>Ga0302325_10005383_pt1 | contig 29130 bp, 31 predicted proteins | sample Palsa_T0_2_FD_201948 | JGI IMG/M metagenome (GOLD analysis project Ga0302325, IMG submission 201948) | Peat permafrost microbial communities from Stordalen Mire near Abisko, Sweden - Palsa_T0_2 | ecosystem: Environmental > Terrestrial > Soil > Palsa > Peat permafrost | place: Sweden: Abisko...
GAGACCGCCGCCGAGGCCCTGGCGATTTCACTCAACGAGACCGGCGAGATCAACTGGCCCCGCATGGAACAGGTGACGGGCCGGACACCCAAGCTCCTGCAGCAAGAACTAGGCCCGCTCATTTACCGCAATCCAGAAGGAGGAAATTGGGAGACCGCCGATTGCTATCTGAGCGGCAATGTCCGGACGAAACTCTCGGTCGCCCGCGACGCCGCCGCGCTCGACCCCTCCTACCACCGCAACATCGCGGCCTTGGAAGCCGTGCAGCCGGCCGACCTTCAGCCGGGCGACATCGAGGCGCGCCTGGGCTCGTCTTGGATTCCCACAACCGACATCCGGGATTTCGTGGCCGAGTTGCTCGACATTCCGCCCACCAACATGCGCATTGCCCACGCCGACGCAATTGCGACATGGACGGTAGACATCGATTACGGCGTGAAGTCGAGCGTCAGCAACACCACGACTTACGGCACCCAGCGTTTTCACGCCTCCAGCCTCATCGAGCATGCCCTGAACGGTCGCACACCGACCGCCTATGACGAACAGCCCGATGGATCGCGCACGATCAACCAGCAGGAAACCATCGCCGCGCGGGAGAAACAGCAGCAACTGAAAGACCGGTTCCGCGAATGGGTGTGGCAGGACAGCGCCCGCGCCACCCGCCTAGCCCGCGACTATAACGACCGCTTTAACAATTTGCGTCTGCGCTCCTTCGATGGCTCGCACTTGACGCTACCAGGGATGGCGCGCGAGCTTCTCCGCGATCGCGACCTCGCAGCCCACCAGAAAAACGCTGTCTGGCGCATCCTGCAAAGCGGCAGCACGCTCCTCGCCCATGTCGTTGGTGCGGGTAAGACCTGGACCATGGCGGCCTCCGCCATGGAACTGCGCCGCATGGGTCTTGCGAAAAAACCCATGCTCGTGGTGCCCAATCACCTCGTCGAGCAATGGGGCGCGGCCTTTCTCCAGCTTTATCCGCAGGCCAAGCTGTTCGTCGCCACGAAGGATCATTTCGCCAACGGCAATCGCCAGCGTGCCATGGCGCGCATTGCGACCGGTAACTACGACGCCGTCATCGTCTCGCACCGCTCGTTCGAGTTTCTGCCCGTCTCCGACACTCTCTTTAATCGCTTCATCGACGAACAGGTGCAACAACTCGAACACGCGATTTTGGAGGCCAAAGCGGAAAGCGGTAACGACCGCAGGATCGTGAAGGAACTGGAAAAAGCCAAAAAGCGCCTGATCGCCAAATTGAAAAAACGCGCCGACCGCGAAAACAAGGACGACACACTGACCTTCGAGGAACTCGGTGTCGATCAGCTCTTCGTCGATGAGGCGGATCTGTACAAGAATCTGTTCTACACGACGAAGATGAGCCGCATCGCCGGCCTGCCGAACAGCGACAGCAACCGCGCTTTCGATATGTTTATGAAGACCCGCTACATCCGCGATCTCACCGGCGGCCGCGTCGTCTTCGCCACGGGCACGCCGATTTCCAACACGATGGCCGAGATGTACACCATGCTCCGCTATCTCGCGCCGAACCTTCTGAAAGAGCGCGGCGTCGAGCATTTCGACGCCTGGGCCGCGAACTTCGCGGAAGCGGTGACGGCGCTCGAACTTGCACCCGATGGCGCTGGCTACCGCATGCACACGCGCTTTGCAAAATTCATCAACCTGCCGGAATTGCTGTCGATGTTCCGCACCGTCTCCGACGTGCAGACCGCCGATATGCTGAACCTGCCGCGCCCAAAGATTGCGGGCGGCAAGCCGCAGATTATTTCTGCTCCGGCATCGGCGGATCTCAAGGCCTTCGTTCAGTCTCTGGTCGAGCGCTCGGAGAAACTTCGCTCCGGCGGGGTCGATCCTCGGGACGACAACATGCTGAAGATCACGACCGAAGGCAGAAAAGCCGCCCTCGACATTCGCCTGGTAAACCCCGATGCAGACAGCAATGGCGAGACGAAGATCAGCCGTGCTGTCGCCAAGATTCATGAAATTTGGGAGCGCACGAAACCAAGCCGCCTCACCCAACTTGCGTTCTGCGATATTTCAACTCCCAATCCCATCAAGTTCAATGTCTATGACGAGATTCGGACCAGCCTCATAGATCGCGGCGTCCCCGAGCGTGAAATCGCCTTCATTCACGACGCCGATACCGACGCCGCCAAACAAAGCCTGTTCGATTCCGTCAATGCCGGGCGGGTGCGTATCTTGCTCGGCTCCACCGAGAAGATGGGGGCCGGGACGAATGTGCAGCGTCTCCTGAAAGCTCTTCACGACCTCGATGCGCCCTGGCGTCCCCGTGATATCGAGCAACGAAGGGGGCGTGGCGAACGTCAAGGCAACTTGAACGACGAACTCGAACTGTACCGCTACGTCACGGAAGGTTCATTCGACGCCTACATGTGGCAGACGCTAGAAACCAAGGCCAGATTCATTCAACAGGTGATGAGCGGGCAAACCTCCGTCCGCACGGCGGACGACCTCGAAGGCGGCGCTCTGACCTATGCCGAGATCAAGGCAATTGCCTCGGGCAATCCCGCCGTGATGGAAAAGGTGAAAGTGGACACCGAAATCCGCAAGCTCGACCAGCTTCGCGCCGCGCACCTCAACCAGCAGCACAATATCCGCTGGCAAATCCGCAGTCTCCCCGAGCGGATCGCCGAGGCGCATAAAACTCTCGCCCATGTGCGCGACGACATCGCCACCCGCGATGCGCATGAGGGCGGGGAATTTTCGATGATCGTGGGAAAGACTGAATATTCAGGCAAGGGTGCTCGTGAGGAAACCGCGAAAGCTCTGACCTATGAGGTGCTGGCGTATGGAGACGATTTCAACCTTCAGCCGCGGGCATCCTTCAGAGGCTTTGAAATTCTGAGCCGGGGCAAGCGGCTCACGGGCCTTGCGCTCGATGGCGACGGCTTGCCGGAACTCTTTGTCAGGGGAAGTGGCCTCTACTCGGCGAATCTGAACGCCGAAAATCCGCTCGGCACGATGCAAAGCATCGAGCACACGCTGCGCGCGCTGGACAAACTCGCGGATCAGGAACAAGAGCGAAGTACACGCCTGGAAAAGAACTTCGCCGAGTATCAGGCTCAGGCCAACAAGCCCTTCGATCACGAAGCGCGTATGAAAGAACTGCTCGCGCGCCAGGCGCAACTCAACGCCGCCCTCGATCTCGACAAGAACGAAATGCAAGTCGCGCCACCGGCGGAGGATGACAGTGGCCTAGCTGGGGAATCAGTCCCGCAGCGAGTCCCGCCACTGCCCACAATGCAAAAGAATTCCCCACCAGCCATGAGACTTTAAGCACACCGCGCGGCAGTACGTTTGCCTATTCCTCTTTAGGGCGTAGGACCGAGAGGCCAGTCCAGCGAGAATGGGTCTTGACCTCCCGATCAGCGAATCGCGGATTAGAGAGCGCCGATCTACGGCTCACCTAGGGCGGGCCGACACCAAAAATTACCGTTACTCTTGCACGGCGACAAATCGATAGTCAGCGCCCGTAAATACGCCAGTCCAACAAAGGCTGATCGCCCCAGTTCCGTTATTACTGCTCAAAGCGACTACGTTGTTGACACCTGCACGCCCCTTCCAGGTCGAGCCGAGTGCGATTATGATCGTTCCCTCATCCGCCAGGTGAGGATATTGACTGGCAAGTGCAAGCAGTTCGCGAAGCGTCAGTGGTCTCAGGCCCTTTTTTTGGAAAACTCGAAGAACCTTGTCGGAGTCAATGTCGCCCCAGAAATTAGCTGCGAGCACGTTTACCCTCCTTTTTCCCCGCTCACTGCTCGGAAAATGCGCGGACGTAATATCAGAATCCACATCGCCAAAACGACCCGCCTTAAGCATCTTTTCAATGGTCAGATCGTAGTCCACGATTACGGGAAATGGTCCATCGTATTCGGCGTAGACATCATCCCGCCGACTCTGGTCGCAGGAGTCTAGAATCATGACCAGAGAGAGCATCAGGGTCATCAGGGCCAACGTCAAAGGCGCAAGTATGCGTTTCATCCAACTACTTCCAAACAAACGGCTACTCTCAAGCAGCTACTCTAATAAAATATAGAAGACAAACACCACAAAAAAATTTGAACAATTCCAAGCCGAGAAAACAAAATCGACGGTTCAATCGGTAAAGGTCTCTAAATTTATGATCCCCCCGCAAACGGGTGATACTCGATTTCCTCCGTGCCGTCTTGACCAGCCTCAGTCCTGAGTGTCCAGCTGACCAAAGGTTCACCCGAATTGGAGTCCATTTTGTAAGAATTTCCCTGCAAGTACCTCAATCAGCCGGGCAGCCTCGATTGCATTATGAGTTGCAAGATAACTGCCGGCCCCCAAGAAAACTTCCGAGATATGTCTTAAGCCTGAGTCCAGTCCGAACTGTTGCTCGCTTGCCGCCGCTTCACCAAGCGTCTTCGCAAGGGACTCCATTATCTGCCCGGTTTCCGCTGCACCAGTCACTCCGCTTACTTGCTGCTTTCCCCTGTCGATCACAGACTCTGACTCTGAGAGTCGTTCCATGGCCCGGCCCAGCACATGGTCTTGTGCCTTAAGAATTACCGCAGCCTCTCTGAATCTCGCCTCAGCGTCGGGAGGAAGCAGCTCGATGTTTTGGAAAACGGAAGCTGACCTTCGTAATGACTGTTGCATTGCATATCCATTCTCTCTGCGAAGAACAAGCACATCTCGAAATGTTTCTAAAGGCCGCGGGGTGTTTTTCCGCAATGCCTCCGCGACTGTAAACAAAGCCTTTCCTATAGTTGGCAATAGCTGGACCCTCCAAAGCTCGATGGCCGCTCGTATCAGGCACTCGCCAGAGAGCAAGCCCATATAACCCGCTAGCTTTGCTGCCCTCCAACACGCCCTCAATTTCTCCCGTGTCAAGGATTCGATCGCGAGCCCAAGAAACTCACCCATTTGCCTTAAATGCTCGGCCAATCCCGATTTTTCACCTGTCGAGCGGATTAATTGGCCCGCCTCATGAATTAGTCGAGCGCCTTCACGTAATTCGTTTGCCGTCTCCTTCCTCAGTCCCGCCGCCTCTATTTTTGCGCCACCGAGAGCAACTTTACTCACCACAACCTGAAATGGGTCGAGGGGGATTTGCACAGTTCTCACTAGAACGTGTCGCAACTCTCCGAGCGTTTGCGCTTCGAAACCCAGCGCTCGACCAACTCCCGACAGAGCAGTACCGATGGCCGCCTGCGCTTCATCAATCTCGGGTTGGGTGATGCCGCTGGGGGACTCCTCCTTGAACAACGCGGTGGCACACGCACGAATGAGTCGTTTACTTGATACCACCAACTCTTCTGCCTTTTCTAAGGTTCCATGAACATTCGGAGAAAGTTCCTTTAAGCGGTTGCGTGCCGCACCCAGCCTCGCCGCATCGCTGGGCTGCTGAGCATCACTGACACGTCTGAAAACGGGGGAGGGATTGCATCCAACTTCATACAACCGCCATACGTATGGCCGCGCTTGCTCCCAGAGTAGGTCCACAACCTGCGAAAAATCCATCGCCTCTTTCAATGCAGATCGCATTTTGGCATCTGCGTCAGGCCCCTCCAAGAATTCGCGAGATCGCGTAAGCAAATGACTGTGAAGAAATAATCGCCTTGCCCTAGCCGAAGGGTGCTTCAAAGTGGTCATCCAATATTCTTCGTAACCGACACAGAGGACGGATAGCGCCTTATCTATCATTTCATAGCACTTGAGGAACACCTCAATCCCCATCAATAGCGCGCTCAGGTTGATCCGTCTTGACCTCGCGGCAGCGAACATCAATGCACATGCGGCAACATCCGCTTCTGCTTCCTTCTTCCAATCCCACATCACGCTGCGGGCAGAGGTGGTAACTTCCTGCGCCACCTGATTCACCAGATGATTGTGAAGGATATGTCCGTACTCATGTGCGATGACAAACTCCAGAAACAGACCGTACACAAGCGACCCGAGACCTTGGCGTGCAGGGTCGAGTGTAGACATGTTCGACATCACTGGCCGCCCCCACCTCACATACGACAGGATGGCCTCCGTGAAGCACTTGGCGCCTTCCTTATCGTGTTTCAACGACTCCCGGACTTTGTCGGTGTTGAGCGAAAATCCATACAGCGGGAGCATTGGTGCCCCAGGTACGATGCCTTGACTCAGTCCCGTTGAGGGGACGGTTTTGGCCACGGAACGGCTCATTAGTTGTGCGAAGGAAAACAGCCCAGATGAGAATCCGACCACATACTCATTGCCGACGACCTGAGTAAACGCGTTGACGCCGCCGAGAGGAGGCGTGCCAAAAATTGGACGCTTGAGCACCCAGTGTTCGGGGGAATTTCGTGCGCCTTCTTCGAGGTTCCACGCAAGCCTCAAAACTTCGATGTACGTCGAAAGGTCTTCGAAGCGTGTAGGAGGCGATTCCTTGAGAAGCGCTTGTATCTTCTCTTCCATGTCGCGGGAATACGCTTCGATCTCGTCCGCATTGGGTTTGGGCTGGCGCACGACAGCCCACTTTTGAACGAGTGATTGGATATATGATGCGACGTCCCGGTTGGCGGGCGGGCTCAGGCCAAGCGTCTGGTACAATTGCTTTTGCCAATCCTCGATGCTTTTCCGGCCTGCCGAGCTAGATGTAATCGACACCTTCATCGTCCTTGATGTCGAGGTTCGCTCTAAAGCGAGCGTAAGGCTCTTCAGGCACCTCATCGACTGACACAGCAGCTTGCCTGACATCTCCTCCCCAGAATCGAGGGAGGTAGCTGAGATCGACGAAAAGCGGTCCTACGACTCCGACAACTTGGAGGGCCGCTTCTCCTGTGAAAGAAATGCCGGTCCCTACTTTAAGACCGCCAATCTTGAATTGTTCAAGTAAGTCAGCTTCACCTTCGATTTTCAGCGTTGTACCAGCACACGATCCCATGATGATCGTTGCAGGGTTCACCTCTCTTATTTCGGTTACGAATTTCCACCCGTAGTCCCATTCGCCACATTCCCGAAGTTTCAAAGCAACTTGGCGCAATTCCCCTATCTGAACAACTTGACTCCGCAGAGCTTTGAGGAAAATCCCGTGTTCCTCTTCAAATCGAAGTTCCACCGACGATTTGAGCGGTGCACTTACACTGGGAAGGGTCACAGAACCACTCGCGTGGGCTTCAAGCAGACTCGTTCCCTTGCTTGAAAACTGGTAGAACGTTTCCGTCCCGATTATCGAAGGGAACGTGACGCCGAACTTCTTAATGCTTCCCAGCTTGTGTAGCGTCTTGTCACGCAGTATGCCGTAGTCTCCCAATGCAAACGGAGCGCCGGGCTCCCAGACCGGATATCGATCCAGTTGTCTACGAACGCTCACCGCGAAATCGCTCTTTAGCCGCACACTCATTGCACTTTAAATTCTCGCACCTGCAGGCTTCAACATCGCGAGGTCTTGTAGAGTTCTTTTCGCGCTAAAGCTTGACGGTTGCCTCTCGGCTTCTTCGCAAGCCTTCATCAAGGCTCACTTGATGGAGGAACTCTTCCTTCCTCTCCGGCCTGTATCGGGACCAATGCCAACATGAGCGCTATAAGACCGAGCCATACGACAATGAGTTTTGATCGTGTGGCCAAAGCTCACGAAAAGCGCTTCCTGCTGTTATAAGTGGAAGCAGCGTAACGAATGTCGCTCCCAACCTCGCCCCATATGAAATCTTCTTCTTCTCGGCTTGTTTCTTGAAATGTAACGCGACGCCGGCCAGCATAAGTACCAACCAGGAGTATAGAAACATTGAGAGCGAACTTAGCGTCGCGGATTGTTGAACGATCCACGAGAGAAGCAGGGCCGCCAAAAACCCGAAGAGAGCAACCAACACCATCATATTGCACCTCCTCCAGCAAGTGGGGACTGAAGCATACGCCGCTTCAAGCAAAAAGTCGGTGGGTGTGGGGCAGCGGTGGATGACAGGCACAGACAGAGGAAGGTAGCGAAAGCGAATCTCATGTGTCCTCCAACGACCATGGATTCGCAGCCCGTCGAAGCGGCCCCCTCCGCTGCGTGCGAGGGATTGTACCACAGAGGCACCGTTTTTTTTGGATTACCAGGCGCAAGCCAACAAGCCCTTCGATCACGAAGCGCGTACGCTCGTTCTTCTGACGCACCGCGTCAAGCGCGAGCGCGCAGGAGATCGCCATGATACCCCCCGCAATGCAAAGACTTCTCCGCCAGCAATGAGACTCTAAAGCCGAGGGTTTCGTGGAACACAGGGCGAGCGCCAAAACGATGAGCAATGGCTGCCGCTTCTCAGCTTCTCACAAGTTACGGACTTTACGAGTGCGTCATTCCTTGCTATCGTGTGGATGATAGGCGGTCTTTATGGACGACAGTCAATCTAAAACGGCCCCGGCAGGCACGACGGAAGAGAATGTCGGTTCAAGTCCAAACCCCAGCGATGGAGACAAAACGATGCCAGCAGCAAAGTCACCAGGCGACAAACTGCTCGATGCTCTCATGGACGAGGACCGGACATACATCCAAAAAGGCGCGGCTGGAAGCCAATCGAAATTGGGGATGAGCCGAGCGGAAACTAAGAAACGGTTGAACCAAGCAGTTCGGGCGCACTCGGGATGGCGCTTCTTCACTCCGAAACCATGACTCAGTGCCCCGGCGCAGATATTCCCAGATTCTGATAAATCTCAGTTACTGTTAATTGTATCTGGTTCTTCAGATCCTCTAGTTCCATCGACTTGCTTGTCTCTCCCAACTTCTCCGCAACGTCCTTCAATTTGACCGTCCGGGTCGCCAACTCACCCGTTAGCACCCCTATTTTCGTCTGTGCCTCGGTCAAAGCGCCCGCGCCAGACCTCATTCTTTTTGTAAAGGTGAGCGCCTGACAAAGAACACTGGCGAAACACTCCGACATCAAAAAATCGCGCGGCACAAATGGGTCGAGCGAACTCGTTGTGTAATTTAATACGCCTACCGGTTTCCAGTCTTTATTCCTTTCATATGTGCCCACAGGAACGCACAAGACAGAGACGAATTTTTCATCTCTCGGATTTTGTGCCGACAGCCATGCCTTCTCCGGCGCCGGTGGGAACTCGTAGTCTTCTTCTTGCTTGTGTTTGAGTGACCATGCATCCTGCCAATGTTTGTAGGGCACATAAACCAATTTCCGTTGGAAAGCTAATCCTGCCGCACTTTTCTTATCGTTGTTCTGTAAAGGGAACTCGATCTGGGAGTAATGCGCGTCATCCGTCTCAAACTCTATTTTCAAGCGACCTCCCGAATCAAGCATCAGACCAGCGTTCACTTTGTTGGGGCCGCATAGTGTCTCGGACGTGATATTCAGGAATTCCTTTATCATGCCTTCGTAAAGCTCTTTGTCGTTCATGTTGTCATCACTGTCAAAACAGAAATTCTCCAGCCTTTCCATCAGCAGGTGCATCCCACAGCTAAAGAGAATTTCTTGTGGAGAAGTGCTCAATTTATTCCCAACGAGTTCCCAAACTGCAGTCCCAAAGGTTCCAACCGTCAGGATCGTCACGAGCCACAATAGGGGCGATATATCCGCCATAGCTTCCAGCAAGCTAACTCCATGGCCATACGCTAGATAGATTGCGAGCCCTACAACGATGATGTGAAACACCACCGAGCGCGCAGAATGCTGTTTCATATAAACAGTCCAACCCAGTCGCAACAGGGCGACTACTGCGCCAGCCAGATACAACAGCAATAACCACTGGATGCCGCTGAGCGATGCCAGAGCGGCACATAGATCGCCAGACCAAACCTCTCGGACAAAGACCAAGAACGCCAGTGCCACAGCCAAAAGATGAGACAGGTGCGTACGAACAAATACCTGCACCTTTTTCTTCCTTAACCAAATTGCCCACCGAATGTCCGGTCCCCCACTAATACTCATAATCTCCTCCATCTCGACGAGCCAGAGAGTTCAGCCACGATCCATATGTCAGTAAACGATTCTCAATATTACATTTGCTTCAGTGCCCGAAGAGGAATATATTCCCAACGACCTGCAAAGGAGGTCCAAGGTGATCCTTTTCAGAGACATTCTCGTATTTCGCAACCGCGCGGCTGCATTGGGAGTTCTGCTTCTGACGTTAGTCTGCGGTGCTCATTCTCAAACGGTACAGGGTGACTGGCAGGGAACCTTGTCCGCTCCCAATGGCGAGATACCGTGCGTTTTTCACCTGGACACCGGTGGGGGCGGCACGTTAACGACTCAGGGTAACACCGTGCCACTCCATTACTCCGTGAACGGTAACCAGATTACAATTGCCGTTCAACAGATAAGCGGGAGTTATGCCGGAACTGTAAATGGGAATCAGATGAGCGGAACGTGGACGCAGAATGGTGGAAGCGTCCCACTGACCCTCACTAAGGCAGGAGCACCGGCGCCGAATGCTGGGGGTGGAGGAAGTACAGCCGCGCTCCAGGGTGACTGGCGGGGAACCTTGGCCGCACCAAACGGCAATCTGCCGCTCGTGTTCCATCTGGATTCCGGGGGCGGCGGCTCAGTAGATAGCCCTGCCCAGCAGTTCAGTGCACCACTCCAGTATTCCGTAACGGGAAACCAGGTCACGATCACGGTTCCATCGATAAATGGGAGTTATGCTGCAACTGTGAATGGGAGCCAGATGAAGGGAACGTGGACGCAAAATGGCCAAAGCCTGCCGTTAACGGTCACAAAATGAACGGCGAATCGCACACTGCTTCGCACCATTTCCGATCTCGCAGGAACAAGAAGAAGTGTCTCAAGTAAGGAGGGAATCTTCTAGTATCTGAGCCCCAAATTAAGGAGACGTATGGCCTCGGAGACGCCGGATACCAATTCTGTACCGAAGAAGTCGCCGACGGAACAGCGCGACACGACTCCTCCATCGGCAAGGCATCGGGACTTTCTCGGCCTTGCGGCCGGTTCAGCCATCGGTCTGGTGGTTGGTTTAATTGCCGGCCTATCGATATCGCCGGTGACATCGACAATTTTAGGTGCATTGTCTGCAAGCTTGCTGATCTTGCTCGGATTAAAAAGCTCGAACGGCAGTCAAGACTCCCAAAATCATGATGCCAGGGTCTTGGGTTTTGGATTATTTTGCTCCATTTCTCTTCTCGTGGGAATCGGTCTGCGAACCCATCAGATTCTTTCACCACCGATTGAGGCGCAAAAGGATAGTCTCACCTCCCTAAAAGTGTTTACCGCCGATGAAGTGAGCCAGATTCTCATGGCAACAAACTTCGGCTTGCAGCGTGCATCTGTGCCGGACGGTGAGAATGCCGCTAAGCCCGGTCAGCCGGAGCAGAGTGGTTCGAAGGATACTTCAAAGAGCGCGAAAGGGAGAGACCAACCCAATTTGCAGGCCGCGAACGGAGACGTTGAGAATGCAGGCTTACTGAGGGCAGGTTCTGTAAAGTTTTGCCAGATTGGAAGGCGGGAGTTATTCCGCGACTTAGACACATATCTGGCCGAATTACACAGGATAAACCCGAATCTTGCACATGTGATTGAAACCGCACCTACGAGCTATCAGGACGATTTGTCGAAATCTTTGAGCAAATATTTATGTCAATAAATACGATCCGAGCACTCGTGCTCTTTCTGGCCTTGTCCGGCTTGCGCTTAACGGCCTGGGCTCAGTTTACGCGACAGCAGATTGACGGCTATCGGAGTTCCGTAGTGCAAGTCCAGGCCAACGGATGCCGCGGTGTGCCGGGCGGACTTCAAGTTGGAAGCGGATTCTTATGGAAGCAAAGTACCTGGGTCGTGACGGCCCTCCACGTAGTCAATGGGTGCACCGGGCTATCCGTACACTCAGATGTGGCGAGAGATTCATCTCCGGCCCAGGTAACGAAGCTGGTGTTTGCTGATGATTTGGTACTGTTGAACTTGGACAATGTCATTACGGGAACTACTTTTTTGTCCAAGGCTAAGGGCGCTCCTCAAACCACTGAAGACTTGCTGTTGGTTGGCTTCCCTGAAGACAGCTTAGGATCGGTCGGGAAGACTGTTCGAAGACAATTTAGCGGAAATACGCTGGCAACAATAGCTTCGAGTGGGGCGCAACAAGAACTCGCGACAAGTAAATCACCCGCTCTCGATATCTCGGTGATTTTCTTGCAGGGAACGCTTGAACACGGGCACTCGGGAGGTCCGATTCTTAATTCCGCGGGAGATGTGGTAGCAGTTGCTGACGGTGGGCTGAAACACGGTACTACCGAAGACAGTTGGGCCATACCCTCTGAAGATTTGGCCGCCCTTGAGACGTCTTCCGAACCTTTAGCGAAAATGACGGGCCAGCGGTCGTCTCTGCTGTTCGCGGCGACTCCGGGTAGTAGCGCAGAACCCTCAATTCAGTGCGGCGGAGGAAATTTCAAGCATTTGAAGACAGTTTCCTACTCAGAAGTCGTTCTCACTGCGGACGATGTGCAGGGATTGCAGCAACTGGTAGCCGCCGCTGGCGTGAATCCTACGAACTTTTCGTTTGAGGTCTATCAGGACTTGCAATCCGGGGCTTCCGTTGTTTTACCGGCGGGAGAAAGGCTAGCGGCAAGCGCGGACACGTGTATTGCAACGAGCCTCAGTGGCAGCGTGACAACCCGCGTAAGGATCGCGGACGCATCTGGTGATCTGACTGGCACAACTGCTGCTTTGCAGTTTGAGTTGCAGGTGATGGGTCTTAGTCCAGGCTGGGTATTTGCCCAAGCCTTCAGTTACCTGCAACCTCTTCGTGTGGTGGGGGGCGGACTATCGCTTCGAAAGGACTGGGTTCATTACGTTCCCTTTCCCGGTACCACGCAATTGAATTTTCAGCAGTTTGACGGTCAACAATTTGAAACCCTTGCACTGCGTGGCAAGTCGCTGCTTGGAGTCGTTGCTCAAGATAGTCGGTGGAGTCCGACCGTGGTTCAAACACAGCAAGCGTGTCGCGTTAACGCAGTCGTCAGTCCTTTTTGTCTACAGGCCTTGCAGGATTTTAGCGAGTGGATCGAGAGTGCCCTAGCGGTGCATTTGTCAACATTGGCCGGGACGTAATGCAATTCATAGCGCTGTCTCACTGGCAATTCCTATTGCCCAGACGAAGAGGACGTAACCACTCGAAGTTACCCGCTACGTGGTCAACTGTGTTCCTCATCTTTCGTCTCTCTCTTCAATACACCGTCACAACAAAGCGCATGAATACGTCAGGAGGTATTAATTCCTGACCACTACTGACCGCCTTGTACAGTGCCAGAAACCACAAATACTTATCTTGATGGGATGGACTGTCTGCCATCAACCGCAAAGCGCGCGTCTCCGCAGATGCAAACCAGAATGTGTTGAACGGATTGACAATATTCCTGTCGCGGAAATGCAGGAGCGGGGTTTCTAAAAGGCTCCCGCGAAACCGATTCAACCAAAACTCATCGGAGATTTCAACGTCGTCGGCTATGACCACAGCAGGAACGCCGACCGACTTCTCCAATTTGACAGCTCGGACCAGGGCATCACTGGCAACGAGCAAGTTGTTTCCCTCTCTGTGCTCCCAATAACGGCCTTTTGTGATCGCACCACGGATCATAAGATCGTTGGCCAAGGCTACAAACCACAAGGCTTGCACTGCAGATAAAACCCGGCCAAGAGATTCGCCCGTCACTAAGACGGCGTCCGAGTACATCGTCACCTGGGTTCCCTTGATCGGCAAACTTGAAACCGTTGCGCCGAATTGTTTATAGAGTTCGAGGGTTCTATCAAAGTCGGTCAGAATTCTGTTCGAGAATCCCAAGATGTCGCAAAATGCGACATAACGGATGTCTAGTCCGTCCTTATTTGGTTCGCCCTCAACAGGAACGACAATGTTTTTCTCGTCACTCATATCACCTAGCTCCGCTCGGTTCAAAAGATTCTCGTCGATGGCGAAAACGGAGGTATATGGACTCGCTTTATCTGATTGGCTTGCGTCTGAAGAATCTCATCATAAGTAATGACCTTCACATTTAGCTGAGCCTGGCGCCGTGCAAAGATTTCCTTGTCTCGGTCGGTGGTCGGGGTTCGGCCAATCAGTACAGCCAGTTTCGACTTCGCGGGAACGTACCCGAACGCCTCTTCCACAATTTGCGAATTTTCTGGATAACGCAGGTAGTCGTCATAATCCCTGACTTGATCCACTGCTGCGTGGACCTTCGCCGAAAATCCGCGATGTTGCTCTCTGGATAACGTGCTCTCATGCGGACCTTTCAGTTCCATAAGCTCGATCAGTTTGTCACTCTGCGGCCCCAGTATCGGGGAAATCGCGAAGTCCGGCTTAAAGTTGCGGGGCTCGGCGAAATTTGGGCGATGCGAAATCGGAATGCCCATCCTTGCCTCCATCAAGAGTGCCGGGTGTTCCTCGAAGAATTGATGCATTCGGGTTTCGTTGGCCCCGGTATTGATCAAATGCTGGAACAGTTCTACATCGTGCCTTAGCCCCTCGCTGTCTCGCTTGACTGTTACCCAACTCGTGTTAATCCGACGATCCGCTGGCGCGTAATAGTATTCACTTTCGATGCGTGGGTCTTTTCTTCGCAGTGCAGGGCCGATTTGAGCACGACCATTTTCAAAACGAATGATAATGCCCACATTGCGATAGTCTTCCAGCACTCGGTCCTGATACTGATCGACGATGGTTTGGATTCGCCTCAGCGTGAGGTCGGGATGGTGTTGCACAACGAGATGCGCGTGTGTATCTTCTTCAATCCCCGGCGTTAATTCATTGTTCGCCGGGTTATAGAGAATCACGAACGGGAGCGACCTCCATTTTCGCCCGTCTCGCATCGCGCAATTCTCTGGTAAAGAGCGAACATCCTCTGCGAGTTTCAACGCTCGCGTAATTGGGAAGTTAAGATACGGACCATTCGCTCCCCATCCGATCATCTCAATATCCGCCCCGTAAACGATGGCATCCACGAGAGCCAGACTGCTGGAGGGATCAAGCCGCAAGTAGGCCGTCAAATGCTCCATCGGTAGCGTCTCTACGATGTGATATTGCTTCCTCCAAACGTCGATGCTGTCCTGCGACTCTAACGTCTGGAACCTACTCGTAGTTGTGTAAAGAAGATTCACTGCCTAAATTCTATCCGTCGCGCGTGGGCGCCGCCGCACATGCCGAGCGCGACGCCGCTTTTATCGAGGCCCCAATACTGATCCACACCTTTCCGTCCTCCACCAGGGGCCGCTTCGCTGTGAGGCCCCATGGTGGAGGCCGAACAAACCGGAAAGGGAAATCAGATGACAGCCACGAACAAAGACCGCGCCGAATGGGCCGCCGCCGCACTCCGGCACTTTCAATGCATCGCCGGCACCTATCACGACGACGCGCTGACCGATCTTCTCTGCGACCTTCACCACTGGTCCGACCGCGAGAACGCCAACTTCCAGAACGCTCTTGAAACTGCCCGCATGCACTACCAGGCGGAATGCGACGTGGAAAACTCCAACGAGTACATGGCGTATTTTCGGACTACGGCGGGTCCTGCCGACGACACTTTCGTCGCCGATACGCCGGAGCAAGCGCTCGAACTCGCCCGCAAAGCCTTCAGCGAAGATCCCGGCAAGTTCGGATTTTCTCCAGCCGACTGCGGCTATCTCGTCCTTCAGGCGATACGCATCGTCAACGAGGACGGTGAAGAATTGCTCCACTGGATGACAGACGAATACAGGCTCCAGCTTCATGCGCCTGAACTCCTGAAAGCCCTCGAATCCCAGGTCGAGGCCGCCAACGAGATTCTCGATACCCACGACGAGATAGATCCTCTTCAGGGTGGCATCGAGGACATCGTCCAGGCTCTCGACCACATCATCGACGATCTCGAAGGCCTCAGCGAAGCAGCGCGCGGCATGCTCGTTTCCCACGAAAACGGAAATACCCAGATCGCCGCCGCCGCACGCGATCTCAAAGCCTCCATTGCGGTCGCTTTCAAAGCCATCGCAAATGCGAAAGGCGGTGCGGCATGAAGACCTATTTTGCACTCTTCGCGCAAGACATACCGCACTACGGCCTGGTCGAAATCGCCGCCACCGGCGACGAGGACGCACTCGCCAAGGCTCGGGCTTATTGGAAACGCGTTCAGCGCAATAAAGAGCCTTGGCCTCTCACCGATGCCCAATATGATGGCGCCCTACTCGCCCGTATCGTCGAAATAACCAACGACGAAACCGGACACCAGGTCGCCGCCGAGATAAGGCTCGACACCTACCTCCTCGCGACTGCTCCGACAGAGTTGAGCGTCAAGCTGATCAAGAACGCGTCCCGAATGCACGACGCGCTCAAAGAGATCATCGGTCACGCGAGGATCGGTCTTGCCGCGAACGAGTTCGAAAAGCACTGCAAACTCGAACGGGTTCTGTCGATCGCGAGCACTCTTCTCATCCGCGTGACAAGCTGCACCGAATGAAGACCTGGCACACGCGCCCGCATCACCATGATGCAGCCGCGCCTCGGGCATTCAGGGGCGTTACGGAGAACCGCATGGCACAACGTCCGATGACCAATATCGAAAAAGTCACTCACATCATGACTTTCAGCAACTACGGGGCGCTGGCTCAGTGCTTTGTTATCGACGCGCTCCACAAGTGGAGCGACCTTATACGAAAAGCCAACCCCGACGACATAAGTAACGGTCTGATAAGCGGAGACGCCTGGATCGGCGTCGCCAATGAAATTCACGAGCGACTCAATACCGAGATGCTCATCAACGACCCCCAGGCAGACGAAGAACAAAATTGACGGTCATCCGCCCGAACCGCAATCGATGTTCGCGATTCGCAATCCCTCCTGCGTCACATGTGCGCCGCTTGGAAATCCTTGATCGTCGGAAGTGCCTTGATCGCTCGAACAATATTGCGCCCAAATAGCGGGCTCCAGGAATTCCCCCGTAGCTCCCTAGGTCCGCCACCAGCGGGCCGTCGCTTCGCTGTGAGGCCCCCATGGTGGCGGGCCGAACAAACTGGAAGGGAAATCAGATGAAGCGCCTCAGACTCAGACCGAATGTCACCGACACGGCTATAGCCTGGAATCTCGCCGCACTAGCGGAAAATCTCGCCGCTGCTGCGGCGCTTGCCCGAGAAGCGAATCTGGCGATGGAGCAAAACGAGCGCAATCGCGCCATGGGCGCCGTTTGCGATTTCGAACAGCGATTGCACGAAGCGCAGGCCCTCTTCGCCGCCGCTCTTGCTTTGCATCGTCGTAACCCCGCAACCAACGAAGGGCGGTGAGGTATGAACCGCGTTCTTCACAAGAATCTCGCACAAATCGCGCGCGAGCATCTGCACATCGAAACGCTCGAAACTCGCAGCTCTGACAGTCTCGACTTTCACGATGTCAGCGTCTGGGGCGTTAAAGCCGCCCTCCAAGCGGCCTATGACCTCGGTCGCAAGGTTTCTAGCAAAGCGAAAGGGGGTGCAGCATGAAACCGCAGCCCGATACCAAGCCCGGAAACTACTACGTCACGATCCATGACGGCGCCCGCTTCGGCTTCTTGGCCGGTCCGTTCAAAGACGACCACCAGGCGGCAATCGACCTTGTCGCTCGCTGTCAGGAACTCGCCATCCAGCTCGATCCCTGGGCGCATTTCAGCGCCTTCGGAACTGCGCGCACCGATTACGACTATGACAAACCCGGCAAACTAAATGCCCATCTTGGACTCGCGCCCGGTTGCGCGAACGCAGTGAGCGCAGAGACAACGCACACTGACCAGGGCGGTGCAGCATGATCCCGGCGTACATCAATTGTCGGGGAGGACCCTCAAGCCTTTTCCGTCCGCCACCAGCGGGCCTTCGCTTCGCTGTGGGGCCCCATGGTGGCGGCCTCGCAACACAGGAAGGAATCCATCATGACCGACGACAGTTCCCGCAACGACTTCAATACCTTCATGGCGGCCTACGACAAAGACCGCAAGGCTCGCGCAAAGACCAACCTCGCCAACCAGTACGCCATTATCGATGCGCTCCACCAGGCTGGTATCGCGCTCGTCACCGTCACTTTTGACGGTGAGGGAGACAGCGGACAGATCGAGGATATTAAGGCCTTCGCGCACGTCCAGGCCGACACCGGCATCGGCACCGATCCGCAACCTCTGCCAAACAAGCTGGTCAAGTATTGTGAGCAGAGTTTCCGTGGTCACAAATCGTCGAAATCAATAAAGGACAAATCTCTGGCCGAAGCGATCGAGGATCTATGCTACGCCCTGCTCGAACAGAAGCATGGAGGCTGGGAAAACAATGAGGGCGCATTCGGCGAATTCACCATCGAGGTCGAAGAACGCCGCGTCAGGCTCGAATTCGATGCGCGCTTCACCGACACCGTCCACAGCGAATATTGTTTCTGAGGAGCATGCCCATGGCGCATTCATATCACCACTCTCTCTCCAGCGTGAAGCAGTGGGGCGGCGCGGTCGAGGACTACATTCGCATCCACGACTGGTTCGATGAGTCCAAGAAGATCATTGCCGATTTCCGGCACCGCATGCTTCGTCATCACAGCGAAGGCGTCTTCATGGCCGAAACCATCTTCGGCCATACGATCACGCTTTCAACGGGCCGCACTATACCCGTGCGCTGGGTCGGCGAGCAGCACGTCCGCGAGGATCTCGGCTTTATCCCGTCCTTTGCCGATTGGGTTCGGGCCATCCGGCCAGAACCCTGGATGGGCCGTGCCATGAAGCTTCATGCTGACGAAGAAAGCGCAGACCTCTTCGAGCAGGCACGCGCCATCATCGCCCAAGCGAAAGGCGGTGCAGCATGATCCCCGCTCCACATAGCAACACGGTCATGTTGGGCGACTGCGTCGCCCTCATGAGCGGCATGACCGCCGAGAGCATTGATTTCGTCCTGACCGATCCGCCCTATATCGTCCGCTATCGCGGCCGCGACGGGCGCACCGTCAGAAACGACGATAACCACCAATGGCTCGCTCCCGCCTTCGCGGAAATATTCCGCCTCCTCAAGCCCGATACCTTCTGCGTCAGCTTTTACGGCTGGAACAAAATCGATCTCTTCATGGCTGCGTGGCGTGCGGCGGGATTCCGCATCGCGGGACACGTCGTCTTCCGCAAACAATATGCGTCATCCGTCCGCTACATGCGCTACGAGCACGAGCAAGCCTATCTTCTCGCCAAGGGCGATCCGTCTCCACCGATGAGGCCGATTTCGGATGTGATCGACTGGACCTATACGGGCAACCGGCTCCATCCGACCCAGAAGCCGATCGAGGCGCTCGAACCCCTGATCGCCGCTTTTTGCGAGCCGTCGGACCTTGTGATGGATCCCTTCTGTGGGTCCGGGTCCACGCTTGTGGCGGCAAGGCGCATAGGCCGCAACTTCATCGGCATTGAGCTTGATGGAGAGCATTTCTTGACGGCTTCCCGCCGCATCCAGTCCGTCCCGAATGCGCTTCAAGATGTCACGTGAGAAGGGCTTTTCCCATCTCGACTGGCAACGATAGCACCCGAGATTTGAGCGAGGGCGTCATGTCCTGGGCCGACCGTCACTACTTCGCGGCAACGTGGCCGCCATGAAATTTCCTTTCAGAAGTGATCATGAGTACGCTCGATCAATTGCATCCTCTCCGCACGCGACACTAACGCCTTGGCCTAGCGGTTCAACAGGAATTTTCCCCTCGCGCAAGCGCGATTCCTCGCGATCGCTACGCTTCAAAATCGCCTGCGGCGCCCTACGGGTTTTGTTGACAAAAGCTGTCAACAAAAATTTCCCCCGACCCGCTTTCGCTGGGGTCTCCTCGCCCGCCGCTTCGCTGCAAAATTCCCAAGCCCTGCCGGGTGTTGAGCCGCGTCGTCCAGCGGCGTTTTAACGGTCGCTGTCGAGGACGCATTGAGCGGCCTCCTGAACTGAAAGGAAAAAACATCATGGCTACGATTGCAAATCTCGCGAAGCAGAAAGACGGAACCTTCCTCGGAACACTCCTGATCCCCTCACTCAACGGGCAAAAGATCGTTCTTACGCCGGTCGAGAAAAAGGGCAAAGGCCCGGAACTCCGCGCGACCATCGGCGCATATGAAGCCGGGGCGGCCTGGAAACGGGAAACCGAAACATCGACCTACTTCTCGGTCAAGCTCGACGATCCGACTTTCGCTCGGCCGATCTACTGCGCCTTGTTCAAGACTCCGGACGGCTACGCCCTCATCTGGGATCGTCCCAAGGCCAAGAAGAACGGCTCCAACAACGGCGGCGGAGAATTCTAAGCCGCGCCTCAATCGGCCCCGGCATCTCGCCGGGGCCGCCCTTTTAACCGGTAGGAGAAATTCACATGCCCACCATCGACCAAATCGAAGACATGATCGCCAACTCCGAGCCGCTCGAATCCTTCGAGCTGGACGACTACGCGGACCAGGAGGAGATCATGTCCGCGCTCAAGGAGATGCTTGATGCGCTTGAGCATTAGCCCGATTTCGGCTAAATCAGGATGTCTTCCCTGCCACGCGTAGGGTTAGCATTCGAAGCCGCTCAGGTTCCCTGGGCGGCTTCAGCTTTTTCCACTGACCATCGCCCTCGAATTCCGCACTCTTCGCCACGCTCCCGCCCTCCGCGCCGAGGGTTATGCGCGGGCGCTTGACGTACAGACCGCACCGTGACGGCGTTTGTTCCCGATCTCTTCCATGGCGCCCTCAAAGGCCGTGACCAAACCAGCCGCAGCCAGCGCCACCGTTGCCGCAATCCCCGCAAAATCCCTTTACGCACCCACAACCGCGCCATGTTTCCCCCGCCCTCGGCCCCATATCCTGGATACCCCGGTATCCAGACTGGCTACCGGGGTATCCATCTGAAATTCCTCTAAAATTCCGGCTCGACGTTTCTCTGGAATCCCGGCACGATTTCATGTTGCGGGGCCTAACCGCTCCGCACGACCACCATTAAGGGAGTTATCGAAGCCCAGAAATACACAACCCGCCTGGAAGGCGGGCTGCATATCGGCCGAAGCCGGGATTTCTTGTCGATGAGCAATCACAAGAATTCCCCCAAATCGCCGCTTTTGCAAGAGTGATTCTTGCAACGGGCGACCTCGCGCCGATTTTCGGCCCATCCGGGCGGTTGCCTCGCAACCGGAACGGAGAGAATCACATGCTACTCGACCATCTTCTATCCATCACACCCGTGACCTGCGAATCACCGCGCCCACGGCGGCGCGGCGGCGTGTTCGATCACGCCGGCGAATTCCGCCGTTCGATCTCAAGCAAGTCGCGCGCGCAAATCATCGAGCACGCTTTAGAGCGAAGCGCCAAAGCGCTCGGCCAGCGCGACGGGGTGCTCGGCCCGTCCACGCCGATGGTGCGGCGTGGGCGCTATCGCGCCATCTCCTCGACATCACAAGCGGCCGCCCGCGCCACATCCTCCGAACACAAACGTATCGTGCTGAAATACTTCAAACATTCCGTCTCGACGGATTGCCAGAATCCCGGCACGATTTTACGTTGCGGGGCCGAATCGCTCCGCATCACCACCAATCAAGGGAGTTACGAGACCCAGAAATAAACAACCCGCCGGTAAGGGCGGGCTGCATATCGGTCGAAACCGGGGAATATCGAGATCTCGCAATCACGAGAATCCCCCAAAATCGCCGCTTTTGCAAGAGTGTTTCTTGCGACGGGGATTTGCGCGCCGATTTTCGGCCCATCCGGGCGGTTGTTTTTACAACCGGAACGGAGAGAATCATCATGCTATTCAACGATCTTCCACCCATCACACCGCTAACCTGCGAATCACCCCGCCCTGCCCGCGAGAAAGTCTTCCGCCGCGTGCTCGGATCGCCCTTTGGCCGCAAGACCAAGAAGGCCATCATGCGCAGCGCCGAACTCTACAACGCGAAGAACAAGAAGGAAGGCCAGCACCACGGCCCGATCACCCCCGCCTTCCAGCGGGTGCTGAGCGTCATGCTGTGGAAGTTCCACAACACCAGGAGCGGCTATTGCTTTCCGAGCTATGAGACCATCGCCGCGGCCGCCAAATGCTGCCGCGACACGGTGTACGAGGCCATCAAGGCGCTTGAAGCGGCCGACATTCTCACCTGGGTCAACCGCTTCGACAAAATTCCCATGCAGTGCCGCGGCGCCTTCGGCCGCGTCTTCACGTTCTGGAAGTACGTCACCCTCAGCAACGCCTACTGTTTTCGCGATCCTCTGCCTTGTGGAATGGAGTCTGACTCCTATGCGTCGGAAAATCCCCCTGGAACCCTGAATCAAAAGTCTTCCTTACTTACTTATTTAGATGGGCCTACAAAAGTAGTGGTTTTAGATCCCGAAAACTCCTGGCAGAGCGCCCTCATAGGGCTTGGCAGGGCATGCGGGGCAATTCCGGCGGCTGCAGCCGTCTGATTTTCGCCTAAGACGCCTCAAGGACGCGACCGAGATCGCAAGCAGGCTTTCCGCAAGGAAGAGTCATGCGCTGCTTGGCAGCGCGAGCGTGTCGACCTGATCCATGACCAGGATATAAGTCCAATGCCAGAGCTCGTTATCGCTGGCAAAACTGTGCGACCATTGTCCGCCACCGCCCGTCACTTCCCATCGTCCGCCCCTGAGCGCCTTGACCTCGACTCCGTACTCCTTGAGCAACCGCTGGACCGAACCCATCTCGTAGAGCCTTCTCTTCAGGGCCTCCCAGCGCACCGTCTCGGTGCGAGGATGGTGCGGATCGGGCCTGGCGGCGTGCAACATATCCCAATCCTCATGAAAAACGATCCGCCGGGCGCGAATTGGCGGGAAGCGTCCCATGATGATGCAATGATCCTCGCTCAGACTGCGAACCTCGTCGGGATTCAAGAGCGACCGGCTCATTGTCGATGTCGAGTAGCCGGTCGAGTTTGAGACCGATGTTCGCTGCGACTTCCACATCGATGCGCCCGCTGTGTAGGGCGCAACCGACGTTCCAACGGATGTCGAGACGTTGGTATTCTGGATCGTCTTCGTCCCCAGAAACTTGCTGACATACTCCGCCGTGAAATTGTCCATGACTCCAAAGCACGTCACCGCCTGCGAATTGCCGATGAACGTCTCCCAATACTGCGGGTAGTCTCTGACCAGTTGATTGAGGTCCTGCGAGAAGGTCCATATGATCATGCCGAGCCCCGCCATCAGCCCATAGGCCTGCGCGACCGCATTCAACTTCCCGATGGTCCCGAACTCATCGAGCATGAACAGCGTAGGAAGTCCCGCTGCGCTTCGCGGCCCGGACACGTCCAGCGATCTCGATCCTCCGCGCGCAACCGCGCGGATACCGGCCGAGATCATAAGCCGCAGCCACCGCGCGTTGCTTTCCAACTTGTCCGGCGGCAACACCAGATACACGGAGATCTTTCCCCCGCAGAGCTCATCGAAGCTGAAATCCGAAGTTTGCATGCTGTGACTCAAGGTCGGATTGTCCAGAAAGGCCGTCTGCGTTCGGGCGGCCGAGACCACGGACATGATCGCGGGGCTGTCTTTCAAATTCGCGAATTGCGCCAGCTTCAGAGCCGCAATACTGCCGGAACCGAGACCCATCGCGGTTTCTATCGTGCGGGTCAATTCCTCGCTCGATTTCATGAGCAGCTTGCGCGCGAGTGCAAGCGATGCGTACGGTCTTAATTCCGGATTTTCGACGACGTACGCCATGAGCCCGGCCCACAACTCGCGGGCGGTATCGTCCCAATACGGGTCTTTCGAGCTCTGGCTGATGATCAGCGCATCCGCAAGATGCGCCAGGTCCTCGGTAAAATCGTCCGATCCGGGCTTGAGAAATGAGAGCGGGTTGAAACTCGCAATCGATGTTTCCTCGGTTCCCGGCTTCGATCCATAGCGGCGGTTGACCTCGCCCCACGGATCGACGATGAAGGTTTTCTGACCGAGCGCGCGACGCTGGGGGGCGGTGATCCAGGCGTTCTCGCCCTTGGGATCGACGACGAGCACCGAGCCTCCGTAAACCAAAAGGTTCGGCACGATGAGCGAGACGCCCTTGCCCGACCGCGTCGGCGCGATCGTGATCATGTGCTGGACGGGGGGGCGCACATGCAGACAGCCGTGGAGATTCGGGTTCTCTCCGAGCAGCAAAAAGCGTCCCTGCAACGGCGAGCCTGCGTTGCCGATCCAGTCGTAGCGCCAGTGTCCGGGGTCCGTACTCCATTCAGCCGAGCCGAGCAGATCGGACATAAGAAGCGCCTCCTTGGCGCGGACGCTGTCAGCGAATCGTGACCGCTATTCCCTCAATGCAGGTGGCGGCTCCTGCCCGGTACTTCGCGCTCGTGTCTTTTGCTCCCGTATTCGGGTCGAGCACGTCGAGCGTCACGCAGGTCGTTGGAGTCTGTCCTGGTCCGGTCTGATTGTTAGGGAACGCCAACTTGATCACCAGGATTCGCGGCCCGCTCCAAAGCGTCACCGGAAGGCGGGTCCCCTTCGGCACATGCGCCACGAGCGCGCGCGCAACGACGGGGTCGATCTGCTTGCTGTCATAGTCGGAATACCAGACGTTGAGCCATCCCAGCGCTAACAGCCCCAGAAGGACCAGAAAGACAATCAGGCCGATCGGCAATCGCCTCGCGGCCCTGGCAGGCTTGAGCTGCCCCGGCAGGATCGAAATGCCCGGTGGAAGCGCCGGGATCACCCGCGCCGGACGAACCGGCACGCCTCCCCCCGGCACTGGCGCGAGCGCTCGCTCCGACATAAATCAGCTCTTTACGCGGCAGGGCCGCTCTTGACTTGCTGCGGAGGACGCTTCTCCGGAGCGGGCTGTTTCTCAGTCACGTTCGCCGCGGGCTTGGTGACGGCGGACGCCGCCGCTTGCTTCGCCTCATCCGCTTCGGCAGCGGCTTGCTTAGCCGCCGCTCGCATCGATTCCTGAAATGCCTGTTCGTCGAGCAGATCCGGGATGACGGCTCTCTGCTTGGGATCGGTTACGGCTTTGGTCAAAGCGTCGCGCAGCGCCTTGCGGAACTGCGGATCGACTCTGACGTGCGCCATCGCCGCAGCGCCGACGACGATCTTCCTGTGATTGTCCCGCTTGCGGTCCTCGACGCGCTGCCTGGTCTTGAGTTCGGCCATCCTGGCCTTGACCTGTTCGGCCTTTTTCTCTTCTTCGGCGATCAACTCTTCGGTTGTCTTGCGGCCACCTGGCATATGTGCCACCTGTGTTCGCGCTATTATCACTCCCCTGGATGCGTTTGCGACCATCCTTATATGTCTCAATAGGGAATTCCCGCAGCGCTGTGCGGACAATGCGAAATTTACCGAATATGCGGGACGGCCCGCCCGGCTGCACTCGCGTACGCGAGTGCAGAGACACTTAACTACGGCGAGCACTCGCGAGCACAGAGGAATTCGAAAAACTACACGCGCCAGGTTGCGCGAACACCGCGAGCTCAAAGAAAACTAAACTGTTTTCACGAGCCCTGGTCGTCCGAGCAGTTGCGCCCGGTTGCGCAAAAGCGCAGAGGAAGCGAGGAACGCAGAGGACCGAACGCAAGCGCAGCGACACTGCGGAGGCCGTACACGAGCGCAGCGACAGAGCATACTCCGGTATTGCTCCCCCCATTTGGGGGGATTGTGCGGCTGTCGAAAGCCACGAAGCCGTTAATGCTTTAGGACGGAGCCGCGCCGGAGGGAGTCTCCCCAGGCGCCTTGAGGGGGCGCATCGGCGGAGTGGGCTGCATCTCCGCCTCCTCCTTGGCCTCGATCGCGGCTTTATCCGCCGCCGCTCGCATCGCTTCTTGAAAAGCTTGCTCATCGAGAAGATCTGGGATGACGGCTCTGCGCTTCGGATCGATCACGGCCCGGTTGAAATCGTCATGAACCGCCCTGCGTAAGTGCGGATTGGCTTTAACGCGAGCCAGCAGAGTGGCTCCGGCAACGACCTTGCGGTGAGCGTCCTTCTTGCGGTCCAGAATCCTCGCGCGGGTTCTGAGGTCCGCAACATCGGCTCGGGACCGCTCTTGCCGTTCGAGGGCGTTGGCGATCAGCTCGTCCAGAGTCTTGCGTGGTCCGCTCATCATTGCCTCCATCTTCTGTTAGCCTTCCTGAAATACTACGCGGAGATGTTTGCCGTTTGCTTAACGGCCTGGCTACCCTGGTATCCAAAATCACAAAGCTGGTTGACTCTCCCAGATGGCTACCCCGGTAGCCACACCGTTTGCCGAATGGCAACACTTCAGGGGTAAAATACTCACGAACGGCCTGCACCGGAGCGCGCAAGGAAATCACCCATGCCGCCGAAACTAGGTCACGAGCGAAGCGAAGTGCGCACTTATACATTACCTGCGGTAATGTGTGCGCCAAAGGCTCTGCCTCTGGACTCCGACGGGGCTTTCGCGCCCCTGCACCACGACGATGGGCGTGCCTGCCCCTCGACCCAGCCCAACCCTGCGCGGATTGGATGCGCGCCAGGGATTTCCCTCCCTGGACCTGGACTCAGAAGGGCCTTGCCCCTCCGAGACCTCCCGCGCCAGGGCTTCCGCGCCCCGGCACCCACGGCCAGCGTTTCCCCGCTGGATCGGGACGAGCGCTTCCGCCGCTCGATCACGGGCTGGTGACACATGGCCGACTACCGCCTCCACGCCTCGATAATATCCCGCTCCGGCGCGAAGTCGGTTGTGGCGGCTGCGGCCTACCGGGCGGGCGAGCGAATCCTCGACGAACGCACCGGCACCGTTAGAGACTACACCCGCAAGCGCGGCATCCTGGATACCCTGATACTTACCCCCCACAATGCGTCCGAGTGGATTCAAACCCGCGCTCGTCTCTGGAACGATGTCGAACACAGGGAAGACAAAAGCACGCGCCGGAGCACGGCACAGCTCGCCCGAGAGCTTCAGCTTTCTCTGCCCCACGAATTGACCCATGAGCAGCGCGTCGAGCTGGTCTGCGATTTCATCAAGAAGGAATTCGTCGAGCATGGAGTCGTCGCCGACATCGCCTTCCATGCCCCGCCGAGCCATGGCGACAGGCGCAATTACCACGCCCACATTCTTTTGACCCTTCGCCACATCGGCCCCAAAGGCTTCGGCAAAAAGGTCCGCCTCTGGGAGCAGCAGGACGGTAGCGGCAAACGAAAATCATGGCAACAATACGAGAAGGAGCGCCTGGTCGAATGGCGGCGGCTATGGGCCGTCTATGAAAACCGCGCTCTGGAAAAATACGGCCACCCGCAGCGCGTCGATCATCGGAGGCTGGAAGACCAGGGCATCGACCGCGAGCCGACCACCCATATCGGACCGGACGCTTGTGAGATGGAGCGCCGAGGCGTTCCGTCCGACCGCGCCCAGCAGAACCGGGATATCAAAACCGCCAACGACAATCTAGAGCTTGCCAAGAAAGAACTCGCCGAGTCCGAACAGCGCCTGGCCGGACTGAGAAAGCAGCGTGCAGCCGAACGCATGGAGGAAATCCAAAAGACCGTCCAGCACGCCGATGCCGTCTGGAAAAAATTCGAAGCGCGCTGGCCTGATCCTGAACCTCCTCCGGAGCCGCCGCCCCCCGCGCAGCCATCGCAGCCGCAAGACGCATCGTATAATCCTAAGACTCCGCCGCCGGTTGCCGCCGGCGGCGGCAAAGGCGGCCCCTCCATGCCTGACGATCTGTCCAAACAGCAGGAACTCGCGGCACAGCAACAGGCCGACCACGAAAAGAAGGCCCATGACGAGGAACAGGCTCGTCAGAACCAAGCCGCAAAAGACGATGCCGACCGCCTCCAGAAACTTCGCGACGACGACAACAAACGCACCGAAGATCTCGCGCGGCAAAACGCCGAACGCGCCGCCGCCCAGCCCGAAGAGATGCGTCAGGCCAAACTGCGCGTCGACGCCCAAACGGCAGAGCGCGCCCGGCTCGATGCCGCCTACCAAGACGAACAAAACCGAATCGCCCAGGACGACAAGCGCAGACAGGAAGCCGAAGGGCAGGCCAGGCTCGAACAGCAAGCCAAGGAAGGCCCGATCCGCAACGCCGGGGAACGCTACTCCCAGGCCCTCGGCCAGAACTACGATATGCGCGACCCCTACGCCTCGCTCGCAAAATCGGCGATGGCCGAATACGCCGCCTTCCGCCGCGACCGCGCGGAGTACGACAAACAGATCGCCAAAACCGCCGACCCCCAAGAACGCAAAGTCCTTGATCTGCGCAAGCGGATCGAGGGCGCCGACTATCTCGCCCTGACCGGCGACAGAATCGCAGCACAGTCCGAGATCATAACCGGGCGGCGCAACAGCCAAGAGGCCCTCTACGAGCGCCAGAAAGCTGCCGACTACCGCATCCAGGCCCAGGATTTGCGCCAGCAGCTGCGCGACTTGCAACCGGAGAGAACTGCGGAAAAAGCGCCCGTGCGCGAACGCACCGAGCAACAGCCGGAAGCCGCGAGACAAACGCCGCCCGTCACTCGCGCTCCGGATGTCCTCGACGAAGTCATCAAACGCCAGGACGACATGGCCAAAGCGAACAAGCCGGAACCGGATAAAGCCCTGGAGCGCCAACAGCAGCAAGAGCGCGAGCGCGAACTCCAGCGCAAACGCGACCGGGAACGATAGCCCGCTCTGGCGTCGCGGGACAGCCAGGGCGCACCACACCACACCCGCTCAAATACCAGGCGCTCAAGCAGAGACTCCTTTCTCGATTTGGGCAGGTCGGGTGGCTCTTGACGGCCTCCGCCCTGCCATCAAGATTGAAAGCGCTATTGAAAAGGCTGTGGCCTCCGAACGCGCGCGAGATCACAGAGCCCCTCTTCCGTCGCGAGCACGCAGGCACTTGGCGCACCCACGACCCGTCCACCGAAGCCTTGGCGAAGGTGGATGTGTGCCAGCCGCTCCCCGAATTCGAACCGGATACGACTCCGGAAAAAGAGCCCAAACCCAGCGAGCCGCAAGCCGAGCGGTTAGCACCGCTCAAACTGCCGGAGCTTCCAGCCCAAATACCGCACTGGCGCGGCCCATCCCACTACGTCAAGCTCGCCAGGCAGACGTACGACGCGCGCGCCATCGAGAACGAGCAGAAGCAGGACTCCAATCCCGAGTCGGAAAAGGAAGGCCAAGAGCGCGAACGAACTGCCGGACCGACGATGCGCTCCGGCGATGTGGAGCACATGGCGCGGCCCAACCCCATCCCCTACCCCTGCCCCACCCTCGCCGCCAACCTGCTCGACGTTTTCCGGCCGGCGAAAAACCTGC
>Ga0302325_10005386_pt1 | contig 29120 bp, 23 predicted proteins | sample Palsa_T0_2_FD_201948 | JGI IMG/M metagenome (GOLD analysis project Ga0302325, IMG submission 201948) | Peat permafrost microbial communities from Stordalen Mire near Abisko, Sweden - Palsa_T0_2 | ecosystem: Environmental > Terrestrial > Soil > Palsa > Peat permafrost | place: Sweden: Abisko...
AATTGAGGCCAGCAAGCGCCGACGCCGTGGCGGCCTTCTACTCCCTGATCCATGTTCCGCTCTCAGACCAGCAGGCATTGTTCCCGCGTATCCGCGACTGGCTTCGCCCGGGCGGGTATTTCCTGGCTATCGTCGGAGCCGGGCGGTGGACCGGCACCGCGCCATACCTCGGTGCCGACATGTTCAGGGACCACGCCGACACCGCCACCTACCTGCATTGGCTGCAGGCAGCACGGCTGACGCCCCTCTGGAACCGCTACATCCCGGAAGGAAACAGCGGTCATACTCTCGTCCTGGCCAAAGCATCATGACGACGGGCCAACGAAATCCCACCAGCGGCAGAAGAGTGTGGTCACGGTACAGGTTAGTGATGCGTAATTATCAAGCTGGTCAACTACTCATTTGTATGAGGCTGGAATCCCGAACTGCCAATATCGCGGATCTATTAGGCAAGAATGCGCGTCACTCGGACCGGACACTTCCGGCAGCGCGAAAACTGTCGGCTTCGTCAGTGCACGCTGGTCTTGCGTGGCGCCCGGCTTCACGCAGTTAGGGCGCTGGAGCGCAGACTGGTTAGTTATGGCATTTGCATGTAGAGCTGCTTGTTGCTGTTAATTGTCCATGTCGGAGTGAGCGATGACAAAACGGCCCATCCTCTATAAAACAAAGTTTCATGACCAAATAAGCTGGATGCTAGGATTTAGATCCTAGAATGACCGGCAAGCCGGGATCGTACTCGGAGTAGTGGTCAGCGCACACCCACAGAAAATCTCCGGAAGGGGCCTGTACACGGCGCAGAGCACCGAATGCCCGCGGGCGGTCGAGCTCAAATAGCAGCATGCGCAGAGCCCGGGCTGAGTCACCCTCGGCAGGGGTAAGTTGTCCCGCGGATCCGCCGCCAGCGGGACGACCCTGGTCTTCGACTGCCAACTCGGATATTTCTGCGACTACCTTACCGGGCAGTTCCGCGATCACGGCTGCCATAAGGTCGAGCTGATGCTGGGCATTCTTGAGTCGCTCGTCGGTAAGAACCATGTCTGCCACGGGTGTAGTAAGAGGCATGGCGAGCCTAAGGGCCTTAAGGATCAGATTTGCGTATGGACCGACGCGGATTAGCCATTCCTTCGGCTGGTTCACGGTGTAGCTGGCGGGCGACCAGGGATGCCAGTAGCCAGGGTGTTCGCACCATAGAGTGAGCTGATAATGCCGCCGATCGAATCTCAGCCGCCGCGTGCCAGATGAGCTCTGCTCAGCGAGGCTGAACAGTAGTGGGCAGTCAGTAATTTCGCTGCTGACAGCGCGCAGGACGCGCCGCATCGATCCGGCGGTCTCGGCCGAATAGCTCGCGATTCGGTCGATCCCTCCCTCCAAGTGATTGACGCTGCTGCCCACAGCAGCGATCTCCTGATGGAGCCGCTCCAGTTCGCGCCGCAATGGCAGTTCAGGCTGAGCGAATCCGGTGAGAAGCTGGGATACGTCGTGGTCGCTGCTGCACTGCAAGCAGAAATAGCGAGTTCCGCCACCCTCGCGGTAACGTAGCAGACCATCTAGCGGGAACAGGGCACGGCAGTTGTGCCCGTCTGGGAGACGGCTCGGACATGGGACGAGCAGCTGGTAGGTTAGGCCGGGCCAACGACGGGTGATCAGTTCCTCGACGCTGTCCCGCAGCACGTTGAAGAAGAAATCGGGGGACGGGGCGCGGACGTATACGCCTAGCTGTTCTGGGGCTCGCAGCTCGATCAGCGCCTCGGATGCATACTCAGCGATCGGGTGGCGAAGGAACACTCCGCCGCGCCAATGTTTTCCAGTGGAGGCCCGATGATGGCGAACGGTCAGCCAGGCAACAAGGCCTGGCGCGGGCTCGCTGAGCTGACAGACCAAGGCCATGCTTCGGACTCCGGCAGGTGGTGGCCCTTGGATGTCCCAGGGCAGGCTGGGGCGGTCATGGGGGACGAGCTGGGCGACTAGGCTGCGCTGGGAATCGTCTTCGAGCCGGTAGGAAACATCAAATTTTTCCATCAGCCGAAGGAAATACGGATGGTAGCGGGTCGGGTAGCCCGGGACGCCGGGCCGGTCGACCCAAATCCCGGCTAGGCGGGCGTGGTCAAGCACCCCACCGGATTGCCTCGTTGGCTCGTCTTCCAGGACGTAGCTGATCGCCTTGGTCAGCCACTCCGGGTTCAGGACCACAATATCCCGCAGGCCCTCGTCGTCGCCGTAGTAGACAACCTGCCCAAGGTCGTGCATCAGCTCGGCAAGCGTGGTGATCTCATCACCATCGACGTAATGATGCTCACAGACCTCCACAAATTGCTCGTAGCGAATCTGCGGCTCATTTTCCGCGAGGGCGAGAATCTCATCGCGTGCGGCGATCCACCGGGTGCTGATCAGCTGGCCCATCACCGGCAGCCGCGCCGCCTCGGTAGCAATACCCTCCCGCAGTGCTGTAATCCCCCGTCCGGAGAGATTGTCGACCTCATACTGCCCAGCCAGCAGCCCGGGGACCGTCTTATCAAGGTGCGGGTAATCCAGCTCCGGGCGACGCTCATCGCAGTGGGTCGCGACCACCAGTATGCGGGCCTCCCGGCTCACTCGCAGCCGGATCCGGCGGAGCCACCCTTCCACCTCGTTCTGCTCATGGCCCTCCCGCGCGTTCCACACCACCATGTATAGAGCGCGCCGACTGAAAAAGAACTGATGCGTGACCCGATAGACTTCTTGGCCTCCGAAATCCCAGGCCCGCACGGTCATGGCCGCGTCAAGATCCGGGTGGCGCACAGTAAGTGGCAGGATCTCGATCCCGTGCGTCGTTGGACGGCCCGGGACGAACGGGGCGCCGACGAGCGCGGCGATGAGCGACGTCTTGCCGACATTGCCCTCACCGACCAGCAAGACCTTGGCGTCATACTGCGGAACGGCATCACCAAGGCTTCGCAGGTAAATAGCAACGGCATCTAGACCCCGCGCGATCAGCTCAGGGAACGGCTCTGTGAGCGGATTGTTGCGCAGCCGTAGTTCCAGCCCAGCGCCGAGGAGATCGGCAAGTTGACGAGGAAGAGCCCTCAGCTGGTTGTCGCTCAGGTTCAGTTCTCTGAGGTTGGTGAGCTGGCCGATCTCCGGTGGTAGCGCCGTCAGCTGGTTGTCGCTCAGGTTCAGTTCTCTGAGGTTGGTGAGCTGGCCGATCTCCGGTGGTAGCGCCGTCAGCTGGTTGCCGCTCAGGTTCAGTTCTCTGAGGTTGGTGAGCTGGCCGATCTCCGGTGGTAGCGCCGTCAGCTGATTACGATCCAGGTAGAGCCTTTCGAGGCCGGTGAGCCGGGGAACTTCCAGCGGTAGCGTGGCCAAGTGATTCATGCCTACGTACAGCCTCTGAAGATGGGCGAGCCGGATCATCTCAGGTGGTAGCGTGACTAGGCGATTGACCGAGAGGTCCATGACCTGAACGCTGGCTAGCTTACCGATCTCGGGAGGAAGCGCGGTCAGCTGGTTAACGCTAAGGAACAGCGCCCGGAGATTAGTGAGCTGGCCGATCTCCGGCGGCAGTGCGGTCAGCCGATTGTCGCCCAGGTTCAGTTCCCGGAGACCACTGAGCTGGCCAATCTCGGCAGGCAGATCTGGCAGCCTCTGAGAGTTTAGATTTAGCCTCCCAGAGAGCGACGCCTCCTCGGACCAAGGAATCCTCGGGCGCCTCGGATCTGCGTCAGCCATGACATGTCTCCTATGAGTGGCTCAGACCAAACCATAGCTTGCAAGATGACACGGGAGCCACTGGATGAAACTCTACCCGAAGCTGATCAGGCCGTCAGGGGCATACCTCAGGGACCGCAGCAAGCTGACCAAAGATCGGGAATCAGCAACCTTGCTCCCGACGCAAGGCCTAGGTGGCCCCAGAAAGCATGACCTTCCCACACGAGCCCTTGTGTAGAAACTAAAACTGAAGAAGATCATATGAGTCACCTGGATTACTCTTTATTTCATACGCATAACCCATTGCTAGATATGGCAGTTAGGTGGCTTAATGCTCCCTTTATTGCCCATGAAACCTTTTATTGCATTTCATCTTTACACCTAATCCTTCTGTGCTTTATTGAAGCATACTCGACTGGTTCCGATCGAAAACGTTATACGGGTGATCCTGTAAAGTGCAGGGCGCGACTTGCACCACGCGAGAGCGCGCTGACCAATGAATACGTATGCGGCCACGAAACGCGCTCAAATCGGCAGATCCGGACGTTCGTCATCCGACAGCGATGAGTACCCGCATTCAGATTACCCAGTTCGCCAGCGCCCAGGGCGGCGCCCTGGCGACCAAGCTACCTACCCACTATAACGATAGCCTCTTGTACGTCTACGACGCTGGCATGGCCGCGGACCGTGATCAGCTTGCCGTGTGCGCAGTTCCTGGTGGAAGGCGGGGTCACAGCCAGTGCCAGCTCAGCCTGCTCGTGCGAGGCGGTGGCTGTCACGCGCGGTTGCTGTCATGCGGCGGTCGGGGTGCCGCTGACGGGGAGCCGGACGGTTCTGTCGCCGAAATCAGCGACGAGGTCCAGCCGTCCGCCGAGGGCCTCGACGTAGCGGGCGATGACCTCGAAGGAGGTGACCTCGCCGTGCTCGATCTGGGACACCCGGGCGACGCTCACCCCCATCGCGGCGGCGATCTGTTTCTGGCCCAGGCCCAGCTGCTTGCGGGTCCCGGCGAGCTGGTGCCCGCGCGCCTGGGCGAGCAGCCGGCGCGCGCCGGCCTCGATTTCCTCGGGGGAGACCCCGGCGGCATGCAGCTCGCGCTCGAGGTCCTCCCAGTCCAGGGGAGTGCGCTTAGGCATGACGGACTATTCCTCTGCTTCCGTGATGTAGTCCAGGTACAACTGCTCGGCGATCAGGATGTTCTCCTTGTACCACCGCTTCCGGTTCCCGGCCTTGTCGCCGCCAAGGAGCAGCAGCGCCGAGCGGGTGGGATCGAACGCGAAGAGCACCCGGATCTCGGACCGGGCCGCCGAGCCGGGCCGCAGCTCCTTGAGGTGATGGAGCCTGCTGCCCTGGATCCGGTCCACCAGCGGCCGGCCGAGCGCGGGACCTTCCTCCCGCAGTGCCGCGACCGCCTGCGCGACCTGGACCGCGGAGGCCAGGTCGTCGTTGATCAGGGCGGTGAACCACGCGGCGTACTCCTCGCTGACCTTGACGCTCCACGCCACACGGTCCCCTCTCTGGCTTAAGGCTGGGCTTAATTCAAGGAACAGCTTAAGCCTAGGCCCGCACCACGCTCTCGGCAACCGGCACATGTCCCAGCCGCCGCAGGCCGCGCCACAAGGACGGTCTGGCTCAATCGGATCGGGCCGCTGACCGGACTCGCGCGGAGGTCGGACTGAGGCCGTAAGCATTCGAACATTAGCGCCGCTAACGAGATCGCGGGGAGCCAAACGGGGAGCCAACGACCACAGGCACAGGGAAACGCCAGGACACGTCCAGCCATTATCACTACAGCGGAACGGTACGTCAGGACACGCCGGCCGACTTCAGGGCATGTTACGGGAATGCCTCCTAAGCAGTAGGTCCCGCGTTCGAGTCGCGGTCGGGGCGCAGGTCAGCGGCCTGGGTTATCCACAGAAAGGTCGCTGGGGAGCCTAACGGGGAGCCTAAGTATCAGGCTCCCAGCATGTCCGAGACGAAAGTCAGCCGTTCCCCGGCTCGGTGACGTGCCGTCCGGTCAGGCCTTGATGAAGTCGAGCAGGTCGGCGTTGATGGTGTCGGCCTGGGTGGTCGGCATGCCGTGCGGGAAGCCGTGGTAGGTCTTGAGCGTCCCGTTCTGCACGAGCTTGGCGGACAGCGGCCCGGAGTCGGCGTAGGGCACGATCTGGTCATCGTCGCCGTGCATGACCAGGACCGGCACCGTGATCCCCTTCAGGTCCTCCGTGAAGTCAGTCTGGGAGAACGCGACGATGCCGTCGTAGTGCGCCTTCGCCCCGCCCGTCATCCCCTGCCGCCACCAGTTCTCGATGATGCCCTCCGAGGCTTGGGCGCCGGGGCGGTTGAAGCCGTAGAACGGGCCTTCCGGCAGATCGCGGTAGAACTGTGCGCGATGCTTCGCGACTTCCTCCTGGAACCCGTCGAAGACGCTCTTGGGCAGGCCGCCGGGATTGGCCTCGGTCTGCACCATCAGCGGCGGCACCGAACTGATCAGCACCGCCTTCGCCACCCGGCTCTCACCGTGCCTGGCGATGTAACGCACGACCTCGCCGCCCCCGGTCGAGTGCCCGACATGAACCGCGTCGTGCAGGTCAAGGTGCGCGGTGACCGCGGCCATGTCATCGGCGTAGTGGTCCATGTCGTGGCCATCGGCGACCTGCGCGGAACGCCCGTGGCCGCGGCGGTCATGGGCGACGACACGGTAACCGTGCAGCAGGAAGAACATCAGCTGGGTGTCCCAGTCGTCGCTGGACAGCGGCCAGCCGTGGCTGAAGACGATCGGCTGCCCCGATCCCCAGTCCTTGTAGAAGATTTCCGTGCCGTCGGAGGTAGTGATCGTAGGCATGCTGAGCCTCCTGGTGAAATCGGGTTGTGCATCGTTCTTAAAAAAAGTGGTCGGCCACGCGGTATTTGCCTTATGTGGTCGCCAACAATGTCTACCGCCGCGACCGGATCATGGCATCGATGCGATTGACCATCTCCGGCTTTATGTGCGGTATGCAGAAGCGCATGAGCCATAACGGACGGCTCATCCGGCCCGGCGATCAGTCTGGTCGACGGGCGTCACGATAGCGGAATCGGCATAGCCGGGCTTGATGCCGCGGAATGGGGTCGCCATCCCCATGTCGTCGATGGTGAAGGTCCGTTCCCGGCGGATGTCGCGGGTGAACGCGAACCACCAGCCCAGCACCGCGCCGGCCCGGTTGCGGTAGCCGGTGAGGAAGGCGATGTGGATGAACAGCCAGACCCACCAGCCCAGCAAGCCGCCGAAGTTCAGCTTGGACGCGGAAACGACGGCTCTGCCGCGGGAGATGTACGCCGCTGAGCCGAGATCACGGTACTTGAACGGCTTGTCGAAGCTGTGCCCCCGGGCCTCGCGGCCGATCCTGCGCCCGGCGTACAGGCCGGTCTGCATGGCGACCTCGGCGACCCCGGGCAGCTTGTCCAGGCTCATCATGTCCCCGGTTACCAGGATCTCCGGATGGCCGGGAACGCTGAGGTCCGGGCCGACTACGATCCGCCCGGCCCGGTCCTGCTCCGCGCCGGTGGCCTTGGCTACCGCCGTGGCCAGCGGTGGTGCTTCCACGCCCGCGGTCCACAAGACGTTGCCCGCCTCGTACCGGATCACCTTCCCGTCGTGGTCTTTGACCTCTAGACCATCAAGATCGACGTGGGTGACGATCGAGCCCATGTGCAGCTCGACCCCCAGCTGGCCCAGGTCGCGCGCCGCCAGGGCGGAAAGTTTCGGGCCGAACGTCGCCAGCGGGACGGTCCCGCCGTCGAACAGCAGCACCCGAACGTCCCCGGGCTTGATGTGCCGGTACTCCCGGTGCAGCGTCTTGGTGGCAACCTCACGGATCTGCCCGGCCAGTTCCACCCCGGTCGGGCCGGCCCCCACCAGGGCGAAGGTGAGCCAGCGGGACCGTTCAGCCGGATCATCGGCGGACTCGGCCAGCTCGAACGCGCCGAACACCCGCCGCCGGATCTTCATGGCGTCCTCGATGGTCTTCATCCCAGGCGCGATCGGGGCGTACTCGTCGTGCCCGAAATAGGACTGCCGGACCCCAGCGGCCAGGATGAGGTCGTCGTAGCCGACCTCGATCGGCTCGCCCAGCGGGCGCCGGGCCTGCAACCGCCGCGCGGCCGGGTCGATGCCGGTCACCTCGGCGATGAGGAATTCGACGTTGCGGTGCTTGCTGAGCAGTTCGCGCAGTGGCGCGGCGATCTTCCCCTCGGACAAGATGCCGGTCGCGCACTGGTACAGCAGAGGCTGGAACACGTGGTGCTCGGCCCGGTCGATGACCGTCACCTGGACCGGTGCGCGCGCCAGCATCCGCGCGGCGAACAGCCCCGCGAAGCCACCGCCGACAATGACCACCTGACGGGGGCCCGATACCTCGACCATGGCCTACCCCGACCTTTCATTCAGACTTGTGTCTTCCGGGGCTCGCCACCGTGACAGCCAGCACCGCTTCGCTACGCAAAAGTCCACCAGAGGACCACGGAGCAGGCATCGCGGCAAAAGACCATCTTGGCCCGCTATGCAGATCGCAGGCCGGCTATGCAGCTGTCCTGCAGGTGGCACGATGGCGCTCAGCTTGGCGGGAGACCGTCATGCCGCTGACGCTAGGTGACGGACCGCCAGGTCGCGTCGAGGTACCTGGCCAGGATGGGGTCGGCGGGGGAGAACAGCACCGCGACCAGCACGGTCACCGCCGCGGCGAGCACCAGCAGGAGCAGCGACCAGCCGGAGATCCGGCTGTGGTACAGCTGATGCACGCCCCGGGCGTTGACCAGCTTGCCCGCGACCCGTAGGTGCGTGATGAACGTGGACGACATCCCCGGCCGCCCCTTATCCAGGAACTCTTCCAGCGTGTAGTGGGTGCCTACCACCACGATCAGGCTGGCGCTCTTGGCGTCGGCCACCAGCAGGGCGACGTCCTCGCTGGTTCCGGGCGCCGGGCAGGTGACCGCGTGCAGGCCCAGCTCACGGACCCGGGCCAGCCCGGGAGCGCGGCCGTCGGGGTAGGCGTGCACGATCAGCTCCGCGCCGCAGCGCAGCGCCTCATCTGACACCGAGTCCATGTCGCCGACGATGGCATCGGGCCGGTGGCCGGCTTCGATCAGCGCGTCCGCGCCGCCGTCGACCCCCACCAGGACGGGCTTGCACTCGCGGATGTAGGGCCGAAGCGCGGCCAGGTCTTTGCGGTAGTGGTAGCCGCGCACCACGACCAGGACGGGCCGCCCGGCCATGTCCGTCAGCATTTCCGGCGGCCGGAGCCCGTCGGTGAACAGCTCGTGCTCTCGGCGCAGGAACTCCATGGTGTTCGCGGCGAACAACTCGATCTGCACCCCGGCCATGGCCCGGGCGTGGGCCATGGCCGCGTCCACCAGCTCCGGGGTCAGCGGCGTCCCCTTGGCCACCACCGCATCACCCAGGTAGAGAGTGTCTTGATCCAGCCGGACCACTGCGCCGTCGGCCACGCGGTCCATAACCTCCGGCCCCACCTCGTCCACGACGGCGATGCCCGCCTCAAGCAGCCGCCGCGGGCCCAGGTTCGGGTACCGTCCCGTGATGCTCACCGACGCGTTGACCACCGCTGCGGCCTTCCGCCTGATCAGCTCCTCGGCGCCGACCAGGTCTAGGTCGGCATGGTCGATGATGGCGATCTCGCCCGGACCAAGCCGCCTGGTGATGTTCTTCGTCCGCCGGTCCACCCGCGCCACCGCGACGATCCCGGCGGGCTCAGAGGCGCCGCCCCGGGACGGCAGCAGAATCTTTACCAAGGGCACATTCATCGATGAGGTCCGACCGTCGGGTTATTCATGGGCCTGCGCGGCCTTGGGCACGCAGCGGCGATCACCAGTGGCGGATGCGCGGATCGCGCGCCTCTCGTCCTCGGTGGTACCCGCCCAGATGCCAGACTCGACGCCGAGCTCTAGCGCCCACGCCAGGCACGGCTGCTGCACCGGGCAGGCCCGGCAGATCCGCTTTGCCTGGTCGATCTGGTCCAGCGCCGGTCCGGCCGTGGCGATCGGGAAAAACAGGTCCGGATCGGCGTGCCGGCATGCGGCATCCTCACGCCAGTTTGCGCGCAGCTCTCCATGGCCTTTAGCGTCTAGCGCGCCTGGCCGGATCATCGCATCCTCACCCCAGCTCCTGTCTGTCTTCATCGGGCGCTCTCAAGCCTCGCCGCCCCCCGGGTGAGCGGGCATCGCATCGTTGCTGTGATTTGTCAGGCGATCGCGAGAGTCCCGGACCACGACCGGGCCGGCGATGCGAGCCAGGCTCAGAGAGGCCTGTTCGGCCTGGAAGGGTGAATCTGCGGCCGGTACGGCGAAAGATCTTTATTTCGGAACGATCCGGGGTGCTGCGCTCGATCGGACACAAACCTGATGACCGGCGGTCGCCGGTCGCGCCGGGCGCTCTCCGCCAGCCGGCGATTTCATCCAAAACATGTGTTTACCGCTCACCCCGGTCGTGACGACCCTGAAGTCTTGTTGAGGTGAACGAATGCTAGGGCTGGCCCTCAGCGGAATGTCACCCTGCCGGGAGGACCTGTCATGACCTCGATGTTCGGCCCGCACGGCCAGCGGGTCCTGGCGCTGATCACCTGCATCCAGGGACTTTCCGGTGACCAGGTAGACCAGGTCACCAGCGTGTGGAGACGCAGCAGCCCGGATGACCGCGACCGGGCCTGGGCGCAGCTCAACCACACCACCGCCGAGGACGAGCGGTACCGGATCCTGGCTGCGGCGTCCCTGGCCCGCCGTGAGGCGCTGGCGGTGGCCCGCCGAACGCAGCGCAGGGACTGGGCGTTCTGGGCGGCCGCCTGCGACGCCGGCGCGGCCGCCGCCGCCGGCGACAAGATCGGCCTCCACTACGACACCCTCGTCGCCCCGGTCGCGCGGGTTATGCCGGCATTGGCCGATCGCCCGGCTCCAGGGGCAGACTTAGCAGCCACCCAGCAAGTCGCTGCCGAGCAGGGTGAGGCCTAGCGCGATCCAGGCGCCACCGTAGTACCGGGGGGCGCGTCGTTGTTGGCCGGCGGCCAGGCTGAGCAGCCGGCCGCTGGCCGCGGCCGCGCCGGCAGCCTGGGCGGCGGCCGCGGCCGCCACCAGAGGGAGCACGCTAGCCGTGGGTGTGAGGATCGCGCCGTCCAGGCTGAGCGCCAGGGCCCGGGAGCGGGCCGGAGAGCGCAGTAGCCGCCACCAGCGGGCGGCCAGCCTCCTGGCCCGCGGAATGCATGACGCCGCGAACCAGACGGCCGTTCTCTGGGCGTCGAGCCCGTACTGCGGCTGTGGCTCGGACCCATCCGGGGCGGGTTCGGGATGCGCTTCGCCGGTGGCGGTCAACTCGGCCCAGTCCGGGGGCAACAGCGCGCCGTTCCGCGTCAGCCGCGCGGTCAGGGCTACGGCGCCGTCCGCCATTCGCTGCCATTGCTGGTTGCCGGTGAGGCAGGCCAAGCCGGTCAGCGCGGGCAGCGCCCAGTAGCTGGGGTCCACGGTGGCGGGAGGGCCGGTCGCCCATGGGCCGGCCGCCAGGATCGGGGTTCCGCCGGGGCCGGTGATTACCTCATGGGCCAGCACCGCGTCGGCCACGTCCCTGCCGTCCTGGTGCAGCCTGGCCGCGCCGAGGCCGTGGTAGCGGAGCAACGCCCAGGCGATCAGCAGATCGGCGTCACTGGCCGGTTCCGGGCTGAGGACGCGGCCGGCCGCGTCTGCGTGGAAGGCGAACAGGCCGTCACGCAGTTGCAGGTGATCCCGCGTCCACTGCCAGATTCGGCCGAACAGGCGATCGCGGCCGGCCACCTCGGCCAGCAGCAGGCCGTAAGCCTGGCCTTCGCTGACCGTGTCACCGCCTTGGTCGGGCCGGTAGACACGGCCATCGGGCCGCACGTAGGCAGCGAGGAACCGTGTCACCGCCGGTAGCTGCGACACGACTTGACCGCCCGCTCCTGGACACTCGCCCGCACCGCGGCTCGGGCCCGCACCGCGGCTCGCGCTCGCTGCCGCGTCCCCGCTCACCAAGGTGGCCAGCAGCAGCACGCACATGACCGCCGCGCAGGCCCCCACCGCGGTCCTCACCAGAGTTCAGCGGCCGCCGCGGGCCATATAGGCGGAGGCGTCGGCGCGGTTGCGCACGCCGATCTTGCGGTAGGCGTTCGCCAGGTGCCGTTCGACGGTGTGGACGCTGACCACGAGTTCTGCGGCGATCTCCACGTTGGTGTGGCCGAAGGTCAGCAGGTTGAGGACCTCAGCTTCGCGGTCGGTCAGGCCGTCCGGCCTGCGGGCGCGACCACGGGGCACGGCGGCCGGTTCGGGCAGGCCGGCCGAGCGCTCGGCTTCGGCCAGCAGGCCGGCCAGGATGCCCGGGTCCGGGAAGGTGGCGATGAGGTCGCAGGCCTCGCCTAGGAGGACGCGCGCGTCAGCGGCGCGGCTGTCGCGGGCGTAGATCCTGGCCAGGGACGCCAGCGCGGCGGCGGTATCCGGGCGCCACCGCTGACGCCTGGCGCGGTCGAGCGCGGCGAGCGCGACTGTCTCGGCCGCGGCCAGCTCACCGCGGTCGGCGAGCAGGTCAGCCTGGGTCAGGTCGCCGAGCACGGTGACCCCGACGCGCCGGCCGTCCAGGTCCGCCGCCTCGCGCAGGTAGCGCCCGGCCGCCTCGTTCTCGCCCTGCCGTGCGGACATTGCCGCCAGGCAGCTCAGGGCCAGCAGGCTGGCCGAGCTGTCAGCTTGCTGGTGAACAGGCCGGCTTACCTGCTCCAGAAGCAGCCTGGCGTCGGCGTCCTGGCCACGCCAGAACAAGATCACGCCAAGCGCCGCGAGCGTTCGAGCCCGCCAGTAAACGTTGCCGGATTCCAGCTCCAGCTCCGCTGCCCGGCGGCCGGCCGCCTCGGCCGCGGCTAGATCGCCATCCAAGAGGCGATGCAGCGCCCGGTGGAAGCAGATGGCCGACTCCGCAGAGGCTGGTCCGTAGCGCCAGGCGTTATGTGGCGGGGCCGCCTCGGCCGCCGCTAGCCATGGCTCCACTTCCTCTGGCCGACCGTGGAGCCTGGCCAGCAACCCTCGGATGAGGCACATCTGGGCATTGCCGGTGACCATCTCGGGCGGCAGCCGGTCCAGCCACCCCTCCACGGTCTCGGTCAGCCCTTCATCGAGAGCCTCATCCCAGTGCCCAGTTATCAGCTCTCGGGCGTCGGACAGGTCGCCGGCGGCGATGGCGTGGTCGATCGCCTCCGCGATCGTCCCATGCTGCCGGTGCCACGCCGAGGCGCGCCGGTGCAGCAGCGGCGCCAGCCCCGGCTCGACGCGGTCCAGTTCGTGGCGCAGCGCCTCGGCGAATAGGACGTGGTAGCGGTACCAGCAACGGGTGTTGTCCAGCGGCACCAGAAACAGCTGGCAGCGTTCGATCTCCTCCAGCAGGTCCCGCGAGCCGGCCGAGCCGGTCACCGCGTCGCACAACGATGCGCAGAACCGGTCAAGCACCGCCGTGCGGAGCAAGAACGTCCGAGTCCGGGGCGGCAGCCCGGCCAGCACCTCAGCGCACAGGTAGTCGAAGATGTGCCGGTCATCGGCGACCGCGCCGATGAACCCGGCCGTGTGACCGTCCTTTCGGCCCCGCAGCGACAGCCCGGACAGGTACAAGCCCGCGGCCCAGCCCTCGGTGCGCTGCCACAGGGCGTGGATCTCCTCGAGGGGCAGCGCCAGGCCAAAGGTCTGGTTGAGCAGCCGCTCCGCCTCGTCCAGGGAGAAGCGAAGCTGGTCGGCCCGGATCTCCGCCAGCTCTCCGCGGGCGCGCAGCCGGGCCAGCGGCAGCTCCGGGTCACGGCGAGCCGCTACCACCAGGCTCAGCGTCGGCGGCAGGTGCTCCACCAGGAACTCGAAACCCGCCCGCACCTCTGGACTGGTGATCAGATGAAGATCATCGAGCACCAGGGTGATCCGCCCGGGCATCCGGGCCAGGTGGTCAACCAGCAGCGTCTCTACCCACCCGGGTGTTCTGGGCCCGGCGGTCAGCGCCTCCAGCGCCGCCGCGCCGGCACCCGGCGCCACCGTGCCCAGCGCCGCGATGACCCCGGACCAGAACCGCACCGGGTCGTTGTCGCTCTCCCCGACCGACAGCCACGCGGCGCCTGAATCCTGTGCCAGCCACCAGTCGCGCAGCAGCGAAGTCTTCCCGCACCCCGTCGGCGCGACCGTCAGCACCAGGCTGGCCGTCGAGCTCTCGGCCAGCCGGTCCAGCAGCGCAGGCCGGGCCACGGTGTCCGGGGGGGCCGCGGGCGGACGCAGCACCGAGGCGACGACCATAGTGCGGCGAGCGGCCCCGTTGGCCGCCCGCAGTCGCACGTCAAGAACGCCCTGTTCAGCCAGGTTCATAATGTCGGTCACAGCGCATCATCTCTCTGCGGTTTCGCGGGACAAGAGCTTCTCCCGTTGCCATCTGGCTCTACTGCGTCACCAGGTAGCATCGCCACGACCCGTGTGAGCCGTCATCACAGCATTGATGTGATTCGTCCCGTTCTTACTCGCCGGGAACCTGTCTGCACGGCCACGCGCTCTGCACAGCACCCCTTGCCTGCTGCGTCACCAGGTCCGTGACGAACCCAATCACGACCTGGCTGAGATGGCCTCATTGCCGGGCAGCTGCATAGCCGGGCCGTAGGTCTTCATAGCGGGTCAAGTTGGTCGTTTGCCTCGATGAATGCTCCGCGGTCCTCTGCTGGACTTTCCGTAGTCCCCAGCGCACGCCTGTCGCGGCGTCGGGCTTATCAACCGGCTTACGAAAGGACCGCCATGTCGTCTCCAGCCTCTCTCACGGACGCCTCCCTTGACTACACCGACCTCATCGCCGCCCAGCGCGCGTACTTCCTGTCCGGGGCGACACGGCCGGTGGCATGGCGGCGCGCGCAGCTAGAAGCGCTCAAGGCGCTGCTGGAGGACAACCGAGGCCGCTTCTACTCGGCGCTGTACGACGATCTTCGCCGGAATGAGGTCGACGCGGATCTGATGGACATCGGCCATTGCATCAACGAGGCCGACTACGCGCTGAGGCACATGCAGTCGTGGCTGAAGCCCGAGCACTTGCCGATGCCACTGGTGCTCGAGCCGGGCCGGATCAGGGTGCGTCACGATCCGTTGGGCGTCACCTTGATCATCGGCCCGTGGAACGAGCCGCTGATGCTGACCTTCGGCCCGCTGGCGCCGGCGCTTGCCGCCGGGAATACCGCGGTGATCAAGCCATCGGAGCTGAGCGTCGCCACCTCGGCGCTGATCGCCGAGCTTGTCCCTCGCTACCTGGACCGGCAGGCGGTCGCGGTGGTGGAGGGCGGGGTGCCCGAGACGACGGCGCTGCTCGAGCAGCAGTGGGACTTCATCTTTTTCACCGGCAGCCCCCGGGTGGGCAAGATCATCCATCAGGCCGCGGCCAAGCACCTGACGCCGACGGTGCTCGAGTTGGGCGGCAAGAATCCGACGATCGTGCACTCCTCGGCGGACATCAAGGCCGCGGCGCGGCGGATCGCGAACATGCGCTTCGCCAACGGGGGGCAGATCTGCACCGCACCTGATCACGTGCTCGTGTGGCCTGAGATAAAAGACGAGCTGGTCGAGCACCTGGTTCAGGCGGTGCGCGACTTCTACGGCGAGGAGCCGCAGCAAAGCCCCGACTACGGCCGGATCGTCAATCGCGCCAGCGCCGAGCGCCTCGCCGGGCTGCTCGGCAGCGGCAGAGCGGTCGTCGGCGGGCGTGTCGATCTCGACGACCTCTACGTCGCGCCGACGGTGCTCGTCGACGTCGGCTGGGATTCGCCGATCATGCAGGAGGAGGTGTTCGGCCCGATCCTGCCGGTCCTGGAAATCGACTCCGTCCGGGGGGTCATCGACTGGGTCAACGGCCACCCGGCGCCGCTTGCCCTTTACGTCTTCGCCAACGACCAAGACGTGACCGAACAGATCATCGCCGCCACCCCATCGGGCAACGTGGACGTGAACGACTGCACACTGCACCCGCTCGTCTCGGACATCCCGTTCGGCGGGGTGGGCAACTCCGGCATGGGCAAATACCACGGCCGTTGGGGCTTCGAGGCGTTCACAAACACCCGCGGCGTCCTCTACCACAGCCCGAGAGTGGATCCTGAGCTCCGCTACCCGCCGTACGCTAACCACCGCCTCGCGTGGGACCTCGCGCGAAAGCTGGCCTGACCGTCCACCCGGCTCGGATACGGCTGTCAAGCCGGTGAGACGGGCCACGGAGTCCTGCTAGAACTGCGTCGACCGCGACTAGTCTGCACAGCCGGCGTACAGGCTGTACCTGGGGAACAATGCCGGGCAGTGGATTTATGGCGAGCCGCCAATAAAGATACGCGCGCCGCGCTCGTCGTACCGCATACCCTCGCGACGCCGATGAGAGCGCACATGTTGCAGGCTCTGGTGCTGCTGGGCGATACCCGGCGTGCCGGACGCGTCCTGGCCGGGCTGGACGCTCACGAGCGCGAGGGCGGCGAGATGCGCACCGCCATCGCGGTGCTACGGCTGGCCCAGCACGATCCGCAGGGGGGCGAAGGCCGCGGTCGCGCCCGTCTTGGACGGTTCCCTTCGAGTTCACCCGGTATGGATAGTGGCGGCGGCCTTGCTCGAGGCGATCGCGCACGACACGCTCGGCGACCCGGGCGCCGCCGGGCGCGCGCTCGAGCGCGCTCTCGACGTCGCCGAACCCGATCTCACGCTCTTCCCGTTCCTCGTCCACCCTGCGCCAGGGCTGCTTGAGCTCCACGCCCGGAACTGCGCCAAGCACGCGACCCTGATCTCCGAGATCCTCAGCCTGCCCGGGGGGTATGGGGGGGCGGGCAGCCCCCCCGTAAGCAGGGGGGGTCTGGGGGGATCGTCCCCCCGGGGATAATAGAGCCGCTGAGCCAGAGCGAGATCCGGGTGCTGCGGTATCTGCCGACCAACTTGTCGGCCCGGGAGATCGCCCGCGAGCTGTCGGTGTCGCTGAACACGGTCCGCACGCACATGCGCCACATCTTCGCCAAGCTAGGCGTGCACCACCGCACCGAGGCTGTTACCCAGGCCCGCGCCCTCGGCTTGTCGGTACCGTCCCCCCCGCATGCCCTTAGGTTCCCTGCGTATAGGGCGGCAGCCTCAGTTGACGAACCCGGAGTGTGTCAGCAGTAGTCGGCCGGGCCGTACGAACACGGCCCCTCACGTTCGTCACGTGAGGGGCCGTGTTAGCTCACCAGATCATGTGGCCGGCCGGATGAGCATGTTGTCGCGGTGCTGCGGGCCGCGGGGCCCGTAGTCGATGTCGGCCCCGTTGTTGCCGGTGTCGATGACCGGGGTGGGAGCGTCGAAGGGATCCATGATCGCTTCGATGAAGATCAGGGTGTCGTTCGGCGCGCTGAGTGCTTTCTCCAGGTCCGCGACGGTCTTGACCACGAACGACCGTGCTGTGGTGTCCGGCCGGAACACCTTCGGCAGCTCCGCGTAGGCCCAGTTCGCGACGTCGTTGAAGCGCGAGGTCTTGCCCAGCCAGCAGCGCTCGATGGTGTACCCGCCGTTGTTGATCAAAAAGATCACCGGCTTGTAGTCATGCCGCAGCATGGTGGACATCTCCTGCGCCGTCAGCTGGAACGAGCCGTCGCCTACGAACAGCAGGTGACGCCGTTCTGGTGCCGCGGTCAGCGTGCCGAGCAGCGATCCCACGCTGTAGCCGATCGAGCCCCAGATGACCTGCGAGACGAACGTGCAGTCCGGCGGCAGCTGCAGCCCGGCGGAAGCGTATGACGTGCCGTCTTCGGCGACGAGCACGTCCCCGGCCCGGATGTAGCCCTGGATAGCCTGCCAGTACGCAGCCTGAGTCAGCTTGGGCGATCCGTCACCATGATCGCCCATCACCACCGTCGGCGGCGCGGACTGGCGCATGGCCCGGTTGGTGACTTGCGGGACCGCGTCGGTAACGCCGCGCAGGACCTCCTTAAGCGTCACCGCCTGGTAGTTGTCCTCACCCACGTCCACCGAGCGCCCGCGGACATGGATCGTGCCGGCGGCCAGCGAGCCGGTGAAGTCGCCCGTGGTCAGGTCGATCGGCCGGTAGCCGATGGCCAGCAGGCAGTCGCTGTTCTCGATCGCCTCGCGTACACGCGGCTGGCTGGCCTGGCCGTTGTAGAGGCCGAGGTAATACGGGAACGTCTCGTCGATCACCGCCTTGGCCGTGGTCGCCACCGCCACCGCCACCTGTGCCTTCTCGGCCAGCTCCATGATCTCTTCCGCGGCGCAGAACCGGTCCGCGTCCAGGTCCACCAAGATCGCCGGGGACGTGGCCCGCGACAGGCGGTCGGCGATCGCGGCGGCGCACGACCGCAGCCGTTCCGGGTCGCTGGGCGGTTCTTCGAGCACCAGCGGGGCCGCCGGAACCTCGATGTCGAGGTAGCCGATGTCGGACGGCAGCTCCATGTACACCGGGAGCTTGTCCCGCCAGGCCGTGGTGATCAGCCGGTCGATCTCGGAGACCGCATTGTCCGGGGTCAGCCGGGCCTGCGCGGCGGTCACCTGCGCGTAGGCGTTGATGAACCGGTCCCAGGTCCCGTCGGCCATCGTGTGGTGCATCCCCAGGCCACGCTCCATGGACCGCAACGGAATCGACCCGCAGATGCAGATCACCGGGACGTGCTCGGCGTAGGAGCCGGCCACCCCGTTGATCGCGCTCAGGGCGCCCACGGCGTTCGTCACGATCAGCGCGGCCATGCAGTTCAGCCGAGCGTAGCCGTCCGCCGCATAGGACGCGTTCAGCTCGTTGCACGCCCCTATCCATTCCAGCGTGCCGGTGTCCTCGAGTTGCTGCAACAGCTCCAGGTTGTAGTCGCCTGGCACGCCGAACGCATGCCCGACACCGGCCTCCCGGATGCGCCGGAGCAGAAACTCTCCCACGGTCATCGTCACGCTCTCGCGCGCGGGACTGGCCGTCGAGCGTCCAGCCGTAACTGTCATTTTCTTCTCCTTCGAAGCCGGGTACTCCCTGTTCAGAAGCGCCGCTGTCCATACCAGCAAACGCCAGGGCCGCCAGTGCGGGCCAATACCTGCCGGCTACGTGCATATATAGCCGCAGTCGGGCGGGCTCGCCGGGCGTGTAACGACACCATAGGCACCGGCCGAGCCGCCGCTAATCAGTAAAACGACTTAAAAACGCTGAGAGCAGACGCGGACAATGTCTAGGCCTCACGTCCGTCGCCACCCGACGGACGTCGCGTGGTCCGGCGTAATCGTCGGCTCTCGATAGGCAGGCCCTCGATAGGAGGCCGCCTGGCTGTCCTGCTTCCGCGCCAGTCTGCATAGTGCCTCGCGCCGGAAATGGTCAATCGCAGGGATGGCGTCCGGTCCTATCACAGGTAGAACTCCCATTATGCGGTCGGGAACTGACGTCGATCGCGGGACGAACCCCATTAGCCCTGAACCCTCATCCAAAGAAGGACGCCATGCATTTCTCCATGTCCCCCCGCAGGCTGGCTGGCGTAGCGGCCCTGGCCTGCGCTGCGGTCCTGACCCCGGTAACCGCCCTGGCGGCGACCGGAGGTCCGGCCGCCGCCGCCAGCACGCCCGCCTGTACCACATCTGGGCTGGTCATCTGGCTGAACACGTCCGGCAGCGGCTACGCCGGAGGCGAAGACTACACCCTCAACTTCACCAACCTGTCCGGCCACGCCTGCACGCTGCGCGGCTACCCGGGGGTCTCAGCGGTCAGCCTCAGCGGCCGTCGGATCGGCCACCCAGCCGGCTGGGTGGCCGCCACGCCGGCCACGGTCAGCCTCGCCGTCGGCGCCACCGCGACCGCGGGACTGCAGGTCTCCGACCCGGGCGACTTCGGCACCGCCTGCTTCCTGCCCGGGCCGCAGGGCCGGGCGGGTAAGTTCCCCACGGCGGCCGGGCTGCGCGTCTACCCGCCGAATCAGTTCGCCTCCAAGGTGATCCCCTTCCCCTTCTCCGCGTGCTACCGCACCGCGCCCGTCTGGATGTACGCAAAACCGGTGCAGGGCTAATGAAGAGCCGCCTGCTGCGGCGCTTTAAGTCGTTTTACTGATTAGCGGCGGCTCCGCCGGTGCCTAGGTTGTTGTTATACGCTCGGCGAGCCCGCCTGACGATAGGCATGATGCCTGTGGCCGTTCCGGCGCATGCGTGAGCCCGTTCAGAAAGGGACAATAAACAATGCCATCGAAAACCAGGCCTTCGACTATTTCGGTCGGGGATTTCTTGCTGCGGCGCTTGCGTGTGGCCGGTATCTCGCATTTGTTCGGTGTGGCCGGCGCGTCATGATTCACTCCGGCCAGGTGACGCTGCTAGCTGCCGCCCAGGTCGGCGATGTGGTTCCGGCGCGTGCGCAGATGGCGGCCACGCTGGGATTCCACATCATCCTGGCTTGCCTGGGGATCGCGTTGCCGTCGATCGTGCTGCTGGCCGAGTTCGTCGGCTTGCGGCGCGGTAACGAGGTGGCGATGCGGCTGGCGCGGCGCTGGTCGCAGGCGATGGGGGTGACCGTCGCGGTCGGGGCGGTCACCGGCACCGTGCTGTCGTTCGAGATGGGCCTGCTGTGGCCGGGGCTGCTGCGCCAGTACGGGGCAGTGCTGGGACTGCCGTTCGGGCTCGAGGGCATCTTCTTTTTCCTGGAGGCGATCTTCACCGGGATCTACCTGTGGAGCTGGGATCGCCTGCGGCCCTGGGCGCACTGGTGGTCCGGGGTGCCGATCGCGGTCAGCGGCATCTTCGGGGCGATGTCGGTGGTCGCGGTGAACGCTTGGATGAACCAGCCGGGTGGGTTCACCCAGCGCGGCGGCCAGATCACCTCGGTCGACCCGTGGCAGGTGTTCTTCAACCACGCTGCGCCTTACGAGATGCCGCACATGATCCTGGCCGCCTACATGGTCGCCGGGTTCATCGTGGCCGGGATCTACGCCGCGGGCATCCTGCGCGGGCGCCGCGACCGCTACCACTACACCGGGTTCGCTCTCGGGTTCGTCCCGGCCGCGGTGCTAACTCCGCTCCAGATGTTCGTCGGCGACACCGCGGCCCGGTCCATCGCGCACGATCAGCCGGTCAAGTTCGCGGCTATGGAGTACGTGCCGCAGACCTCTCGGCAGGTCCCGGAGTGGCTCGCGGGGGTCTATGTCAACGGGCACATCTACGGCGGGCTGAAGATCCCGTACATGGACTCGCTGCTGGTCGGATTCGGCCCAGGGACCCGGGTCACCGGCTGGGATAGCGTGCCCCCGGCCGACCGGCCACCGGTGGTGTGGCTGATCCACCTGTGCTTCGACGTCATGGTGGGCCTCGGGTCCCTCCTGCTGCTGGCCGGGCTGTGGGCCGCCTGGACGTGGTGGCGCCGGCGCCGGTGGCCCAGGCCGCTGCTGTTCTGGCTGCTGGGAGCGGTCAGCGGGCTCGCCGCGATCGTGGCCATGGAGTGCGGCTGGGTGGTCACCGAGGAGGGCCGCCAGCCGTGGGTGGTGTACGGGCTGCAGACCACCGCCCAGGCCGCCACTACCAACGGTGGCGTACTGGCCAGCCTGAGCCTGGTCATCGTCATGTACGCGGTGCTCGGCACGGCCACGATCGCGGTCTTGCGGATGCTGGCCCGGCGCTGGCGCCGCAGTGACGCCGTAGCGTCCGCCGTCCCCTACGGTCCGCCTGCTGTGCCGCAGGATCTGACCACGGATGAGGCGGGGCTGTGATGGCCGCGGACGCCTTGGGGGCCATCTTGCTGACCGGGGTCACCCTCTACGCGGTGCTGGGCGGGGCCGACTTCGGCGGCGGCCTGTGGGATCTGCTGGCCGGTACCACCAGGCGCGGCCGGGCACCGCGGACCCTGATCGACGAGTCGATCACCCCGGTGTGGGAGGCCAACCACGTCTGGCTCATCTTTGACCTGGTCATCTTCTGGACCGCGTTCCCGCACGCGTTCGCCGCCGTGATGACCGCGCTCGCGCTGCCGCTGTGGCTGGCGGTCGGCGGGATCGTGCTGCGCGGGGCCGGGTTCGCCTTCCGCCAGGAACTCACCAGGCTGCCCTGGCAGCGCGCGACCGGCGTCACCTTCGCGTTCTCCTCGCTGCTGACCCCATTCTTTATGGGCACGGTGGTCGGCGCGGTCGCTACCGGGGCGGTGCCCGCGAACGCCAGCCACGCCAGCCTGGCCGCCTGGACCAGCCCGACCGCGCTGCTGGGCGGGTTCGCGTTCGTCACCGCCTGCGGCTATCTCGCCGCGGTCTACCTGACTAAGGAGGCCCATAGCCGCGGCGACCGGCGGATGCAGGCCTACTTCACCCGCCGCGCCCAGGCCGCCGCCATCGTGGCCGGCGCGCTGTCGCTGGCCGGGCTGGCCACCCTGCACGGCTCGGACCCGGCCCTGTACGCCCGCCTGACCGGCCGGGCACTTCCGCTCGTGGTCGTGGCCGGGGTCTGCGGCGTGGTCGTCCTGGCCCTGTTGACAGTCGGCCGCATACGAGGCGTCCGGATCGTCGCCGCGCTCGGCGTGGCCGCGGTCATCTGGGGCTGGGGCGTCGCCCAGTACCCGGTGCTGCTGCCTGGCACCACGGTCACCCTCAGCAACGCCGGCGCCCCGCACGACACCCTGGTCGCGCTCGTCGTCGTGTTCATCGCGGCCCTGGTACTCGTCGTGCCGTCGTTCACCCTGCTGTTCACCTTGCAGAGCCGCCACCTGCTCAGTGCAGGCCAGAACGGAACGGCCCCGGCCACCGCCTCGGTCGCCCAGACACGGCCGCGACCGCACGAGGAGCAGACCTCCGGAATGCGCGCCGCCGTGCTCGGCCTGGTCGCCGTGGTCGCTCTCACCCCCCGTCGCCGACGGCACACCGCGCCGCACGACAGAACCGACACACATAGAAGGAGCAGATGATGGCTACCACCGTGGCTGACGTGATGCTGGCGACACTGAAAGCATCCGGCGTGCGCCGCGTGTACGGGCTCCCGGGCGATTCGCTCAACGGGTTCACCGACGCGCTGCGCCGCGACGGCACGATCGCCTGGGAGCATGTCCGGAACGAGGAGACCGCCGCGTTCGCCGCGGCCGCCGAGGCGGCGCTGACCGGGGAACTGGCCGTGTGCGCGACCAGCTGCGGTCCGGGCGGCCTGCACCTGATCAACGGCCTGTTCGACGCCAACCGCAGCGGGGTGCCGGTGCTGGCGATCATCTCGCATATTCCGTCGGTGGAGATCGGCGGGGAGTACTTCCAGGAGACCCACCCGCAGGACCTGTTCCGCGAGTGCAGCGTGTACTGCGAGATGGCCGGCATACCCGAGCAGATGCCGCGGATGCTGGAGATGGCGATGCGGATGGCGCTGCAGCGTCGCGGAGTCGCGGTCGTGGTCGTTCCCGGCGACGTGTTCTTCCATGAGGCGCCGCGGGGTGCCGAGCCGTCACCGGTACGCGCCGCGTCGGCGGTTGTGCGGCCCGACGACGAGTCGCTGACGGCCGCGGCCCAGGTGCTGAACGCCGCCAATCGCGTGACGATCCTGGCCGGGGCGGGCTGCGCCGGGGCGCACGACCTGCTCATCGGCCTCGCGTCCGCGCTAAAGGCGCCGGTGGTGCACGCGTTCCGGGGCAAGGAGTTCGTGGCGTACGACAACCCGTATGACGTGGGCATGACTGGGCTGCTCGGGTTCAGCTCGGGGTACCGGGCCATGGAGCACTGCGACGTGCTGGTCATGCTCGGCACTGACTTCCCCTACCGGCCGTTCCTGCCGACCGGGGTCCCGGTGATCCAGGTCGACGTGCGTGGCGAGCGGATCGGCCGCCGGGTCCCGGTACAGGTCCCGCTGGTCGGCACGGTCCGGGACACGGTCGACGCGCTGCTGCCGATGCTCACGGCCAAGACCGACTCCTCGCACCTGGACCGGATGACCGCGCACTACCGGCGGGCCCGCGCCCGGCTGGACAAGCTGGCCCGGGACCGACGCAACGACTCGCCGCTGCACCCGCAGTACGTGGCGGCCACCATCGACCGGCTGGCGGACCGCGACGCGGTGTTCACCGTCGATGTCGGCACGCTCGTCATCTGGGCCGCCCGGTACCTGCGGATGAACGGCACCCGCCGGCTGATCGGCTCGTTCAACCACGGCAGCATGGCCAACGCGCTGCCGCACGCCATCGGCGCCCAGGCCACCGAGCCGGGCCGGCAGGTCATCACCCTGTCCGGCGACGGAGGCATCGCGATGCTACTTGGCGACCTGATCACCCTGCGCCAACTGCACCTGCCGGTCAAGGTAGTGGTATTCAACAACGGCGCGCTGTCATTCGTGGAACTGGAAATGAAGGCGGCCGGCATCGTCAACTACGGCACCGACCTGGACAATCCGGATTTCGCCGGGATCGCCCGGGCCGTCGGGCTGTTCGGCGTCCGAGTCGATAAGGCCGACGAGCTGGAGGACGCGCTGAAGGCCGCATTTGCCCACGACGGCCCGGCCCTCGTGGACGTTCGCACCGCCCGGCACGAGCTCTCAGTGCCACCCAAGGTCACCTACGACGAGATCAAGGGCTTCACCCTGTACGCGACCAGGACCGTCCTGTCCGGCGAGGGAACCGAGCTCATCGAGCTCGCCAAGACCAACCTGCGGGAACTGGCAGTCGAATAACTGCGTCAGTTCCCGAGAAACCAATCTACCCAGCGTGAGTAAGTGATGAGAAAGTATCTCCGATACCTTGGATACAGCAGGTGGATTATCCGTGGGCCTTTGTTCGCGCTGGTCGGGTCCGTTGCCGTGGTCGTGATAGCCCTGCTCCTGATAGGCGGCTGGCTGGACGACAGCGGTCGCTAACGTTAGGTCAGGCCCGCCGCCGGGCCGACAAGCTGGTCGGCAGATACCGCGGTACCCGGATCTCATTCTGACTCCGCGGGCCCCGCGACCCACCGCTTCTGGCCAAGAATTATCCCGAACGGATCGTGGTGTCTGCTTCCGGCCAGGTGGCTCCGCGGCGGTGCCTTCGCGCGGCCCAGCCTGACGCTAATGGGCTCCCGGGCCTCTGCCGTATCGTGACATAGGACACACCCTTAGGGGGTGATCGGTGACGACGGATTCGGCGACGGCCCGGCGGCCAGTGAGCTACCCACAAGCACCATGAGGAGCGAAAGCGATGGCACTCGCCAGAGAGACGATGACCGACGAGCAGCGCAAGTCGGTAGTCCTGGATTACCTGAAGGGGTTCGACAACGCAGGAGTGATCCCTACCGGCGGGAGCATTCTTGACCTGTTCGCCGACGACGCTCAGGTGTACTTCCCCAAGTGGGGCCTGGCGACCGGTAAGGAACAAATCAGCAAGTTGTTCGGCGACGTGGGCGCTACGATCAAGCACATCGAGCACCACTACGCGCACTTCAACTGGGTGTTTTCCGGCGGCGACATCGTCGTGTGCGAAGGCGACAGCCATGGGGAGCACCGCGACGGCGCGTGGCGAGCCGGCGTGCCGGAGTGGGGGGCCGGCCGATGGTGCGACGTGTTCGAGATCCGTGACTGGAAGATCCAGCGAGTCTTCATCTACCTCGATCCCGATTACGCAGGTCGGGACACCGAACGCTACCCCTGGCTGGAGGACCGTTCCTGAGCCCCTCAAAGATCGTTTGCATCGGTTAGCTCGCTGCGCTGAGCGGGCGGATGTCATCGAGCGTGGCGCCTAGCCGGTCCTTTTCGGTCTCCAGGTCGTAGCGGGCCTGCAGGTTCAGCCAGAACCGCTCGGAGGTGCCGAAGTACCGGGACAGCCGCAGCGCGGTGTCCGCGGTAATGCGGCGCTGGCCGTGGACGATCTCGTTGATCCGCCGGGCCGGGACATCTACCGCCTTGGCCAGCTGATACTGGCTCACGCCCAGCGGCGCGAGGAACTCCTCTCGCAGGATCTCCCCCGGGTGCACCGGCGGCATGACCGTATCTTCTGCCACTGGCTCCTCCTTAGTGATAGTCAACGATCTCCACATCGTCCGGGCCTGCATCTGACCACACAAAGCAGATCCGCCACTGCTGATTAATCCGGATGCTGTACTGCCCGGCACGGTCCCCAGTGAGCTTTTCCAGCCGGTTGCCAGGCGGGACGAGCAGGTCAGTTAAGGTCTCCGCAGCATCGAGCATCGAGCATCGAGCATCGAGCATCGCGAGCTTGCGCCAGGCGGCACGCTGCACTGGCCCGTCTAGCCTGCGTGATCGCTGCCGATGCCAGATAGCCTCGGTTTCCTTGTCCCGGAAGGAGCGCAGCACATACCTATGATAACGCGGCGCGTTACTAACCCAACGCGTTATCGGCGGCAGGGGAGCGTCGTAGGCGCCGCCGACACGCTGCCGTGACAGCTAGCAGCCAGCTCTTACGCCGCCCGCTAGTGCTAGCGGCCTATCGGCAAACTCGCTTCCTGCCATCCAGGTAACCAGCCATTTGCGAGCCTGAGCGCACTATGCAGACCGCGGGATCGGCGTAATGCGGGGTCAGGCGCTGATTCAGATTCGGTACAAGATGCCGGTGTCACGGCCGGCGCCTTGGGGCGCGTCGGGTAGGACGAAGTCCTGACGGACGGGGAGGTCACTGGTAAGCAGGACGCGGGTCGCGAGGGGCATCCGGCCCGGTGGGGACAGCAGTACGGTGAGGATGCCCCCGGGCAGGCTGTCGACGGCGTAGCGGCCGCTGCGGTCGGTGCTGGTGCGCATGAGCTGATGGCCATCCGCGTCGATGATGGTGATGTTGGCCGCCCATATGGGTGCGCCGGTGGCGTCGGTGACCCTGCCGAACAGGGTGGGCGGCGGGTGGCCGAAGCCGTTGGTGCCGTTTGCCGCCGTCACGGCGTGGGCGATGGGCGCTTGCAGCATGGCGGGTTCGGTGGCGGCTGCCGGGCCGGGGAGTTCGCGGATGGGCGGGCCGGCTGGTCCGGCGGCGGGGGCTGGCCGCTGCCTGGCCCGGCGCAGCAGGGCCGAGACCGTGATCAGGGCGGCGCCGATGGCGATCCAGGCGCACAGCACTAGCGTTGGCCGGATCATGTTCGTTCCATCGAAGTAGAAGATGCTGCGCATGGCGTCGATGAGGTTGCCTAGCGGCATGACCGGGTGCAGCCAGTCGAAGAAGGTGGGCACCATCTGGTAGGGGATCGCCCCGCCGCTGGACGGGGCGTTGACGAAGACGAACAATGTCAGCGCCACGGGGATTATGTACCTGCCCACGAAGGGGAAGAGCCCGAAGACGGTCAGAGCGACGGCCTCGAAGTTGAGGAAGCCGTAGAGCATGGAGAGCGCCTGCCCCGGCACGGCGCCCAGCCAGTAGGTGACCAGGAAGCCCGCGATGCTGGCGAACGCGCCCACGCCGACGATGAGGTCCAGCTTGGCCCGCCGACTCAAAGTCGTGGGCTGCATCACCAGCGACACCACCAGGAGGTAGGGGGAGAGCGTCCACGCCAGCCCCAGGAAGAACAGGCTGTTGCCGACGGAGTCGCCGGGCACGGTGGGCACCAGTTCGACGGTGTTCAGGGTCAGCTTCTCGGCATGGGCAATGGGGGTGAACGCCGCGATCACGGTCTCTTCCAGCACGGCGCCGTCGGCCTTAGCGGTATAGAGGGTCGCCTGGGTCCCGTTAACGACAAAGGCCGCCTGTGCCGCCTGGTCGAGCACCTGCTGGCGGGCCTGTCCGGGGTCTGACACCGGGATGACATCGAAGGCGCCCGAGGCCTGCTGGTCCAGCCCGGCGCCGATCTCCCCAGCGCTGACTGACCCGGCCACGGCGACTTTGACCCCGTGCGGGGCCGGGGCATGGAACGGCAGCAGGTAACACAGCAAGAATCCGAACAACATCAGCAGCGGCAACAACAGGATGCCCGCCAGCGTCTTCGCCGCGGTTCCTGCCCCGTCAGGCCTTGATTGCGGCGCCTGGACAGGGGTCGGCGCCTGAGGGCTGGGGTACGCCACGCGTGGTCCTCCTTCGTGGTCGGATGGCGTCAAGCTTCGTCTCCGGCGGGTAAGCCGGCATGTGATGGTTCTCGTGATGGGCGCGCTCAGCGAGCGGCGGCTAAGACCGCTGAGTCCCGGCTAACCCGCGAGGCCGTGTGGGCCGACACTGTGCTGGCCGCGCCGCCTGATCAGGCGGCGAGGGACTGAAGCGCGCGGCCGCTCCATGCTCATGCCTCTGGGTAGCCAAGGTTGACGTCGTGGGAATGCGGCTGGTCGGACGTGGCCCGAAGCGTACTGGCGGCCGGCGGATAGCCGCTGGCAATCATCGTGTAGTCACTCTCGGCGAGGTTCTCGAATGCGTATCGCCCGTCTGGGCCTGTTGTGGTGACGGCGGCCACGTTGCCGTCGGGGTCCAGCAAGATGACCCGGGCGTCGGGCACTACCGTCCCGCGGGTGCTGCGCGCCGTGCCTTCCACCCGGGCCCGGCCGTGCAGTTCCGCGTCGACGGTGGTCTGCGTGCCGTCGAGGACGGTGACAGGCAGCGCGGACGGCTGGTAGGACGGCGCGCTCACCGCGACGGTGTAGCTGCCCGCGGGAAGCTCTCCGAACAGGTACCGGCCCGCGTCGTCCGTGTTGTGTGCCGCCATGACCTCGCCGCGCGAGTCCGCCAGGGCGACGGTAGCGCCGGGAATCGGCCTGCCCGTGGCGGCCGCGCGGACCGTGCCGGCCAGCCGTGCCGCGCCAGCGAGCAGCACGTCGTGCTCCACTGGGCCGCCGCCGGCGTGCACTACGGCCGCCTGTGGCTGATGACCGGCCGCCATCGCGACGAGGGTATAGACTCCGCGCTGCGTCACCCGGACCTGGTAGGACCCGTCCGCACCCGTCCGGCTCCGGCCCGCTTGGCGCCCGCTCGCCTCGATCAACGTGACCGTGGCCCCGCTGACCGGCACGCCGCCAGCTTGGCGGACATGGCCGTACACGGGCGGGCCGCCGGTCCCGTCGGACCCTCCAGAATCTGCGGGCCATCCGGGCGCACCCTGAAACGTCGTGCTCACAGCCATCCCCGGCGGACTGGCCGTCTCTCCACGGCGAGGCGGATGATTGCCGCCAGCGGCGCCACCAGGGTGACTTGGGAACTGGACATTAGCGAGGCTCTCCACGTGATGTGCTCCAGACCCGCTGATCCCAGACGGGCCGATTTGTTATGGGAGGTTCTATCGCTAATCTCGCTTGCCGCCATCCCGGTAACCAACCATTTGCGGCTTGACCGGACTATGCAAGCTACAGGGTGAGCGTTGGGCAGCCGGATCTGCGCCGTGTGCCAGTTGTGCACGGGCAGCCCCTCGTCGCCGATGGCCTTCGGCGCGCCTTGCGGGATCATCGCGTCCTCACCTCAGCTCCTGTTCTTTTCATCGGGCGCTCCTAAGCCTCGCCGCTCCCTGGGTGAGCGGGCATCGCATCGTTGCTGTGATTTGCGCGGCATGGGCAGCTGCCGGTCTGCTTTCCCGCTCCGCTGGCCGGCCTGG
>Ga0302325_10005389_pt1 | contig 29113 bp, 32 predicted proteins | sample Palsa_T0_2_FD_201948 | JGI IMG/M metagenome (GOLD analysis project Ga0302325, IMG submission 201948) | Peat permafrost microbial communities from Stordalen Mire near Abisko, Sweden - Palsa_T0_2 | ecosystem: Environmental > Terrestrial > Soil > Palsa > Peat permafrost | place: Sweden: Abisko...
GCATATTAAATCGGTTTATCTTATATATATAATCGAGGAGAAGAATATTAAGGTTTTGCTTAAGCAATTCGATCGATTTCGGGTAAGCAAAGAAGAGACGGGTAACTCGATTCTTATTATTTATAGTAGTGTCGATTTTAACGAAAAAGGCTTATTCTTTGAGTATATCCGTAAGCTATTAGATAAAAGTCATCCCTTTAAGCTAAGTATTGCGAATCCTTAAATGTATATTATAAAGATCTTGCCGTCGAACGCGCACCCTTATAGCCTTAAGCTTTAACTTAATTATAGCTACCGGAGTTCGTCGATTAAGGAGTCGTTAAATTAAAGCAGTAGCATCTTTGTTGCTTTTAAGAGCTCGATTTCGATATAAAGGATAAGAGGTAACTTTATTAAAAGGATTGTGATTATAGTGCTCGATTTTTGTAAAACCACGCTATTAGCTAAAAGGAAGCTCTTAAGCTTTAATGAGGAAGGGATAATTGCACTTCTTAAAGCCCGTATTAGCCCTTTTTCGACTCTTATATATGTCTTTCTTCTTCCTAATTTGCGGCTTTCCCTAACAATTATACCGATATATAACTCTTTTACTTAGCTTATTAGGCCTCTTTATCCTTAAGCTATCTGCTAATACAATACTATAACCTTCGCTATAAGAATGGGACTCGTATGCTACTAAGAGGGTAAGTAAAGAGGGGTATTCGGTATTAAGGAGGCGGGGACCGATTATTCTACGAATATTAGGGAAAGGGATAAGCGTATTAGAGGAATGGCATAGTGTTTTAGTTAAAGAAGACATGGTGATTGCTTTAAAGGTATTATAAAGGTTGATAGTAAGGAACAATAATTGCAATAGCGGTAAAAATCAATTGTTAGTGGAGCGATCAAAAATTTAGTGGGGCGCCTTACTAATGCCGATAGTCGGAGCAATTAGATTTTTGACTTAGATTTATCAAAATGTCAATTAGATTTAATATTCCCTATATTCAACATTGAGGATAACGTGTTGCTTATATCTAGCACTATTTAATCCTTGACTTCAACTACCGGCATTCGAACGTCCAATGAATGAGAAGCAAGACGAGAAATGCGTGACTGGTAGCTCTCCTCTATCAAATCTTTCCATCCGGTCACTTCAGTAATTGCGGCATTTCCGTTGACTAGTGCCCTCGAATTTCGCGGAGATTATTTTCGAAAGGGTTAGAAATCGCAGTAGCCTTGGCTGATACAACTTTGACAGCGACGGTTTCTTGGGGGGGTCTTTTGAACAGCGGGAATATGGCACCAGGTCTGCACACCATACAAGAACAGGCTAATTGTGCCTTAGCTCGGTCGCTTTGCTGCTTACTTCTCGCTAAGATGCTGCTATGGCTGCAAAGGTAAGTTCGAAGTTGATGTAAATATCGATAAATCGGATGCTTAGTCTCGTCGCTATAATTGACACTCATATTGAGAATCAAAAGATGAGGCTGCAACAAGAACCGGGTACGCCGTGATTAAGAGGTGCGCTTTCAATGAAGGCGTTTCCAGGAATGGCAGGCAAAAGGATATCCAGGAATTAGAAGCCTCCATTAAGATCTATTCTTCATACACATCTTACAATCCCTACATATCCATTCCAAAAGTCGGAAATACTAAGTAAGAACGGTAGGATGGAATCCTTTCAGCAGCCTTCGCCGCCGAGGTATTTTACTCGGAAGGTTGTGCAGCCCCAGCAGCCCCGGCTGGAAGTATCTTGTATTTTCCACCCGGTCGCAAATCACAATCCCCTCCATATTCACGAAACCGGTCTTGAAGAGAGAAGTAACGAGAAGGAGGAAACGTTTGAGGTAGAAGTTTGCCGTTATTGCTGAGACGAGTCCCAGGAAATTGGAGCCGAGCCTGACGCGAGCCACAGCAAGGGGGCTGTGCGACATCAATTAAGGCTGATGAAACTTAATCTTCTTTCGACCTCGAACTTCAATCTCCGCTCAAGCTTCAGCATATCTCGTCCCCCTCGAGGGAGCTAGGATCCCGATGGGGCAAAAAAGAGGCTCGGCGCCTGCGCAGATCAGCGCCACATATCGGAATCGACGTCATGTGGGGAAGTGCCGCGACTGCGGCCGTCAGCTGTAAGAAAGAGCCCATTCTTTTCTGTTCATGCTTTTCTTTTTTCTCCTCTTGAAGATTCCGTTGCTCTCTTTGCGCAACGCTTGGTCCTAATTCTCTAAAAAGGTTCGCCCTCTCACCCCAATAGTCCTTAGCTGCCCGTCCAAGCCCTCTTGTAATCATAGTCTAATACCACATCGTAGAATCGCGAGATGTCCCATCAACCATCAACCGTCGATAACATAAAGGACACGGCAAACTCTGCCTACGAGACTGTTACGAATACTGTAGCTCCTGCCGCGAAAGGCGATTACGATCCCAACAAAGATAAGACGAATTTCAAGAAAGATGCTCATGGGAATACGGTCAAGAAAGGAGATCTAAAGGACAAATTGAACGAGGCCGCACTTGGTGGGCCCTCAGAGAGGGAAGAGAGCTATGTTGAGAAAGGTATGTTGTCATTGAAGTTGTGCGGAACTGCTGCGAAGGTTGGAGTGGATATGAAAACATAAACTAGGATAGACAGAGTCAATAAACAGGGAAGAACAAAAACCTAACGACGAAAGTGTGCTCCTACATTCCAGTTATCAGCAAGTTACAACAACAAGCATTTGACCAAGAGAAAACCGAGAAAGCAGCGAAGCACGAAGGTCTGCCCAACAGGCCTGATTATGATGTGCAACTCGAACAGTTCTTAAGAAAGCAATATCATAGCAAAAGTGGAGAAGGTATGCCTAATCTGGATGCGAAGGACTGATTGTGTAAGATGTATGGAATCATGAGATACGGGTGGCCAGATTAGGCTTGCTACAGAAAAGGCGCAGAATTTGACTGAAATTGGGCAGCTAGCTAGCAGCATTGACCGCTGCTAGCGTGTAAAAGGACCAAACTGTACATTTAGGATTTAGACACAATGACATTAGATTTTCAGAAGCGTATCGCAGTTGCACACGAAGTTGGCTGAAGTCCAATTCTAGTACTGAGCAGACGGTACACTCCAGATGAAAATTTCCTTGCCGACGCTGAGCAAAATCTTTGACTTTCGTTCTCAAGTTATTCCATGCCTACAATTCACTTAAAGTGAAGGAATTTGTGTTTACCGTCTCGCCAATTCCCACAGCCCAATATTCTCACCGTTTACATTTTCTCAACTCTGCACAACACTTTCTTTCACCTCAAACTTCTGCGACCACATCTCCCCTTCATAAGTCCGAACAGGAGAAATTGACAACCTGAATTCGGAGGAAACGAATTCAAACTGAACATACCAAAAAATTTCAGCTAGTGAGCAGATCTTTCTCTTCTTCCATTCCCACCCCCGACTCCCCTCCCGACATTGTCCTCAGGGTCGACCGAACATCGGCTCGACTCCCATCCTAGACTCCACGCATTGCTTCGAGATACCGCTGCATTGTTCGGCCAGCCGATGGAACAATGTCACGATTCCCTTCTCTCGATCCCTCTTATTGCTTCGAGAGACTGTAGCATTGTCCTAAGAGCGGACGGGACAATACCTCTCGATCATTGGGAACAGGCGCGAGGAATCTTCTATACTGACGCGCCAAGCAGCTCAAGATGCGTGTCACACCTCTCCAGATCTTCCTGACCTTTCTGGTCCTCTTTCTCACAGGTGCATTCTCGTTGTCTGACACCCTTCTCAATGATGACTTGACGCCGATCAACAAAACTATCATTGCCCCAAGCCCTGATGGTACATGTGGTCCAGAGGCAAACTACACCTGCAATAGCAGCACTTTTGGCCAATGTTGTTCATCTTACGATTTCTGCGGTAATACGACCGCCCATTGTCTTCCCTCCCATGGCTGTCAACCCTTGTATGGTGAATGTTCCGCCGAGTCGTCAAACATTACAACCCCCAGCATTGACGGCCTCTGCGGTGGCTCTGTTACCTGTTCTGGCGGGGATTGGGATGGTGCGTGCTGCTCCAAATGGGGATACTGCGGGTTCAATGATACGTATTGTCTGGTTGAGAATGGATGTCAGAAGGGCCTTGGCCGATGCAAGGAGATCTCACCTGATGGGACTTGTGGTGGAGTTACGGATTACATCTGTGAGTTTTTAAGTGCCCTAGAAGGTGCTTGTACATTAATAATTTTGGAAAAAAACAGGCACGGGAAGTAACTTTGGAGTCTGCTGCAGTCGCCAAGGATTCTGCGGCTCTACTACCGCATACTGCGGCCTGACCTGCCAAGAACAAGCCGGAAAGTGCCTTGCTCCCAGCCCTGATGGAAGTTGCGGTTGGCACGTGGGATACACTTGCCTCGGAAGCAATTTCGGGGATTGTTGCAGTGTCCATGGCTGGTGCGGAAATACCACGGAGTACTGCAGTGTTAAAGCCGGTTGCTCTACAGCTGGAATTAATGGCAACTACGTGGGCGTTTGCTCTGAACTATAAATGGCGTTGTGGTAGGCTCGGAGAGGAGCTGAGATTCGCAATTTCGGCGTTTTAGCGTTAGATGCTCGTCAAGGTTGCTATTCTGCAATGAAACTGCACATTTGCCGTCTCTAATTGACCAACTGTTCTGCTCTGGTGATGCAATATAGAATGTGGCCAATTTAGAAGGCCAAGAGCTTTCGTAGCTTGGATTTATTCAAAGTGAAGAATGAGATTGGCGTACCAGACTTTTTGCAACGGGTACAAGGCGGTGCGGACCGTCAGATGGGGCGTTTTTCTCTCAAATTCCCTCCATAATTTCCAAATTTTCTTATTCATTATCGTAGGGAGATACTCAGCTGGACTAGTTCCCTATATTTTAAACAAATCTTCTAGATTTGAAATTGGTGGAAAATTTGTTTTGAAGCGATAGGAGTAAAAGTGAAGCCGGCAAACGAATCCTGACAGAACCTGTTTGCTGTATCTTCCTATTTAATTACCGTCTATTCTACAGCTCGACGGCTATCTATACGCGTCTTTTATACTATCCTTAATCTATTTTATTCTTGTATGCTACTTCAATCCTCACCAATTGAACACTATTTCTCCTCACTTGCTCGTGGTACGGGTCACGCGAAGGACTTCAAACTGATTGAAAATCTCTGTAATCCGAGTTTTCAAATATTCACTACTTCCAAACCCACCAACAAGAAGTATTGGCAATCTTCTATCGCCGGGAACATCACTAATCGTGTCAACTTGCTCGTGAAGCAGGAAAAGAACTCTGTCAACAACTGCATCGAAGATTTTCTTCAATTCGGCACCTGTCACATCCAGTCGACGGTCCTCCAAACCTGCTTCCAGGTTATATGGAATCTCTGGATCGACTGCAATCTTGTTAGACGAAGTGAGCGTAAATGCTTGGAGCTCTCAAGTCAAACCTTGGACAGAAAATACTGTATCATCGCCAATAAATGAAGGTTTAATCTGCGGCCAATTATCAGTGAGTTACACCGCCGATTCAATAAAAGCCGCTTATGTTGTTGTTGAATTCTTCATCAATCTGATAGGTGTTAGCATATTTTCCCTCCTTTGAACCTAAACTTAGATCCTGCATATACGGGGGCCTATCTTTTACTCTACGAATGCAAGAAACCGAGTTCAACATCACGGAACCACAGAGATCATCGGAGTCAACAGCTTCCTATTCGACTCACAGAGCAGGTTTGTCGCAATGAAAATGACCCTCTGTTTTAGAGGTTGAAAACGCTCTCATGAGCTTGAATTGATGTGAGCGAAGCCCCTATATATAAGGAGAAAGGGGTGGCTGCGCCAGCCCCTGAAACTAACCAGAAATGGCTAGAGAGAACATGTGGAGGGGGGCTCACGTGTTTGCGACAAGGTTCTAGTGCTGTAATCTGGTAGGTTGCAAGATCCTAATCATATGAGCTATATTCTTGGAACCCAACTTCAGGAGAACTTACAACGGTCCCGCCGCCAGTATCACGCACTATGAAGACATTGTTGATATTAACAGCACAATTTGCCATCTGGCAAAGCCGTCACCAGAAATTATGTAAGGGGAGGATCCTTCCACTACCGATGTGATTGTGTATATTGCTGCGGCTTCCGGCTCAAACACCAATCCGATGCTGGATTCATCTCCTCTGATACCATACCCAGCATCAAAAGCGCATATCAGAGTGCGATCTTTAGCCTGGTCGGACCACATGTGAGAACATAATCAACTTTCGACCTGTCTTGAAGGGCTACGAGACGTGATTAAGTCAATCACTGCGAGCCGATAGCGGGGCACAAAACACATTACCTGCAGCCCATGCAGTGTTCTTCTGTCTGATACACTCAAGTACTCGCTCACGCAGAGCACGAAGGAATCGCGTTACCCCCGCGCAATACTTTCAGGTGTGTGAGCATCCGATATATCAGCGAAGCGGGCCAAGTGCTGAGCTTGGTCAAGCTGTGTGGGATTCAGGAATCTAAATTGATTAGAAATAACGCTTCGATGGATGTAATTGTGGTATGATTCCAATTTCGTGAAACAAATCCGATCAGGGTTATGTTTGACCTGGAAACCATATTTGAAGCCATCTGGTTCTACGTTGAAAATGCTATACAGCCTTAGCATTCACCGTCATTTGTTTTTTATTCTTTACGTATGAAGGTATCTTAGGTGATCGGCGCCTACCTTAGCCCGCCCAGTCGTTGTAAATGAACTTCAACTCTACTTCACAGGGCTTTAGGAAAGGTCAGCCCTCGCAGATCCGGTCCATGATATATAATCGAGGGCTGCTTACATCTGCACCATCTCTAACATGGGCATATCGAACCGCGGAGTATGTAGTACCGAAGTCGACAGAAATTTGCGTAAGGTTACTACAGCACTAGCCTCGCCTTGGTTCCCTAGATTATTGCACCACTTACAACGATCTTTCCTTCCATTGCAGCTGCCACAACTTCTGCTGCCGGGATTTGTTTGAACTTCCAAGTGGAAGTTCGTGATGATTGATTGGTACCTTGTGGTCAACCAAGAGCGCGAGACTGAGTGCGAAGCTTGTGTGTTGGCAAAGGAAGCCTGTGGAGTGGCTTGACAAGTTTCGGGTGTCTGCTCAGCTGCTTAAGCTACCACTAATGCATAAAAATGAATCAACGACATATGCCAAGCAACGACTTACGCCGAACTCTGAATTTTTATGGGGTCGGATTTTGGGAATATCCGCATCCAGCACTAGAAACGAATATATGATACTCACTTCTAGGAAACACGATCATCATTGCTGTAGAAAAGGGGCTGAAGCGAGGTCTGTCATGTGACTCGGTCTTTCGCGTCCGCTCGCTTGGCCTCTAGCGCCACTTCGGCTTACGAACCATAAAAGCTCGAAAATCTTTCGCAACTGCGAAACTTTTCTCTTCATCAAAAAGCAACAGAGCCAGCCACGACCTCCACCTCGAATTCGCAACAGTGGTGTGTTGCCAGCACTCTTTACAGAGTGTGTGGCTCTGGAGATGGATAATTTTGCTATGCAAGCTCCTTGATAGGAAGTTTGTCTCCCGTGGGTCTTCTTAATTGAGGGCGAGGGGAGGTGAATGTCGATGATGGGAGACAGGTCGCTGTCATGAACGAGAATTGATACCCGATGCAAGAACATACTAGAAGAGGGTTGGTTGCAGGCAGGCTAGAGCGGACACAATGGGTTAGAGGTTGCTCCATAAAGCTGGTGCGATCGATGAGCTTTCCAAAGAGGTCGAATGCGTGGAAAGATCAGGATGTATTCAAGCCGGCTATGGCAGAATACTGTCTCCGACCTATACTACGGCCAAGTTACCAATTGTGGGAGCTTGTGCGGATGTTTGCGGAGATGTGATTTTTATGATTGTGTACCTCCCCAAATTTTGTGCAGCCCCATGCAACCCGTTCGAATTCTCATGAGCTGCAAGCTTGCGATCTGCAACAGGCTATGGAGGGGAAATTAACTCTCCAACGGCAGTGAGGATGGCGATGTTGCTTTTCATCATAGCCATCTCCCAGCTTTCGATAACGTTTGTCGACGTTGCTGCTGCTAAGAACGATTTAAAAGGCACTATCCACAACTTAAATTCCAAATACCACCCAGGTATAGTCTTTCCAGAAATCGCATCGGAGTTAAGAGTAACGATCAGCCCTTTCTACGCCGTGGTCGTCTCCGCTCTTCTGAGTCTACACCTTGTTGTCCTAGACCAGACATCGTTTGAGCTCAGTATTCAGGGACGAGCTGTTCCTGACGACTCTCGACTATTACGCATAGCTTCTGCTGGCATTACATCGATAACAAGTACCGGAGGGAGCTTCAAGGTGGGTGATGAAGTTCTATAAAAGTTGACGATGCCTCGTCTCCCAAAGTTGGTGTCTAAGTGGTTTTCATTTCGTTGAACCTTTCACCATGCATTTTTCTACAATCACGGCGCTAGCAGTCCTCGTCGTTACTGCTTCTACAGAGAGATGTATCAATGCCACTGTCTCCGTCGATCTGTCGACCCGACAGGCTGTTTTCAACCTTGCGGTCCCTCAGACAAATCTTGAGGCTACGGATTTCATCCTTAACCTGACCCAACAGGGTCGAAACTTCACCAACACTGTCCTCACCGGATACAATACCATCGTTGGCAGATACAGCATCAGCACAAACTTCTGCATGCCATCCAATGTAAACAGCACAAATCCTACTGTCCAAGTCTTGACTCATGGAATTGGCTTGACAAGACGTAACATGTACCAAGCTCCCGGCCAATCAAAAGCTAATACACAGCAGATATTAGGACTTTTCATTCAACAATTACAACTACAGATATGTCAATGTTGCCACGGATCAGTACACGTATTACACCCTCAGCTTCAACTGTCTGGGAATTGGCAACTCCTCCGACGGGGAGCCTCTGAACGAGATCCGAAGCTTCATCGAGATTGCCGCAACAATTCAACTTACACAAATGCTCCGCAATGGCACCTTCCCAGGCGTCAACCAGCCTTTGCTATTCAGCAACTTCACAGGAATTTACGTCCAAAATCTGCTCACTATGTATGCAGAATCTCTGGTCGACTACATCACCCCAATAGATCTCTCCTCACTCCCAACGCCGCAGGCACTGCCAAACGGCTACATTATCTCCTCCGATATCGAGGCGAACAAATATCTCTTCTTCAAGCCGCATTACTACGATCCTGCTATCTTGACGCTGGTCGACAAGACAAAGCAGCCCGTGACTGAGTAGGGAGCCGTTGACACTTGCGTCTACGTCAACGACGAACAATTTCGCCGGGCCCGTTACGGTCATCTCTGGAGGTCAGTAGGAGTTACTTCTGTTTCAACTTTCCAATACTAACAGTGTCACAGACGCGGATCTCCCGTACTATAGAAGCAACTGTCTCGCCACTGGTGGGGTTGCAACATCGATCCCTGCCATGGCCAAGATGAACTTCCCGAACGTTGCTACAAGCAATTTCTCGGTCGCTGTTCAGCCAAACACTGGCCATGGCATCAATCTGCATTACAATGCCACTGGTGCCTACGATGTTATCAATACTTTCTTGAATTCTAATTGTTTGATGAGCTCTTGAGCAAAGACGAGGATTATGAGTGGAGAATCATGTATGCTTATCTTAAAAAGTAACGATTCGACCAAATGTATAACCTATGATAATAAGCATTCATTTGAACTACGATTCGAGCTCTTCTTACCAATGTGTGTAAAGATATATTCGATTGTTAGGCATTTCAGATCCAGCCCAATGCTAAGAAACGTGACAATTCGGGTTCATTAAAAAGGTGTCTTAAATCTGTCTAACCAAGTACATTTATTACTCTGTATATAGGCTTCTATCACATATCGCTTTCAAAAGCGATCCCCAACCACTCCTATGAAGGTTTCGATTCGTTTCAGGCTCAGATCACGTGGAAAATCTTCTTGGAATATCCTTGTATCAACCAAGTCGGGCAAGGATCAACAGCCAGCAGTTAAACATGATTTGTCTTGGCAGTTCAGATCACAATTTTCCGATGTGCAACAAAATCTCTATCAGGTCTGCCATCCAATCTATTCCCAACCTGGCCAAAACCTTCAGCAACCCGATCTCCGGATCTTTGTATCACGTGATTATAGCATATTTCCCACTTCCAACGTTCTATTTCGATCTGCACGGCTTTTCAAATAGACGGCTTCGTATTCAGAAAGCCAAGAAGTCTGGATTTAGCATATGAGCGTCTTCCTTATCTATCTCTCCGACAATGAGGGAACGCCTCTGACGTGGTGAACAGAGAACTTCCATCCCAAACCTCAATTCAGCAGTTCTTTACCTCTGCCGAGACTTCAGTGGCTTGCTCGACGAAAACCACCTGTTCGGAAGATTAGGTATCTCGACTTTTGATGTCAAACTTTATCACAAGACCGCACTAGTGTTACAGAGGCTTTCTAAGAAAGGCACTGGAGACGTCGCTTGAGTCCTCGATCAACGCTATCGCACGCTACACCTCGCTGGCGTTTCCAGTTTCCTCGTCGACGGGCCTTCTATCCTGATGTTTCCCCCGAGTCTACCTTCTCACCCAAATCTTAGCATAGAAAATATGAATGTTGAGTTGTCACGATGTCACTTCATAGGACCGGCATTCTCCATGCCAATAATATTTTGACCCGTTTCAATACCTTATCGAACAAATACCCTCGAGCCAGCTGAAAAGACAAAAAACGAAAATTCAATGATTATCGGGCCAGGACCAGACCCGAAAGATAACCTTACATGTACCGTATCTGTCCCGATTCCGAATCGAGGCTTTGGTCGTTGTTCGTGCGAGAGGGAAAAGCAGGCATGTGCAAGCATGACTTCGCTACAGTAGGAAGGGAAGATGCATAGTTCTTAGTGTGACGCCTGCAGGCACACATTTTTGTTCACCATCCCAGAGCGTCGGCGCGCCAGGAACATACCTGCATAAAAGCAATAACGAGTCAGTCCCCCTATCACTCGGAAATCCTCTGCACCATTCTCCAGGTGCTGTCTTCCACTCCTGACAACCGGCAGCCCTCTCGCCACCTTATCGTCATATTTCATGCATCACCTTCCACAAGTGAACATGAAAATCCAAGAAAGCATGCATGCACAGCGAGTTGACGAGGTGTGAAAGGCCCCCCAGTGCCGGCCCTGGTGGCCATTCAGGCTCAAGTGCTCCAGCCTCCAGATTTCCTAGGCCTGCAAGGATTCTCCCGACCCTATCGAGAAACTGGTTTAGCGGGCCACGCAGAAGAACGACGGCGGCAAACTTTAAGTGCTTGCTTGCCTTTGCGCTGGGTGAGCGACGAGCGTCGTGGCGGATGGACGTTTCCTTCTTCCAGATGGCCGTTTCTTTGCTTGTGCTATCGAATCTGGAGATGCACTTACTTTCTGGAAACTTATCGTTGGGGAAGAACTGTACTGTAGAAACAGTGGTGATCTTTCTGGGGACAGATATTCAAACGATCCCTCTTTTAGGAACATTTTCTATACTGGACAGTGAGGTTGCTTGAATCATGGGCAACCAGTGACATCTACGCGGTTAGCTGGGGTGGTGATGCGTGCTGGGACTCGGACGGACAAAACCACATTGAGATTGATGCTTTTTGTACGCCACGGAGCATGCCGCAGTGTGGCCTATCGTAGTCGTACTCGCGGTCGCATTATTAGTGCTGTTCAGCTGGGAGCTTGTGTTTGGCCGGCGTGGTGTAACCAGTAAATGCCCGTCTGAGAGTGTTCGTGTTGGGCCCCAGGCGCATACATATTCACGATTCATGATCTCAAATACAAACCGTATCGTCTTGAAATAAATGTTCAATTATTTCCCGAGAAGCTCCTTGCAATTGCAATCGCCATTAATACTGTAAAGGTCATTTGATCTTGGCCTAGTTGAGACCAGTTGCGCGTAAGCGAGATAGGAACTGGAAGGGGATCTGTGCCTTGGCACACCTGCGAGATTGGACGAAAGTACGCTGAGTTTTCTCTACCCAACTCCTCCTGAACTCCTCGTCCTCTTCTTTTCCACCCAGCTCGAGGACGTCCAGTACTTTCAATTCTTAGGGTCAATTCAGGACTTTGTTGTTTCTGAATTTGGGTTGGATGTGCATCGAGAAAGATCTGGAGGACTAACTGGACCATCTGCAGCTCGGGCAACTCAACCACTTCCCACGATACCATATCAGATTCGATTGCTCACAAACAATTCTTTTTTTCGAGGAAACAATTTCTGCCCAGCAGATCTGTTGCCGATTAGTCGTCAATTCGTCCAACTCTTCTAACATTCTACTTGTTTCGCTCCTGCTTCATTCGTCCATTGCATACGCAAGCTTTCTCAACACACCTTCACGAACCCACACATTACAACCTCAATCCACACGTCCAAACACGTCCACAGACAACCGAAATCATGTCTGAAGTCACCAATGAAAAGGCGGAAGCCAATACCAATGTCCTCACGATCACTCGTCCTTCACCAGAACGACGAGCATCAAATCAATCAAACGTCCTCTCCACGATTGAGGACATTGATTCCACACACTCCGTGACTCCTCCTGCCACAGCCCATAATGAAAAGTTCCCCAACATTACATCCTCGCCGTACTACAATCCTCAATCGCAAGGGTCGGAATCGAAACAAAACATCACCGTCGTCCACTCCTCCTTCGACCACGATCTCGAGGCACAAACCCTAACTCAACAAAAGACCGAGGCGAGCCAAAGCAAGACAGGCCTATTGAAGAAGAAGAGCGCAACGAATGTCGATCCTGCATGGCCTGGTCGCGACCAATTGAAGATGCGGAAGAAGCAATTGAAGCGAGAGAAGGCGTGCTGCGGATGGTGGGCCGGCATGAGCAGCAAGAAGAGAACCTTAATCAAGGTCCTCATCTTCCTGGTCGTCGTCGCAGTCGCAACTGGTCTCGGTCTGGGTATTAGCAAAGCCCTGAACACTGGAGCGTGGACAAAATCAGGGGCGAACACTCCGATCAGCTAGGGGGAGCGTTGACGGTGTATGTCTGCCATTCTATATCCTCCTGTGTCTGATCTAATCTGTTTTCAGGCTTCGGCATCGTTCTTTGCGTCTCCTTCAATCCCCAGACCCAGAGTCCTCGATACTCAGTCCTGTTCGGAACCAGCTGCGAACGCCACGACTTTCTCTTCTCGCCGACCTTCCCGGCATATTCTTGTATATATTTCGGCGTCATTGCCCTGTTCCCATACCCACGTCTGGCGTTCCGGCGTTCCCTCGCATCCAACAATCCAAACCGATAACGACTCCCGACACGAACAGGATCCCTCGGTAGTCGAAATAATCTTGCAGCTCGGTGCGCATACTATAGGGCGGATCTCGAATTTGCCTTCTCATCCTGTCCTGTTCTTCCCAATTTCCCTTTGCCTATGATACGATCACCGTCTTTCTTGAAGGTTGATGAAGATGGTAGTTGGGGAATTGAGAAACTTTGACTGGATAGAGTGGATACAGTACCAGAGCATTCAAAATGAGGATAGATAGTGGCATGTATGCCATGGAATGAAACAGAGACTTCTGCCATCAATTCCACCCACCCAATGCCAGTCTCCCCTACATGTGCTCTCCCAATACCTCAGACCAAACCCTCAAGGTCATCATGTCAAAGCCTGCAGCAGACAGTGCCTGTTACAAAAGCGCAAAGCCTCTGCAGCATTTTCACATCTGCTTGTACGCTCTTCTCGAAGAGAAGAGGAAATGCCAGCTTAAACAGGAAAACTCCGCTCCATAAGCAAACATTCCAAGTTGGGATTCTGCTCTTAAGTCCGCTGCATCCGGCATTTGCCAACAGCCGAGCCTAATTTTTGTGCGAATTGTGCAAGGTTGTGCCGAGTTGTGCATGGGCATAATTTAGCGCAGAGACAACCGCACTCCAATGATCGTGGTTCAGAGTAGGATTTGTTTTCAAGGTGAGAAAGAAAGATGACAATTTTTGAGATTGAAAAGAGAAGTAGATGTGGAAAGGCAGCTACGGAAGATGGTTAGCTAGCTGGTGGCTTTTATAAGAGTTTTGATTGAGTTTGATTGCGAGTTTCACATTCCATCCCATTTGCGGAAATGGAGATCAGCCAAGTTGGGTGACACTGCCTCCCCTCTCAATCCTCAGTCTTCTTGATCTCAAATCCGGTCACAAAAATAGGTGAGATAGGGTCTCGTCTTATAGATAGAACAATGCAAAGTGAAAGTTTGGCGAAAAGGAACTGTTACTTGCGACGAGAAGTCATAGAGTAAGAATTGTCTTTGCCTTACCGGATTTTCGTCTCTTTGTATTGCTTGTCTATAATTAAAAGTTTGGCGAAAATAAGTCTTTACTTGCGACGAGAAGCAATAGTAGAGAATTTATCTTGTCTTGGTAAGTCTTCGTCTAGTGATTGTGCCTTTGCAAAGTAGAGTGCGCATAAGTCTTTACTTGCGACGAGAAGTAGTGATAAAGAAGTCACCTTGTCTAGCTAAGTCTTCGTCTGGTTATTGTGCTTTTATAAGGTAGAGAGTTTAGCGAAAATCTATCTTACCTGTCTTGTCTAGTTGAGTCTTCATCTAGTGATTATGCATTAGTCAAGTGGAGAGTTCAGCGAAAACCTGTCTTTATACAAGACATAAAGACGAGAACTTGTTATATCTAACTAGATTTTCAAATAATCACTTTCAGATTCTTCTCTTCTATTACTTCTAAGTCTCTCGTCTAGTTATCTTCCCAATTCAATGTCAAATATAAGGGCAAATGAGTCACATGACTCGCCTCGGTTTGCGCCCCCTTTTCATAAAGGGAAACACTTCAACACTGCAAACGGCATTGCTTCCCAATAAAGAAGATAATTATATTCCCAGATCTTAATAGCTTAAGCAATCACATATACATCCCAGATATATGTCTTATCTTAGATAGCGTTTTTGCGAGGCGGCCGGTGCTTAATCGCTGCCTCAACCGTTACCCCTTTAGGCGGATGCGTTTAATTCTGCCAGGCCGCTATAGAAAGTAAACAAATAGTATAGTTTATACATTTGAGAACATTTGCCCGTACACAGATTCTTGACAGCCACCATAACCGTGACAGCAAACGCACTCTCATCCCAAACACCACCTACCGTCTCAAGTACTAGACCAAAGCAGCCAAAATGTCTGCCAACAACACCGACTCTCGTGTATGCTACTCTCGTGCGATGCTATCAAAGAACAAGACTAATTAGGACAATTAGCGCGCCCGCAGCCAGTTGAATGCTGCTTCTGTTTGTACCCTTATATTTGACCCGACGAATATAAGACTAATTGAGACGATTATAGGCCCCTCGATCAAACCGCCCTGCTCTTGTAAGTATCTTCCCTTCTTTGCACTATAATAATGTTTAGGACTAACTGGGACATCCATAGGCTGCAATGCTCGTAAGTCCTTGCATTCTGCACTTGCTGCACGTACTAACTGGAACATTAAAGGAGTTTGCCAATGCGGTCAATGCGACCACCGGACCTGCTGTAAGCTTCCCTTACCATGGCACTTTTCAATCTGCCAGAACTGACTGAGATATTGAAAACAGCTTGTTCTCGACGCTCGCTCCACCGCAGTCATGCAGTGGAAAGGAACGGCCCAGGCCGTCGACTTGGGAGAGCTTCCCGCCCAGCGATCCCTCGAATTTCGTCCGAAGCAGAAGACGGAAGGCGTTGACGCCCAGACTAGAACTGGGTATATGGAAGCTGCGAAGGCACAAATCGTCGGCCATCCCCCCGCATCCCCCCGCATCCCCCTGCTCCCGCTGTGCCAATGGCAGTGGGCCATTCACTAGCTGCCAAGTTGTCGACCACCAGAGATCGGACGGCGACTTCTTCCTCAACAAGGGGTGCGCCAACTGCTACTACGGGGACCAGACGGGTAATTGCACTTTCCGGAGTAGGACACGCAAATCCACGGGATGAAAGAAAGGGTTGGCTGACTTTAATATAGTCCGCTATAACAACTACCCACAATAGAGGGGAGGAGACGGAGCGAGACGAGAGGGGGGAGCTAGCGGGCCTTGTGCCATTATCAATTGTTAGATTATTTTCTTTTGTTTTTTTATGACGAGACGAGAAGAAGGGAAAGGAGAGACGATAGTGCGGCCTTGGGCCATTAATTGTTAAGATATTTTCTTTTGTTCTTTTTTTAAGAGAGGAGAGACGAGAGACGAGAGAGAGATTGTGGCCTTGTGCCACTACTTCTTCAGATGGTTTCCTTTTCTTTTTCTTCTTTTTTTTCTTCTACAAATGCAAACGTTGTTGCTGCAAGGCAACACCACTTCTTGATCATAACAACATTTCAAGTTCTCAGAAAACTACCAGTGACTTTAGGGTGGTTGCCTAACGCTCGTCGGCCTTGCATGAAGACTTATGTAGCGGAGAACCCAGTCAGACGAGATGGGAGATAAGTTTTGGTGGACTTCCTTCCTGCCTAGCAGATGCAGGTTTCAAGCCCCAAGCCGTGATTGAACAAGCCTTGAGAAAGGATTTGGAATCCGCAGTCTCATTTGCCGCAAGGTATTTAAGCTTATTGTGTGCCAAACTGCAGCAATCTAAACGATCATCGGACCGCCGAAAACCTTGCATCTCGTCGACTCGCCAGAGTCTAGAGAGGAGTGAGTCTTACACTAGATATTGCTGTGATACAGAGGACAAAGTCCAATTCCGACGACTTGGCAAAGCTCTGGCGATAAGAAGCTATCCTGGGAAAATTGTACCAGTGCTCTGGGAATTATATAGTCAGTGTGGATTCGCAGATCTGTCGCTGCTTTTCCTTACCTCTTCGCGGTCTGGATTTTGTGATTTCCACCCAGTACAAAGCTGTACGTTTTCAATCATGGATCGCGTTCGCCAACGGGTCGTGGGCATCCCGGCCACGATCAAGGGAGTCCCCGCAGCTATCATTGAGGCGGTTCGCGTGAAGGAGACTGATGAAGATCTCGTGGTCTGGTTTGGAACCTATAGGTGGTCAAATGAGGATCTTGATCCTGTTAGGTACGCCGGCATACCTACCCCCTATCTTCCCTCATTTACTGACTATAGACTGACATACTCTCAGTTCCCTGTTCGGATCCGAGCAACCTTTGGCCCTTGGGGTGGTCTCATCCCCGTTGGTATCCGATGCGTTTTAGATATGGTCTGGTTTGGAATCCAGACGTACTTGTGCTTTGTTCCTTGACATCGTGTTCCAGTTTGCCTTTGGGTAAGCTCCTCCACCCTGCCCTCCGAAGACCGCGAGGCTTTGAATTGCAAGTTCTCTCGAACAAAATTTCAGGCATTCTTGGAGTAACCTCCACAACTCACTTCCTGAATCCTCTAGAACCATTACAAGATTTGTAGGTCTATTCTCCTTACTCCTGACCAACATAACCCCTAACATTCGTGCAGATGGTCACATATTTCATTTACTGGTGCTTCCAATTCGGCTCCTGCTTCTTCAGACCCGAGCAACGGCGATGGCTCATCACACTCAAAGCCTTGACCATTCCATTCGCCTGCCTTGGACTCTTCATTTGGTCACTCGTTCGGTCCGGCGAAGATGTTTTGATGACCGAAGATAAGAAGATCCAGATGGTCCCTCTTAGACTGCTATACAGGTAGAATGGGTAATCATTTGCTGGATGAATTGCCGGAAATTTCATTCGTCGGCAACGCGCCATAGTACTCCGTAATATTTCTTACAATGCACGATTCAAGATTTCAAGAAAATTGGTCGTCGCAAGCTGGGCTCATGCCAATTAATCTCAATCCTTCGCTGAATCTTCTGCGTGAGGATATTAGTGAAACAGGACAATAAGTCATGTAGATCTGGCCGAGAAGAATATCCTTCCGGAGCAAGAGGAAGGTGGGAAAAGGACGGAGTGGAGATATCTCCACCTCTGTGGCTGAGACAATGTTCCTGATTAAGTGGGACGTTGAAATGCATTCTCTCATTCTTGCCGACCTTTGATTTAGAGTAGGTTGAAGAGGATAAGACGAAAAGGGGGGAGAAGTTAGCCTAGTCCCGTTTCTCTGAAATTTTGTTCGGTTGTTTCTAATAGAACGAGACTAAAGAAACCGCAGGGTTACTCAATACTTGGACATAGACCGGCGGATTCTTGCGGGCCTCTGTCGGTTTGACGTCCATATTCGCAAAATGGATGGAAAGCAACACAAGCAAGAGATGAAGGGTAATAGATGTCTGTATTCACTATGCAACACACCTGAAATCGAAGGCTTGCTGCCATGCATTGGCCGTTCATCTCCTGCTATGCAATGTGTGCACGCACTACTCAATAGATACACGTCCCATTCCCGTCTCCACATTTCTCTATCCCATTTACCTCCTCCCTCTCTCAATCAATATCCATGACCAACCATCAAATGACCATCCAGTGCTAGGATATCATTCCTCTCTCCATCCATCTCGAAAACCAAGCAGGCAAGCAGAAAACGGGGGTATACACAAAACGCTTCCTGATCACAAATCCGGCGCCTGTCCAATCAAGCCCATCCTATATCACAAGACCGCGCCGATCCGATGAACCCTTGATACGAACGATGCGAAGCCATGCCGTGTTCCTCATATCATGTTACTCATCGCCAAGCCGTAACGCCGAATGAACCAGACCGAAACCCCCCAAATGTAAACATCAACAAGAAGTAGAAGAAAAAGAAGAAAAAATCAGCATCTAGACAATTAAACAGAGAAGGTTTGTCAAATTTGCAATTTGGAGGAAGGAAGCAAGCAAGCAGGCGAACGCCGATGCATGCATCGCAATCATGCATTGCTGTCTCCGCCAGCTGGAATCCAGTCCAGCTTCCCTAGGCGGTAGTTTAAGCTTGGCTTGTCCTGTCAAGGTTGATATTTTGGAGACGTAACGTCGTAAAACGTGAGTAATGTGAATCTAATGTGGTGGTGTATTCGCAACAGTTGGTGTTGTGCCGCCGCTATATGTAATGCTGGCAGGACGAGGAGAGGATGGTGGGAGAGATTGATGTTTGGCGATGATGGCCATCTTCTTTCTGAGGGTTGAGAGACGGGTACGAATCATTGAGACAACTAGTTTGTGTTAGATTGCAAAATATAATGAGGGAGATTGCACGATGTAGATAGGAACTGGATAGAAGTAAATTGGAAGTATACCTTTCAGTACCGCCTGTCGATCATCAAGATTGATGCCATTAACCATTCCATCGCTCTCCGGCTTCTCCCTCTCCTCTCTCAAACTCGTCGATCGATTTCGCCTAGTTGGCGTTTCGTCGTCGTTTTCCAGGACTGCCTCTAGCATTCGAATAGCCGTGACGTACGAGATCTCACAGCCTGGGAGATCATCGTTGGCAATCTCATTGATTGCTGCTGATCGACTCATTTCCAAAGCACGATCATACATCAACTTTTCGGCTGTAATGCCTGAGCTCAGGACAACTCCATCAGAGGATGAAGCACCGGCCACTCTGGATGCACTCGTGTGGTTGTTGGGATGCCCTGGGTGATCCTCAGGTAACTTCTTCTGGGCATCAATGAGCTTCAGTCTCACAAGTTCAGCCTTTTCCAGAACCTCGTTGAAGCGATTTCTGACCCATTGAACAGCGCTGTTGATTCGATTTCCAGCAGCAACGCTGGTAGTTGATTCTAGTCTCGGTGTATGCCCACTGACGATCTCGCCGCGGCTTCGACGGCTCCACCAGGCCCCAGCAATATCCATAGACTTGGCGAGCAATGAAAGGGCTTTCACGTATAAAACGAGAGCTTCCTCGGAAAGAGCTACTATGGCCTCTACGGTCAGTCCTTCGTCCTCGTGGATCGACAATCCTGATTTGTCGGCAACTGGACCTCCGAGACCGTGATCCATGGATGGCGCTAAAGGAATGAGTTGCTTGTACTTGACTTCTGCAAATCCGTACACGACATCACTCCTAGTTGCTGATTCCTCGATTATATTAACCGCCTTCTGATCCTCGTCAATCGGTCCACTAGGTCGTCCATCGCCAAGTAGGCCAACGGTTCCATGTGGAGTGGGATAGGCTGGGAACGGGGCGTACAGAGGAGGCGAGCAGCCTGTGCCTTTGCCAATCAACTGCGGTGACCAACTGACTCCGAACATTCTGACACTTGCACCCTGAAGAGCTTTTGCGATTGCCGAGGTAGTGGAAGGGCTTCCATATGATCTGCCAAAGGAGTTCTGTCGTTGTGGTACTACATCAACCCGCGGTCTCCCTTGTGCAATCTGAACAGCTCTGGAAGGCGATGCTGGAACGGCTCCTGTTCCGGAAGTAGGTTGCCCTTGGGTTGTTGCTCGTCTAGCCATAGGTCCTGTTCGAGCCGCTGGCTGCTTCTGTGGCTGTAACCTAGGATTCGCAGCCATTTCGTCGGCAAAAGCGTTGACTTCAACAGCTCGTTTCTCAACCAAAACGTATTCACGTGCATCTCGCACTGCTTGCTCAGCTTCTTCTGGAGTTTGCAAAGCTTCAATTACCTTTTGCTCCACCTTTGGGACATCATCTATTGACGATTGCCGTGATGCTGGCCGTCCCGGGTCTCTGGACACCGGCTTAAAAGTACGGGTTCCGGTCTTGATCGTCTCGGGATTTGGAGCTGTAGTCAATGGTGCAATGGATGGTCGTCTCTCTCTGGGATTAGAATGAGACTGGGGAGCTACACGAGGTGGAGTTCCTGCAAGTTCTCTGAAAGGTGGCTTCGGTGATGAAGGCATGGATGATGGATCAACCGGTGAGTCAGCCTTCGACACAAGTCTCCGTTCACTCCTTGTCGAGTTGGTCCGAACCATGTCTTCGGATTTCGAAGGTTGTTTCAAAGGCTGTCGAATTTCTTTCGGTCTATCCTCTCCTACCAATCCGGGAATAGCATCAACGACTACTGGATGCTTGAAAAAGTCCGCAAAAGGTAAACGTTCGACGGGGGTTCGCTTCAACAACGCCTTTATGATATCCTTCATCTCAGGACTGATGATTGCATCTTTAGGGAATCTGATATGATCCTCTGCCTGCTCAATCTTGCGAAGCAATTCGACGTGATTAGTAGCACGGAATGGGGGTCTCCCAGTCATCATCTCGAAAAGCACTGTCCCCACGGACCAAAGATCGGCTTTGGCATCGTACTTTTCATATCGTAGTATTTCTGGGGCCATGTAAAGCGGGGAACCGCATAATGTCTCGGCCAACGAAGTCGACGGAAGCGATCGAGCAAAGCCAAAGTCCGCAAGCTTGAGCATTGGTAATGAGGTCAAGCCCACCATAGGTATCATTCCTTCATTACTCGCGCTCATAACCAACGGTCTGTCTTTTGACTTTGCCAAGTATTGTGGCGAAGGGAGCAAAAGTAAGTTTTGTGGCTTGACATCTCGATGTATAAAATTATTCTTCCTCAAGAATTCCATGGCACTCGCGAGCTGTTTCAAGAAATGTCGAACGATGACCTCGTTCAGGCCCCCAGCTGCCGGCATGGGATATTTCCTGACCATCTCTCTGAGTGCTGGGTTGTCTTGCAGCTTGTCCCGCTTCTTGATGAAATATGACAGGTCCCCAAGCTCGCAGTATTCCATCACCAAATGTATATGAGTCACCGATTCTCGACAGTCGATGAGGGCAACGATATGGGGATGGTGAAGGCCTTTAAGGATCTCGATTTCGGAGTAGAGGTTCTCTTTCAATTTCTTGTTGAGCTTCGAGAGATTGACAGACTTGATTGCTACGAGAGCCCCTGTAGCCTGCAGATATAGCAATTAGCACTGATGATACTAGGCAATCTGCCGTGATAATGAAAGCTCATTGGAGATGGCATCAACAGGTGAAGCAGGGGTTTATCTCGACTGGTCTGAACCTCGAGCTCTCGTACCTTGTGTGTGCCTCTGTAGACAGTTGCAAAACTCCCCTTGCCTATCTCATCTTCGATGCTGAAGGAACCGACCACTTTGTCACCCGTCCTCGATCGCCTGGAGGCAGACGACGAGGACGGGGGCGGTTGAGCCGCCATGGCGATTTCGGACTCTTGACGAGTCCTGGGATTGCCTCGAAGAGTTGAGCTCGAGGGTTACCAAGTAAGTTGAGGGTATAGATTCGATGTAATTTCGTTCGTCATGTACACAAGTGCCGTCGATGAAGAGGAATCGAAGCTCGTAAACTCGTAGAGTTGTTGTGCTGGGTTGTGTTGTGAATGGGACGAAGGTTGGTAGGCAGCTGAGCGAGAGGAGCTTCGCAAGTCCGGTAACCTTGACAAAAGAAAGCCTCACGATCGTGAATGGTGGATGCTCGAAAGAAAAAGTGCCTGAATTCGTGGCTGCCAGGCAGAGCTCCGGGGAGGCGGCTCACACGTATCGTAGGTAAGGTTTGGATGCAGAGGACGACAAGGTGCAGGGCGAGGCTGCGGTGCAGGTAACGAATGGGGGATAGCGGGCCAATGTACCGAATTCAAGTTAATGACTCGATGGATCAGCAAAGCATAGTGGGAAAGGCGCGTAGAGTTGGAGGGCGGATGAGTTGGTGGTGGTGAATGAGGAGAAGAGTTAGAGGAGGAGTCAGTTTCGAAGGGGCGGGAGGCGGATGGATGATTAGAAGATGAAGAGACCGGATTGATTCATCACGAGTTGGAGTCAGTGACTGACCTGACGAGAGGGTACGGTTGGCGCTAGCGATGGTGTGCGCAAGAAGAGCCGATGAAGGCGAAAACAGATGCAGCAGGGGATGCACGCCGATTGCTTTGATGGCCTTGATTTCGGCCTCTCGCCTGCTTGTTGCTCCAGCTGGTCCTTGGTCCTTGGTCTTTGCCGGGGCCGGGTAGTGTCAGAGTGAGGGGACACAAGGGAGAGACAAGGGAGAGACAAGGGAGACCGACTACTGCTTTTATGCACTTGCACTACTTGGACTTGAACTTTGGACTTGCACTTGCACTTGCACTTGCACTTGCTCGTACTTGCTCATACTTGCTTACAACTTGCTTGCACCCTCCCGTTCTCAGCGCTTTCGAACAGACATTTGCGGATACGACCTGAGATGCGGTTACAGTACTGTACTGTACTGTACTGTACTGTAGTGTCTACGATGCTCTCTGTCTGGCCTCTGGCCTCTGGCCTTCTCCTCGAGTCGTGTGAGGCTGTATACAGCCTGCCCTGCTGATCTCCTTAAGAGTACCGGTATCTAGCACCTCTCATCACATCTGACCACTTTTGTACTGTACAACCATCTCGACTCTTGCCTTGGAAGTTCGAACGACTTCTAAAGTACAGTAAAACAGTACTGTACTATGCAAGTACAGTACACTATTCGGCTCTTCCGAGATCGCACCAATTCGGTATCCCGTTCCGGACCTCTCCTTGATTTGGGACCACCAGGACCCTTTTTCTTTGACCAGCGCCAGCACCAGGGTCGTCTCGTCAAAAGGCGCCATCTCTGCAACGCGCCCGTCCACTCCCGCCACTTCCCGGGGCAGTCACAAGAGCTCCCTCCTATCAAATCACCACCCCCCGCACCAGTGACTCTCCAGTATGCACAGCACCTAAAGTGCACACAAACCCCGTATCTCGATCCCGCCATCGAGTACGAAGAGCGAGCTGTTGCTGCCACCTGTTGGGGCTTCAGGGATGTGTGCTCCTGTCTGCCACGTAGATCCTCACTTTGACGGCCAAGCGTTTCTACAGTACTTATTATTGCATTAAGCTACATTTTCAGGGTCCACACTTCCACACATCGTATGGTTTTGGATGAACTGATACCTAGCCAAGGCGCCATCACGTGACTAACCCGTTGTTGCACATGTCATTCAATGGCTAGGGGAGATAGCACCAGGAGGAGTTTGCCGGGCCGTTGTGCAAGTGATACGAGAAATTTGGAGAAAGATCTTGAAAGAATTCCCATGTGCTTCTTTGTTCTCCTCGCCCGTCTTGGTGTCCCGTCTCATCATTGCCCACGTGACATTAGATCTCAAGATCACGGAAGCAAGGCCTATCAAAGCGGGTTGATGGTGAAATCTGCCATGCTACTGCGCTCGATTGGGTTTGAGAGAAGTCTTCGATGGGAGCTAGAACGTCAAGAGTGGATGTTCCATCTTCCAGGCAGTTGGATATTGCCGGTAAGGTACTTGAGTAAGGCGTCAATGCTCCACAAATTTGCGTTTGAATGAGATTCAGGGACCAGAACATGAGACCAATCGCTTCCAAGAGTCAGTCGCCTCTAGTTAGAGCGTTCTTGCCCCTTACAAGCCATCCTAGGCCTTCACAATTGGGATGGGTAGGTTATCACGTGATATACATTCATAAACTCAATCGGTCTTCCCAAAGATGAATTGGCCCCTACTCGATCTGATTCAAGGATATGAAGCTGATAGAACTGTAAAGTTTGCCTTGTCTGGGACCTCATAGGTCTAGGTCTATGGTCTATCTAACCAAAGTGCCACCAGACCATCTCTCCCTGTATCATTCTGTACAACCCTGGAGTCGTCTCTCCCGAATAGGCTACGCATAAAACTACGACCGAGGCACGCAATCCCGAACCTAACTAATTTTGAAAACTAAGGCGTCCTGTCTTCATGGGGTATTGTCCCTTAAATATCCAATCCAATGTGAACGCCCTTCTCACTTTTCGGAATAACGTCATCTTCTGCCTTTCCCTTTAAATTTGGCAGTTCGACAATTCCTTCACCGATAATTCTCAAGCATTCTCTGATTTGCTCTTCACTAATGACCAATGGAGGTGCCAATCTGATAATGTTCTCGTGAGTGGGTTTAGCCTGTCCAATGTTAGCTGACTTCTTCTCAATATCTCAAGTCAACGTACCAATAAGCCCTTGCTCTTCAGAAACATGCAAAGATCCCACGCAGAGTGACCGCCAGTCTTGGTCTCATCTATGACAATTGCATTCAATAATCCTTTTCCTCGAACTAGCTTGATCATTGGGGATTTGAGGTCCTCAAGTCCCTGGCGCAAGATCTTGCCCAACGCCTCAGCCCGGGCTGTCAGACCCTCTTCCTCCATGATTTCTAATGCACGAATAGAAACTGCGCAGCCCAGAGGGTTACCACCGTATGTCGAACCGTGGGTTCCGGGCTCAATAGTAAGTATGATCTCCTTGGATCCCAAGACACAAGAGACTGGGTACATGCCGCCAGAAATGGCCTTTCCCAATGTAACCAGATCCGGCTTAATACCTGCCCACTGAGAGCAGAGCATTCTTCCTGTTCGACCAATTCCCGTTTGGATCTCGTCGCAGATGAGCAAAACATTGTGTTTCTTGCAAAGCTCGTGGACTTTCGTCAAATAATCGTCTGCTGGGACAACGACACCCGCCTCGCCTTGAATTGGTTCAACGATGAATGCTGCGGTCTCTTTTCCATGTGCCTCCAACGCTGCTTCAAGGTCGGGAATGTTGTTGAAGTGGATCATTCGCTTTGTGGAAGGGCAGATTGCGCCAACACCTGGAACGTATGGGCCATAATTGTCGCGGGACTCAGGGTCTGTAGACATGGAGATCGCGGTCATCTATGATATCAAAGTCAGTAAAAATTTCTTCGCGGAATCAAAGAGGAGCCCACTGTTCGGCCATGGAAATTCTCTGCAGCAGCAAATACCAAAGCCTTGCCTTGTGGAACGCCCTTCACTTTGTATGCCCACTTCCTCGCAATTTTGATCGCCGTCTCAACCGCTTCCGCTCCCGTATTCATTGGCAGGGCCATATCGTATCCAAACACTTTCTGAACCTTCTCGGCCCATTTCGGGAAGACATCGTTATGGAATGCGCGTGAGGAGAGGGTGAGCCGTGACGCCTGTTCGCAAAGAGCCTTCACCAGCTCAGGGTGGCAATGGCCTTGATTGACTGCGCTGTATGCAGACAAGCAGTCGATGTAATGCTTTCCCTCCGGATCCCAAACACTACAGCCTTGCGCGCGAGCAAAGACTATGGGGAGAGGGTGGTAATTGTGTGCTGCATATTTGTGTTCCGCTTCAATAGCAGCACTGGTTGAGGTTGCGTGGTACCTGGATTCTGCAAGGGCTGCAACAGGTTGAAAAGTTGGAGCGGTGGGCTTGAGTGCGCTACCATTGGCCTCAATGGTTCCGTTTGCGTGTGGTGACATGATTGATGGAATATCTCTATAAACTTCAGCTGGTCTTGTGGGGTATTCTGTTGTTTTGAAATCTCTGGGAATGTGGTTCAAAGAAAGTACGAATGAGCGGATTGTGGAGTGACCTCATCATTCTATAAGGAAAAGTGGCAGTAGGGCTCTGATAGGAAACTAGACCTTTAAGTGCAAGTCCTCGCGATTCCTGGCCGTATCTCTGCGCATGACCTACCTTTTGACTAACAGAAAAGCGAGATGGATTGCGGTGCGGTTTGCCCTTCCATTAGGGAACATTTATGACTTCGGGCTTCGTTTGATCCTGCGCATAGGGGTCAGGACCGTCAGATAACGGGGGCCTAGAGGCTTCAGCGCAAAGCCGGCGATATGCAGCCTATCAGCCCAGCCGATTAGAAGTGCAGAATGACAGGCATGGTGATTGGTGAATAAGGTGAAGTCATGGCCCGACGTCGGGGCGTGGGGCGTGAGGCAGAAACAGAAGGCCACAAGGCACCCACAATTTCATTCGTCCAAGAAACACGTGGGTTCCATTTTAGCATCTCATCCCTGGTCCTTACTTTTCTCTTACAATGGCCTATCTTTTCAGCGCAAATCTGTCTTTTTGTAAAAATTTCGAACTCGAATAATAGTATCTGAAATGGATTCATACACAAAATGAGTTCAGCAAGAGCATCACCACCATCAAAAGTGATGGCCTCCAAAGAAAAGGGGGCTCCGGCGCCTCCGCAGGACGAAGATACAAATGGTCTCGTTCAGCAGCAGGCTGCCAGCGACACATGGATGATGCTTCTTGCCTTTCGTTTTATCAATGTTCTCTGTGTGGCAACCTTCTTTCAGCCAGATGAATATTTCCAGTCTTTGGAACCAGCTTGGCAAATGGCGTTTGGATCTCAGAGTGGAGCTTGGATCACATGGGTACGATTCATCCTTTAAGATGAGAATGATTTCTGACGATTTTCCAGGAATGGCAGCACCAACTCCGCTCGTCTTTGCATCCTGCACTATTTGCAGCTGTGTATTACCTCGCAGAAAAGTTCATGACGCTCATCAGCTGTTTTCCTCAGTTCCGAGCCATGATCTTGTCTATTCTGCCAAATGTCGTCCAGGGAATCTTTGCTGCTACAGGAGATTATTATACGTGGCAGTTAGCAGAGAGAATGTATGGAATTGGAAGCAAATCTACTTCAGCAGTCGTATGTTGAGCAATTCGTATGGAGTGGGAGCACCTACTGACTTTTATAAGCTTTTTATGACTATGTTCAGTCCCTGGCAATGGTTTTGTTCTACGAGGACATTTTCAAATTCTCTGGAGATGACATTGACTATTGTGGCGCTCTATTACTGGCCCTGGAATATTTCCTCTGATGCTATTTTGGGACCAGGAAGTGACCCTTCTCTCAGAGATGAGGAAGGCCGTCCGATTCGTGCCAAACCATCTGAATCAGGGGCTTTCGCAACACCCATATCAGTTAAGCGGTATGTCCCTCCCCACTCTTGAATTTCCTCCTCTGCTAAACTTTTATCTTTAGTCTTCGCATCTCGCTTGTACTTGCAGCTATAGGATGCATTTTGCGACCAACAAATGGTCTGATCTGGTTCTCCATTCTCATGCCAACTTTGACTCGCTTTTTCTCAAAAGCTGGTGCATCTGTTTCAGATTTCACCATTCTCCTCAGAGAAGCTATCATCTGTGGTTCTGCCATAATTGCGGTCTCTGCAGCCTCCGACTTTTATTACTTTGGCGAATTGACGTTCCCACCATACCAATTTTTAAACTTCAATATCAGCCAAGACCTCGCCGTCTTCTATGGCCGCAACGACTGGCACTACTACATTTTCCAAGGACTTCCACTTCTCCTCACCACCTACCTCCCTTTCACCCTCGTCTCTCTGTACCACTCGACTTCATCCTCGCTATCGTCCATCCCTTTCATCCTCACCACTACAGTCCTGAGTACCTTGACAGCCTTGTCACTGATCTCCCACAAAGAAGTCCGCTTCATCTACCCCCTCCTCCCCCTCCTCCACATCCTCACCGCACCCACCATCGCCTCTTTTTTCACAACCACAAAAACAACAACATCTCACCCGCCACCGTTCCCCGGTAAGGCAAAAACCGAAGAAGTTCTCACCACCCGCCGTAAACCCCTACTGTACACCATTCTCCTCCTCAATCTCGGCATCGCCTTCTACACCTCCCAAATCCACCAACGTGGCCCTATCTCCGTCATCAAATTCCTCCGCCACGAATACGAAGCCCTCGCCCTCGACAACCACGGCGCCCTGCTCTCCTCCCCCGAAGCAAACCTCTACGCCGACTTCAACAAAACAACCGACTACACCGATTCCGAAACCTTCGTCGGCTTCCTCATGCCATGTCATAGCACCCCCTGGCGCTCCCAACTCGTGTACCCCGGCCTCAAAGCTTGGGCGCTGGGCTGCGAACCACCTTTGCATCTTGCTGCTCGTTCAGCTGAAAGGGAGAGTTATAGGGATGAGGCGGATCGGTTTTATGATGACCCGGGGAGGTTTTTGAGGAAGGAGATTGGTGGGAAAGAGAGGCCTTGGCCCAGGTATGTTGTTGGTTTCGAGGGGATTGAAGGGGCGTTGAGGGAGTATTATGAGGGGACTATGAAAGGGCATGTGGTTAAGGAGAGATGGAGGACATTCAGTAGTCATTGGCATGATGATGAGAGGAGGAAAGGGGATATTGTTGTTTGGGAATTTGGGGATGGTAGCCAGGAATGATTCTGGGATTTGTATGTTGTGGGTTTTGTTCACTGGAGTCGAAGTGTATAGTAGATAGAGGAATTGTAAATTTCTTGAGGTCCGATTCAAAGATTTGAGAGCTTAAAGTCATAAAGGAGCTTCGTTTGAGAAAAAGCTGCACGTGATGTGCCAGATTTCGGCCCCTTCTATCTCGGAGCAAGATAAAACTTTCATCTCACTTTGATTTTCGCTTATAAATCCAACTTTCTCCACACCATCCCCTTCACCACATAGTATCTTT
>Ga0302325_10005391_pt1 | contig 29111 bp, 19 predicted proteins | sample Palsa_T0_2_FD_201948 | JGI IMG/M metagenome (GOLD analysis project Ga0302325, IMG submission 201948) | Peat permafrost microbial communities from Stordalen Mire near Abisko, Sweden - Palsa_T0_2 | ecosystem: Environmental > Terrestrial > Soil > Palsa > Peat permafrost | place: Sweden: Abisko...
GGGATGGCTTCTGTTGCAACGACACCGCTGTGTGACGAGCAGGTACTGGGTTCGGGTGCCTGGTTCAGTATGATCGGGCTGGCCGTCGGGCCGAGTGTCGGAGACGACGCCGTACCGCCGACGATGAGCTCGTACAGCTGGCCGGCGGCACTGGCTTCCCCATAGGCTTCGGTGCCGTAGATGACGCGCAGGCTCTCCTGGCTGGTGCTGGTCCAGGTGCCCGCTGAGTTATTGGCCCCGCAATCCGCGCCACAGTACGGGGGCGGTCCCCCATATCCGTAGTCGAGGGTTCCTTCGCCGAGGCCCGTCTGCGTGTCGATGCCGAACGTTGGTGAGTTGCTGTAGTCACTCACCGACCATTGCACGATATTGCCGTTGGCATCGGTGCCGATCTCGTCGTAGAGGCCGATGCCGCCGGTCTGAGACGACAGCGTCTGCACGCCGTCGCTCATGATCACCAGGAGCCCTGGCATCGTGGTCGCAGTGAGGTAGCCGGTCTGATTGGCCGACAGCGCAACGTTTACCGTCATCGACGCGAGGACCCGGTCGGAAGTTGTGTACGGCGTCGAGCCGTACGTGAACGGATTGCCGGTGTACTGATAGGTCGTCTGCAGCATGTACCCGACAGTCGCCTGTGCGCTCGTCGCTATCGGGCTACCGCAGCTGATCGTGTAGGTGACGTATTGCGAGATGTTCTCCGTCGTGATGAGCGACCCGCTGATCGGTTCGCCGGAAACATTCAGCGGGTTATCCGAACTGTTGCTGGTAAGGATACATACGTCACTTGGCAGAAGGCCTGCGGACGTCCACTGCAAGGTAACGTTCTGACCGATCATGATGCTGCTCGGCATCGCCGACAGCGACAGCGACGTCGGGCCGACCGTCACGTTCACCGAGGCTGAGGTCAGGCCACCGTAGGCGGCACTGATCGCGGTCGTGCCCGGCCCGACTGCCGTCACGAAGCCGCCGGTCGCGCCGTTGCCAACGGTGGCGACCCCGCTCATCGTGGAATTCCAGCTCGCCACGCCGGTCAGGTCTGGCGTCGTGCCGTCGGTATAGCTTCCCTGCACGGTGAATTGCTGCGTGCCGTCCTCGAGCAGGCTCAGGTTGGTATTCGGCTGAATAGCCAGGCTCAGCAGATTCGCCGGCACGCAGGTCAGCGTCGTGCCGCCCGAGATGCTGCCGCTGGTGGCCGAAATCGTGCTGTTGCCCGAGCCAGCGACACAGGTCGCGATGCCCGTCGTGCTGTTGATCGTCGCCACAGCGGTGGTCTTCGAACCCCAGATCACCCCGTTCAACGGCGACGTGGACCCATCAGAATAGGTCCCGGTGGCGGTAAACTGCTGTGTCAGTCCCTTGGCGATCGACGGGTTGGGCGGCGTCACCGCGATCGACTGCAATGCTGCCCCGGAGCAGGTCAGCGTCGTGCTGCCCGAGATGCTGCCGCTGGTGGCTGAAATCGTGGTGCTGCCCGAGCCGGCGACACAGGTCGCAAGGCCCGACGTGCTGATCGTCGCCACGCCGGTGTTGGTCGAACCCCAGGTCACCCCGCTTAACGGCGGCGTGGAACCATCGGTATCGGTCCCGGCGGCGGTAAACTGCTGTGTCAGTCCCTTGGCGACCGACGGGTTGGGCGGCGTCACTGCGATCGACTGCAGGGTCGGCGCCGTGCAGGTGAGCGTCGTACTGCCCGAGATGGTGCCGCTGGTGGCCGAAATAGTGGTGCTGCCCGTGCCAGCGACACAGGTCGCAACGCCCGTCGTGCTGTTGATCGTCGCCACAGCGATGGTGTTCGATGACCAGGTGACCGACCCGGTGAGGTTCTGAGTAGTGGAATTGGAATAGCTGCCGGTGGCTGTGAATCCCTGAGTCAATCCCTTCGCGATCGATGGGTTGGACGGCGTGACTGCGATCGACGTCAGCGTCGCCTGCGCGGCAACGTTGATCGACGACGTTGCGAAGCTTGTCGCCGTGTCGCCCGTGGGTCCGGAGCATACGAGCGTTGCAGTGTAAGTGCCGCTCTTGGTGAGCTTGCCGGTCGAGACAGTGCCGCTGATACCCACGGGGGTCGCGGTGGCATACGTACCGTCGGTTGCCGACAGCTTACAGCTCGTCGGGGCGAACAACAGTGGAGTTCCGGCCTGGGTAGTCGGGGGCCCAAAGGTAAGAGTTGCGCTGCCTCCCGTCGTCACGCTGCCGCTCGAGATTGAGAGCGTGACGCAGGGTGGCACATTGCCGGTCGGCCAGCCGGTATTGGGCGCAAACAGGAAGTCCCCGCTGATCGTCTGATACAGGTTGGCAAGGCGTGCGTCGATATCACCGGCCGGGTTCGGGTTGTTGTTACCGCTGGCCGGCGGCGTATAGCTGAAGGCGCTGGTCTGGGCTTCGTTGCGCAGATACACGTCGGTCGATGCAATCGAGTTAAGCGCACAGCTGTAGTCGTTGACGTCGTTCTGGTAGTCCTTATCAAAGTACGTCTGGCTCTGTGTGACGTAGTTTTCCAGTGTCGTCGTGACGGTCATGGGGACGATCTGTGAGGATGCATCCTGGATCGTGGTGGTCAGATTGGCGAACTTGTTGGTCACAAAGCCGAACAGCCCATTGGGCAACCCGCTTGCGGCTGAATTGAGACCGATGCCGAATGCGAACATCGAGGCGATTTTGGAATTGCCGCCGGAGGTGTCGCAAAAGCCTGTGAGATCGATAAAATAGGGAGTCGATTGGTCCTCGACGATAGTCCCCTCGATCGAAGGCAGGTCGGAGCGGGGCGCCCAGGCAAAAAGCGGCCCCGTCTGTCCGGTAGCCAGCTGGCAAGTCAGGTCGTACGGGCCTGGGAGCACTGTGGCGGCATTGACCGAGGTCTGGATGTACAGGTCGTTGGCATTCTGATCGAGCGCCTCCGCCGCCGCCTTGATCACGGCGAAGCCGGCTCCGCTCGCCCCGGAGTGACCGCAGAGAAACGACGGCAGGACGGTACTCGGGAAACCGGGACAGTAATTCGCGACATCCAGCGTTGACGGCACACAGCCCGGAGTCGGCGTGCTGCCGCACACGTTGATCGTCGGACCGAGGCAGCTCCAGGAGCCATTCACGATCGCAACGCGCGGATCGGCCGGCACGACACAGCTCTGTTCGAGAATCGTTGCGCCCGCTGGAATCTTGGCGGCCCCCACGCCGGAAACCTGCTGCGTGACCTGTGGCCCGAGAATGCTGCAGGAATTGGGTGCGACGCATGAGCTGGCGGGCTGCGATCCGGAGCTCGACAACGCCAGCCCAATAGGCACGCTCACGCCCTTGCTGACCGTCGCCAGCGGCTGATTGGCGCCGCTGGCCGGCGGCGCCCCGAACTGCAGTATCTGACCGCTGGCCGGTAGTTTGATTTGCGCGACGAACGCGTACGTCGTGCTGGCGAAACTGCCGACTTTGATTTTCCCCAGGCCGAGCCCCTGGCCGCTCGCGAAGTTCGCGACAAATGCGTCCCGACTCGAATCGAAACGCACGATCCGGCCATCAATCGTCGTAAACAGCAGACTGACACCGTGGGTCGCGTCCGCCGGCCACAGGTCCATACCGAACGGCACGGCGAGCAGCCCCAGGAACTGCTTCGACGAAATTGCAGTCGAGGTTGGCCCCGTGAGCGGCACCTTCGGTTTGGCCAGCACACCGCTGATGGCCGCCTGGGAATATACGATCACGCGCGATTCGAGCGAATCCCCGACCAGCACCAGCACATCGCCGCTGTGCCAGGCGGGCGCCGCGCTGCCATCGGCCGTGGCAGCGCTGGCCGCCACCAGGACTTCGGCCAGCGCCGGGGTGGCAACGCCGCCGAAAGTCTGATCGATGAGCACCGGCTCACCGTAGACGCCGGTTGCTTTGTTGAAGGGCAGCACCCACAGCCCCGGCGGGTTGATCAGCGTGGGACCAGGCGATATTGCGAACACATCGCCGGCGGAATCGACCGCCAGTGCGGCCGGGAAGGGCGGACCGGAACCTTTGCTCGTATAGGTGAAGATCGCGGTCGAAGTGCCGTAATTAGGGCCCGAGTAGCGCAGGATCTGGCCCTTGCTCGCATCCGCGACGATCAAATCCAGCGTGCCGGTAAAGGAGTTCGGAGCCCACACCAGCGCGTCGAAGGAACCGTGCTTGCCGCCATCGGTATTGATCGATTGCGTGGCGCTGATCAGCGCGCCGGTTGCAGTTTTGTTGACGGTGAGCGTCAGGTCGTAGATCGAATCACCGTCCGCGTTGGCAGCGGTCACCGTGAGTTGCTGCGGTGTGACGACCGGTGCGGCCGGCGTCCCGGTGGATGCGAGCAGTGCGGTCGAACAAGCAATGAGCTGTGCGAGCGCTCTGAACGGCCAAGGCGACCGCGAACTGCCGAGCGGTGCCTGCGTTCTCGCAGCCGCTCGCAATAGCTCCGTCTGTCTCCCCGTTCTTATCTTTTTGGCCCTGGATATGCGGTGACGCGCCCTACGTCCCGCTAGTTGCGCACCCTAGCACAGCTCTGCCGCATCGTGTGTGACAGCTGCGGTCGCCGACGTCCGGATTATGTCTTCAGGGTATCGCCAACTACTTGGTCACTGCGGCTGCTTGCGCCGCTGTCTTAGCTGCAAGCGTGCTCGCCGCCGCCGCACCCGAGCGCACCGTCCGGTGCAGTGTGTCCAGGTAGCGTTGCGCGATTGTCCGATAGATCAGCGGTGCGCCGCCGTTCTTGCTCAGGATCGCATAGCTGTGAGTAAGGCAACTTTCGGCCTCGGGGTAGCGGCCCAGCCCCGTAAGAGCTGCTCCCTGCGCGCTTTCTGCGATCGCGGTTCGCCAGTGGTCCGCCGACAACGCTTCAGTGTCAATCTGCTTCGCGTTTTGCGCCAGCTCCAGTGCCTCGGAATACCTGCCCTGCGCGTCCCTGAGCAAAGCTATAGTCATAAGGCTCGAGGCGAGGTCGGGCTGATGTTCGTCGAACAGCCGCCGCCGCATGGCCAGGGCCTCAGTCAGATAGCGATCGGCTTCCGGATAATCGCCGCTCATCGTGAGCCAAAAACCGATTACGTTCACCACTCTGGCAGTCTCGGGGTGATCTGCAGGATAAGCTTTGCGGTAGATCGCGAGAACCTGTCGCATGTTGGCGAGCGCCTCCCGCGTGTTGCCCCGGTCGTATTGCAGTGAAGCCAGATTGAGCAGCGTGCGTCCGACTTCAGGGTGGTCGGCACCGAGCAGTTCGCGGCGCATCTCGAGCGACTGCCGGTAGAGCGGCTCGGCGCCGGCAAGGTCGCCCTTGTCAGTCAGCGACATCGCGAGGTTCTCCAGTCCGGCGGCAATCTCCGGGTGCTTGTCGCCGAGCAGTCGGCGCTTCATCGCCAGCGATTCCCGATAGAATTTCTCGGTTTCGTCGAAATCGCCGTGCTGCCACAGCAGCACTCCCATATCGTTCAGCGCTTCCGCCAGATCCGGGTGCGGCTCGTTGCCGCGAAGCTCACGCTGCATCGCCACGGCGCTGCGCATCAGAGGGATCGCCGAGTTGAGGTCGCCGTCGTCGGCCATGACGCGGGCAAGGTCCTTCAACGTGCGTGCGATCGCCGCATCCGAGCCATCGTAGATTTCCCGCTGCAGTTTGAGAGCCTCGCGCAGATCTCTCTTGGCCTCCACGTAGTGCCCTTCCGTTGCGAGCAGCTTGCCCAGACCATAGAGCGACTCTGCGAGCTCCACCTGGCTTTCGCGGTCTTTAGGACGCGCTGCAGCGAAATTGATCGCATCGCGATAGGCTTTTTCGCCGGCCGGGTAATCGGCGAGCCGGAACAACAATTCGCCCTGATGGCTTAGTGAGTTCGAAAGAATGGCCGGATCGACGCCGCCCAGATCTCGCCGGGTCGCCACCGCCCGGTCGAGCAATGGGCGGGCCTGCGCGTACAGACCGAGCCCCATGTAAACGGTCCCCAGCGTATCCATCAGCGTGGCCTGTATTGCCGGCTGTTTCGACAGCTCGCCATCGATGCGTGCCGCACCTTTATCCAGCATCTCACGTGCCGTCACGGTATTGCCGCGCGCCTCGCTTGGGTCGGAGATCTTGAACAGATCGACGAGGAAACGCGTCGTTTCCTTGGCGGTTCGGGCCTCGGCCTCGGCACGTACCGTCTGGCGCTGGGCCACGCTCCGTTGCAGCAGGGCATAGGCCGCGAGGCCGCTGGTCACCACCATGCCCGCGGTCGCGGAACAGGAGAATACAAACAGGCGGCGGTTACGGCGCTGCTGTTCGCGGCGCTTCAGCGAGTCGAATCCGACCCCAAGCAGCCCCGAGATCAACTTGAGTTTCGCGTTGTTCTTGCCATCCTTGCCGGGACGCGCGTCTGCGGCGATCGGTTCGGTGCGTTGATCGCTGAGTTGCCCATCGGAGCCAAGGCGAAATCGCAACGCCGGCGGAAAGCACTCTTCATCCTCCCGGCCGGCGATGTCAGTCGCATTCGGCTCGCCGCCGACGACCAGGCAGAAGATCCGGTTCTCACGCCCCAAGCGCTTGAATGCGAGGATTTCCTCGTTGACCCACTTCGACTTCGCCGCCTGCGGCGAACAGATCACGATTTGCGAGGCCGAGCCCGACAGAGCTGAGACGAGCAGCGCGCCCAGATCCGTGGCGCTCGGCAGCTCATCCCGGTCACGGAATACCGGCGAGAGGCGCTTCGGCACCTCGCCGCGTTCGGTGACCGTGCCGATCAGCGGCTTGGGCACCGGATATTTCTCGAGCCCTTGGTGCAGCCACTCGGCCCACCCGCTGTCGCGGTGGCTGTAGCTGATGAAGGCCCAATATCGAGGTGATTCCATGCGCTGCCCGCAATCCGGGCCGGGGCCCGATCGCTACTTCACTGCGCGCACATTACGTCGCCGATACCGCCACGGTCCAGCGAAACCGGACCCCCGGGCTACACCGCGAGCTGGACGCCAGTCGCACAGCGGGCAGGTGGCCAGGGGCCGGTTGCGTGCAGGGTCGACTTCGCCTTGCCGGCGCCGCGCGCTTATCCGACTATGCGCGCTGAACGGTCGCGGAGCACCCCGCCGGCCGGAGGCACCGGGGAGTACCATACATGCGCGCGTATGACACGGCAGCGGCCGCGAAGGACGCCAATGAGGGCGTGAGGCAGTCGCCAGCACCGGCGGCTGCCGAGACTGGCCCGCCGAGGAACCGGGTGCCGGTGCTGCGCGCGCTGCGCTCTGCCGGCACAGCCGCCCGCGAGCGAGCGCAACTCCTGCTGCGGCCCGACCGGCGCTTCGGCCGGGCTTTCGACAACCTGATCCTGGCGCTGATCGTCCTGAGCGTCGCATCGGTTATCCTGGAAGTGAACCCGGCGCTGCCCGCATGGGCAAAACGCGCGTTTCACATCGAAGAGATTTTTGTCGTTGCCGTGTTCTCGCTCGAGTACCTGCTGCGCCTGGTGGCGGCCGAGAGAAAAAGCGCATTCATCTTCAGCTTTCAGGGCATGGTGGACCTGATCTCGATCGCGCCGTTCTACCTGGCGGGCGTGGACGCGCGCGCCGTGCGGGCGCTGCGGCTGCTGCGGCTGCTGCGGGTGTTAAAACTGCAGACGCACATTCTCGAGAACACGGTCGCCGAGCGCACCCGCGAACTCGCCGACAAGAACACCGCACTCGAGCGGGCGCAAGCGCAGCTCCAAGCCGAGCTCGACGTCGCGCGGGCGCTGCAGATCGCAATCCTGCCGGCGACGTTTCCGGCCAAGCCGGGCTGCGACGGCGCGGCCCGAATGATCCCGGCAACGACGATGGGAGGGGATTTCTACGACTTCATCGAGCTGCCGGACGGCCGCATCGGGCTGGTGATGGCGGACGTTTCGGGCAAAGGCGTACCGGCGGCGTTCTTCATGGCGGTCGCGCGCACCAACCTGCGCGATCTTGCGCTGCGCTATCTCGATCCCGGCGCCTGCCTGGCGCAGACCAACCAGGTGCTGTGCGGGCAGAACCCGATGGATCTTTTTGTGACGGTGTTCTATGGCGTGTTCGACCCGCTGACCGGGGTACTCAGCTATGCGAACGGCGGCCACAATCCGCCGTATGTGCGGCGGGCCGACGGCTCGGTGGAAGTCGTCAGCGGCGCGGTCGGATTGGTGCTCGGAGTGATGCCGGGCATTGCGTATCCGGATCACACGCTACAGCTGATGCCCGGTGACCGGCTGGTACTCTATACCGACGGTGTGACGGAGGCCTTCAATCCGGCCGATGAAGCCTATGGCACCGATCGGCTGATCACGGAAGTTAAAGCGCACGGCGATGGAGCGGCCGCGGCGCTCGTCGAACGCATCTGCCGCAGCGTCACCGTGTTCGCGGGGGCCGCCCCACAATCCGACGACATTACGCTCACTGTGCTCGCGTGGGGCGCACGGTAAATCCGTGCCCCGCGCCCGCGCGGCCTTTGTGAGATTGAGGCGTTTGCAGTAGATTGCGGGCCTCGTACTCGTTTAGCCATAATTCCAAGGCGTCCCGCGCTCAGCCCGTAGGCAGCCATTGATAAAAACCTTCCAGCTCGACAACTCTCCGTTCATCATCGGGCTTACGGGCCACCCGGATCAGGAACCAGAACAATTCCCACTGCTGGTGGACGCCGTCGTCAGCTTTCTGGTTGAGATCAAGCAACATTTGCCGGATACCCAAGTGCGAGTGATGCTCGACGCTCGTAATGCGGTCAGCCTGGCGATCGCGCGGACTGCTGTGGCGCTGGACATATCTGTCGACGCGCTGGTGGAGGCGGTAGATTCCGGCGCCAACGCAATGAAGGATCTGCTGGACCACGCGGGAGTCCACTGGATCGAGGGGCTGTCGGCAATATCATGCACGCGGCACGGGACGGTCAGCCCAATGCTGTCCGATACCCTTATTCGGTGCAGCAGCCTGTTGCTCGCGCTGTGGGATGGGAAATCATCGAGTGTGCCTGACGACACCGCGGATCAAGTATTGCGTTTCCTCGGGGTTGGCGGCGAACAAAGCGAAGTCCCCAACAGAATCGAGATCAGCACGGTAGCGAACGATCTGGACGTGACCGAGCGGCTGGTGTTCTGGGTGCCGGTCGGGCGCCGCATTGATGACGCGTCCGAAAACGTGCGGCAGCCCTGTTATCTGCTGTCGGCCGGGGACAACGTTCTGGAAGTGCAGCACACGATGCCGGCGTCGCTAAAGCGACGGCTCGCTGACTTTAACGAATATAACTTTGAATTTGAGCGGTTCGCTGCCGATGGAAATCTCGTTCGCAGCGCGTCCCTGATGCCCGGTAGTACCGACAAGATGACGAGCGCCGATGCATCGGCTCTAGAAAAAATCGACCGGCAATTCGTCAAGGCGGATTCGCTTGCTGGTTACATGCAGCGGCGTTCCGACCGATTGTTCAACGCGTTCGGAATCGCGGCGCTTACCATGGGGCTCGTCTACCTGATCTACGACAAGATCACCGAAAGTAAAATCCTCCTGATGTTCTACGTGATTATCCTGTTCATAAGCTTGCTGGTGTATTACTTCTTTCAGACGAAGCGATGGTTCGGCAAATACTTGTCGTACCGCGCGCTGGCGGAAACACTAAGGGTGTACTTCTATTTGGCCCTGGCTGGCGTCGATCGCCGCGTGCATACCAGGCGGCTGATCGCGCTGACGGGAATATACAGATTCCCCGGTTTCGGCTGGATCAGTTTTGCCTTCGACTCGATCGAACCGACAGCGGTCGAAACAGGGAAATCGAGCGAGAATTATGCCGCCCGGGCGCGCCTGGTCGATCAGTCCTGGATTGAGGATCAGTATCGCTATTTCATGCGCAAGGTGGCGACGATGCAGCGCCATCGCTTCTGGATCGGGCGACTGCAAAGTGGCGTGTTTTTAACAGGCCTTATCGTACTGTCGGCGATGTTCATGTTCAGTGGGGCATTGAATCACGTGGACGTGCGCACCGGATTGCCCTTCAAGAACGTACTGACATTCTGTAGCGGCGCTCTGGCGGTCGTGCTCGGCGTTTGGGAGCTGCGCCAGAACAAAATGGCGGTACAGGAACTGCTTTGGCAGTATCGCAACCAGCTCAGTCAGTTTCAGCGCGCTCGAACACAACTTCAGCGCACGACAAGTCGAGGCAGAAGGGATGAAATTCTCGAAGAATTAGGTGAAAACTCGCTGATGGAAATCTACCTCTGGGCGATTCATCGGTATCATCGCGAGCATGCGCCACCGTCCGCTCATTGAGCCGATTCGACGAGGATCTTTGTCCTCGAAATCCCAATTTGCTATACTTCGATCACTGCATGTCCTGCATATCCTGTATTGACACGAGCTTGTAATCGCTGCGAGGGCCGAAGCTATGGAGTTGGCGGTTAGTGAGCTCGACGCCGGAATCCTGGGTATCGACCTCTCCGGTCGGATGGACATTATCGGTACTCAGCAGATCGATCTGAAGTTCACGGCGCTGACATCAACGCGTAGAGCGCAGATTCTCGTCGATCTCTCCAAAGTGACTTTTATCGCATCCATCGGTATTCGCACGCTGATCAATAACGCCAAGGCACAGAAGCTGCGCGGCGGCTCTATGGTGCTCTACAAGCCGAGCAGCCAGGTCGAAGAGGTTCTCAGGGCCACCGGGATTGACACAATTATCCCAATCGCCCACGACTTCGACGCGGCGCGCGGAGCGTTCGGCTCTGCCTGACACGACGGTGCCGGCGCGGCACAGCACCACTTCAAAGGTCGCTCTAAGAGTCGGCGCCGGATGGCAACCGAACCGTCCTCGCAGATTGTGATCCAGGCAAGGCTCGAGGAGCTGCGGGACCTGGCGCATTGGGTGGAGCGTCTCGCGGCGGAATTCTCTCTTCCAGCGGCTGTGACGCATCGCATTGATTTATGTCTGACCGAACTGGCAACCAACGTGATCAGCTACGGCTATCCCGACGGCAGAATCGGCGCGGTCAGAATCCGATTCTGGCGCCAACGCGACCAAATCCTCATTCGCATCGACGATGACGGCATTCCTTTTGATCCAACCGCCTATGAGCCGCCTGGCCTGCCGAGCTCGCTGGACGAGGCGCCGAGCGGCGGCCGCGGAATTCGGCTAGTGCGCAATTTTTCCGACCAGCTCCAGCACGTGGCGGCAGACGCAGGAAATCAGCTCACGCTGGTGTTCCGCAACCCCGGCAATGGGACTGCTTCGTCGGCGCCGGCCGGTGTCCAGGAGCCGGCAAGTCTCAAGCCAGCCCGGTAGCAGCCCAGAAAATACTACGGCGAAGGGGCGGCTGCCCTTGCTGGCGCATGACCGAGCCTGGATGCCAGAAGTTTTTCGCGCACAGGCTTCAGTACCGCAATTGCCAGAATGGCGGCGGTGAAATCCAGGGCGATGACGGCGACGAAGACGGTCGACCAACTACCGGTACGCTCGTGCATCCATGCCGCCAGCGGGCCGCCCAGGATGGAACCGATGCCCTGGGCCATATAGAGGAAGCCGTAGTTGGTGGTGGCGTGCAGTTTGCCGAAGGTGTCCGTCAGAGTTGAGGGGAACAGCGAGAAGATCTCCCCCCAGCCGAAGAACGCGACCCCGGACAGCAGTACGAACAGTACGGCGTTTTCGCGATTGAGCAGCCACAGGGTCATGGCGATGCCCTCGAAGCCGAACGCCAGCAACATGGTCTTCTCGCGGCCGATCCGATCGGAGATCCAGCCGAAGAATGGCCTGGTCAGCCCGTTCGTAAACCGGTCCAGGGTGAGCGCCAAGGGCAGCGCCGCCATGCCAAACACCGCGACCGAGGTGACGCCGAAATCCTTGGCGAACGCGCCCATTTGCGAAATCACCATCAGCCCGGACGTGGACATCAGCGTGAACATCAAGAACATCAGCCAGAAGACCGGGGAACGCAGCATCGTCGACGGACCGACGCCGGTCGAACTTCTCAGCGGGCGCGCGTCCGGGCCGGGGCCCTCGCCCTGGCTCATCCACTTGGCGGGCGGGCGGCGCACGCCCTGGGCGCTCAGCAAGGCGATCGCGCCGAACAGCAAGCCAAAGCGCAACAGGGTTTGCTGGTAGCCGACCGCGACGATGCTATTTGAGATCGGAAAGGTCGTGAGCACTGCGCCCATGCCATAACCGGCCGCGACCATACCTGTGGCGAAGCCGCGTTTGTCCGGGAACCACTGCACCATGTGGCCAACTATGCCGACGTAGATCACTCCCGTGCCGATGCCGCCAAGTAACCCGTAGGTGAGATACAGGTGCGTGAGGTCGCCGGCCTGGGCGGCGAGGATCCAGCTCAATCCGGTCAGGGCACCACCGATCGAAAGCAGCACGCGCGGTCCGAATCGGTCGATCAGATAGCCCTGGACGGGCGAGAGAAAGGTCTGGAATACGATCAGGATTGAAAAGGTGACCTGTAGCTGCGAAAGCTTGACACCGAATGCCGCTACCATCGGCTTGGTGAGCAACGCCCAGACATATTGCGGGCTGGAAATCGCCATCATGCAGACCAGGCCGAGCGTTAATTGCACCCAGCGATGCTCAAGAATCGCGACCGGAGCGCCAAAGCTCGGTCGTTTGGTCGAGGACACAGACACGACAGTCTCCCGCTTTTGGCAGTGCATTATTCCGGCACGCAAGTGTCGTGCCAGCACGGCAGATGCTGGAAGTTAAAGCATTGACGCCGATCCCGGCCTGTTCCGTGAAGCCTGCCGTGCCCGCTCGCATTGTTTTGGTGCGAACAGCGCCACTAGACGCACCGCGCGATGCACATCGCAAAACTCTCGGGCAACGCGCAGGGGCCCCGGAGGGGCCCGCGCGTGTCGCGCTCTACTGGATCGTGTAGCTGTATGGCAGCGCGATCACCTCGTCCGCCGTCTGGGCGCTCTCAGGCGGCACGTTCAGGACTGCATGATTCACGTACAGCGTCCCACTGACCACCTCGCCAGATACGCCTTTTGGAGTGATCGTGACGACGATGATGCCCTCCTCACCGGTAGGCACCTCGAGCAGCTCGAACGTGTTGCTCGGATCGAGGGAGCTGAGCCACACGTCACCCGTAGTGCTCGTGACGGTGGGATCAAACGCCTTGGTCCTCGCCGTCATCGTCACGTTGACGTAGCCACTCGGGGCGGGCCCCGCATAAGGCCCGATCTCATCCGGCGCCACGTCCCAGAAAGCACCCTGCGACACGACGCCCCCGCCCGGCGCGTACGAGCCTTCGGCAAAGTAGGGATATTTCCCGGCCAGCTTGCCGCGCGGAACCGGGGCACCGAACAGATCCGGATCCCCAGCGGGACCCCCCAAATCGAACTCGATCGGCAGCGTGGCATTCGCCACGGCCTGCAACGAGGAAGTCTCCGTGGGCACTAGATACAACGGGAAGCCCGCATTCGTGCCGAGCGGCAAGACATAGCCGGCAGCCGTCGGGGGCGGGTCCTGGGCAGCGAGCGACAGGTTGGCTAGAGTGTTGAGCCGCGCGTCGATGAAGAAATCGGCTGAGCCCGCGCCCGTGTTCTTGATCAGCACCGGCACCACGAGAGGCTCACCGGCCCGCAGATGGATGAACGGGTTGTTCGGCAGCCCCTGCGCCTGGGCCCAGGTCGCATCGAGCCGGACGTTGCCGGTGAAGGTCTCGGAGATCTCGTTGCCCGTGATCGGCTCGGCGAAATCCACGATCAGTGTCCAGCGCCCGGCCACCGGGTTCAGTGCATAAGCAGTGGCGGCAAGTCCCGGGGTGCCGGTGACGCTGTCCGTGTTCTGGCCGTAGCCCACGGCGACACCGTCCGGATTGACCAGATATAGACCAATCGGGTTGGTGGGATCGTTCGCGAGCGTTACGTTGGCCATGACGCTTTCGTGGCCGGGGCCTACGTCGAACTCGTAGTACTCCTGCTCCCCAGAACTTTGGCGCCCGTTGCCCCCAGTCGCCACCCCGGAGAAGGTGCCCCCGTTGGGCAGGCTGATGAGGCTGCGCAGTGTGACGGGAATTGTGTAGCGCTCCGGGCCCACATAGGCGTCCGAGCCTTCCCCGGAGGCACTCACGACGATCGCGCCGGCGGCGTCCCCCGGAGTCGCAGGCGTGGTCGCCGTGATCTGCACGGTCTCGCTCTGGAACGGGGCGAGCTTGAGGGATGAAGGCCAGACCGATCCGAAGGACGCGAACTGCTCTGTAGCCACGCGCCAGGGCACGGGGCTGTTGGTGCCACCCTGTGCTGCCACGATGCCATAGATCACCCCGGTCCAGGTGCCTGCCACGGGCTCGCGCACGTCCACAGATCCGAAGTTGCCCGATCCCTGCGGCACCGAATGCGCCGCGAAGCGGCCGGTCGGATCGATGAGAATCAGGCGCACGCGCGCATTGAGGTTGCCTTCGCCAAAGGCACCGGCCGGGGACTGGTAGGCGATTTCGGCGGTGAGGCGGTTCTGTCCGGCGGGTACCTGGAATTGGAACCTCGCATAGTTGTCCTGCAGTCCGAGCCAGTCGTCAAACTGCGGGTTCACACCATCCGTGAGCGTGACCGAGCCGGTCTGGACGTTACGATCCGGCCCGAAGCCTCGGCCCGTGAGTGTGATCCACTGAGCGGACGTGCCGGTGTTGGTCACGGTCACGCCCCAGGTGTGCGGGGTGCCGGGTGCTGCGATCTCGGTGAGCTGATTGCTCGAAAACAGCAGCGTCTGGCCGACGGGTCCGCCGGTCGCTCCCAGCAGAGCGCCATTGCCGATCGATTGCGCGAGCAGCACGGCCTTGTACGTGTTGAGGAGGCCTGCGCCCTGCTCGTACGCCGGGGTGCCCAGATCGATCGCCGTGCTGGTAAGGATCTGCTTGACCACCGCGGGGGTCGGGGAGGCGCCGAAATGGCCCTTGCGATAGGCCTCGATTACAAGCGCCGCCGCCCCTGCGGTCAGTGGTGCCGACTCACTGGTACCGCCGCTGCGCTCGACGGTGGCTGACTGGGTGTTATCGTTACGAAAGTTGACACATCCGGCGAACAGCGGACTCTGGTCGCAGGAGGCGTAGGAGATTTCGCCAGGCGCCACGAGGTCCACGGTCTGGCCGGTCTCATCGAAGCCACCGGAGCTGAAGGAGCTGATGTTGTCGTCGAGCCAGCCGCTGGTCGCGAAGTAGCGCGCGGCGCCGTAGTTGGTCTGCGCATTGAAGCGGTCGATCGTCGATGCCCCCACAGCGATCACCTTCGGGTCGGTCGCCGCAGAACCTTCCGAATTGAAGATCCCGGCATCGCCGCTCGACACGGTGACGACGACGCCCGCGTCGACCGCCGCATCATTGAATTGCTTGGTGACATCGATGGCTGTCACGTCCGGGAAGGGGTTGTCGCCGAACGATTCGTTGAGGACATCGACGTGATCGACCGTGACGGCGTATTCGATCGCCTCGAGGAAATTGGACGTTAAGGTGTCTTCGAAGGTTCCGAAGACGTTGTACCCAGCGATCGATGCATCAGGGGCCATCCCCTCGATGCGAACCAGACACGCACCGGGTGTGGATTGCGTTGCGAAATTCTGCACGTTGTAGATCACGCGCCCCTGTCCGGCGATGGCATTGGAATCGATGAATGCCTCACCGCCATCGGTGAGCTGCCCCGGACCATCGCCCGTGAAGTCCTGATAGTCGAAGAAGGCCGAGGTGCCATCTTTGCGAATAAAATTCTCGTTGTGCGGATCGACGCCATCGGCGATATAGGCGACCTTTACCCCCTTGCCGGTGAAGCCGAGTGCGCGCGCCGTATTGGGATTCGCACCGTTCGAATCGGTGTTCGTGACTTCGAGCTCCTCGCCGATCCAGCCCTGGCCGCTGGTCGCGCAGGCACCGGGAATGTTGTGCAGCGGCAGTGACGTCGCGACGCTGGCGCTCGACGCCGAGCTGTTCGTCGCGCTCTGCGCCGCCGCCCGCGGACGGCGGATAACGACGTCGGGGGCCACCTCGGCTACGGCGGGGTTGGCCCTCAGTCGCTGCAGCTCGCCGTCGGAGACCACGGCGCCGAAGGCGTTGAGCAAATGGAATGTCTTGATGCGCTGCGCGCCCACCTGCTGCAGCTCACCCATGACGGGTGCGCGATCGCGGTCTGCATCCGCGCCCGTGAGCTGCTTGTTCTTCATCAGTACGATGACCTGGCGACTGGCGTTTTGGGCCAGCTCCGCTGCAAGTGCCGGCGTGAGCTGCGCCGTCGCATCGGCGCCGGCCGACGCCGCGAGGGCGCCCCCGGCCGCAGCTCCCGTCAAAGCAATGAGGCCCGCGATCACCGTGGAGACCTGTGAACGACGTGACATGGATTTCCCCTGGATTTGTAGACAGTACCTTGGCGACGTCACGCTCGATGCGCGGCGTGCACCAGTTATTATTCGTCCCTAAAGCCGAAAACACGAAAAGCACCGCGCCGTCTTGCGGACGCTTGCAGCAAGGCACGCTGCCGGCTGCTCCCTGACCAACCTGGCCACGATTATCTGCCTGTACGACTCACTCGGCAATTGCAACCCGGAGCCGTCCGGCGAATCGCACTACCCGTTCACGCACAAGTCGGAATGAAATGCCGACCTCGCGAGCGATTTTCCCGGGCATTATGTAACGGACGCGCAGAGAATCTCCGGCCGGGTCAGGCGCGCTCAATGCTCCGAAGTAAACGTGCGCCCGTAATTGCTCAACAGGATCTGAACCCCGAAGTAGCCGACGAACTGCTGTTGACCGTCGGCATACCCATTGACGCTGCGGCCGGCCATGAACAGCGCGATGATGCCGCGGCCCAGTTTGTAGCGGCCGCCGAGATCCAGCGTGGTGGAATGCGGCAAAGCGCCGTCAGCACGGTCGTCGTAGATTTCCGCGTCCAGTTCGAGCCGCGTTGTCAGCGATCGGCCGGCGACCAACCCGAGGATGCGCTCTTTCGGACCATGGCCGGGAAAGTAGTAGCCCGCCTCGAAATCGAAGTCGAGCGGACCGACCCTCCTGGCAGCCTCCATTGGTACCAGATAGCGCGGGCCGGGCGCCGCGAGTCCCTGCTGCTGCGCGCGCTGTGACGCGCCGGTCTCGATCTGGGGAAATGTCGACAGCTGCCAGCCATCCTCGCCCTGATCCAGAAAGCGCCATTTGAAGCCGGGGTAACCGTTGCTCCAGCCGCTGCGAACCGGCTGGCCATCGGCCGCCTGCAGGACATAGGGAATCTCGTAGGTCAGCTGAATCCGCTCACCGAGGCCAAAATTCAAATCGATCTGGGGAAGCTGGTAAGACGACTCACCGCGCATGACGCTTGGCATCGAGCCCAGATTGATTTCCCAATTGGCATTTCCCGGAGTGCCGGGATCGTTGGTCAGGAAGGGTGGGCCGCCCTGAGCACGAGCGGCCCCTGCAAACCCGAGGGATAGGGTGACCACGCACACCGCAAGCGCGCTGAAAGTCCTCGGCGGCATGTCATTACTCTACATCGACGTCGCGCCCACGCAGCGGCGCGTGGGCTGAGCTGGCGCACGCTGCTGGTGTGCAGCAATCGGGCGGGGAGTGGTGCGCCCGGGGCGGCATCCGACCAGTTCCGACCCAAACGATCACGCCGATACCGCATAATGGCGGCCAGAAAAATCGGGCGCGGGCGCCAGGGCCGCCGCGCCGCAGGATATGGCCGCCAATTTAATCATCGAAACGCGCTGCCTGAGCAAGGAGTTCAACGGCTTTCCGGCCGTCAGCGACGTCAATCTGCGGGTGCGCCGCGGCCAGATTCATGCGCTGATCGGTCCCAATGGGGCGGGTAAGACCACCTGTTTCAATCTCCTGACCAAGTTTCTGATTCCCACGCGCGGCCAGATTCTCTACAAGGGCGAGGACATCACCTCCGCCAGCGCGGCCGAGGTGGCTCGCCGCGGAATGGTCCGCTCGTTCCAGGTGTCCGCGGTGTTCCCCCATCTGACGGTGCTGGAGAATGTCCGCATAGCACTGCAACGCACGCTGGGCACGACGTTTCATTTCTGGAAGCGCGAATCGAGTCTGGCCGTGCTGGACGGTCGGGCAATGGAGCTGCTCGACGCGGTGGCTCTCGGTCCGTTCGCCCGCATGGTGGCGGTCGAGCTGCCCTACGGACGCAAGCGCGCGCTCGAGATTGCGACCACGCTCGCCATGGAGCCGGAGCTGATGCTTCTGGACGAACCGACGCAGGGCATGGGGCACGAGGACGTAGACAAGGTTACCGCCCTCATCAAGCGGGCATCGGCCGATCGCACGGTGCTGATGGTCGAGCACAATATGAACGTCGTCGCGACGATCGCCGATACGATCACGGTGCTCCAGCACGGCCGGATCATCGCCGACGGAACCTACGCCGAGGTGTCGAGGAACCCGCTGGTGATAGAGGCTTACATGGGATCGGCGGATTCCGAGCTGCGGAGCGCACACGCATGACGGCGGAACTGCTGCGCGTGACCGGGCTGCACGCCTTCTACGGCGAGTCGCACATCCTGCACGGGGTCGATTTCAAGGTGAATCGCGGTGAGGTCGTGACCCTGCTGGGTCGAAACGGAGCCGGTCGGACCACGACCCTCAAGGCGTTGCTCGGCCTCGTCGGCAGACGATCCGGGTCGGTGATGATCAACGGGCGCGAAGCCATCGCGCTGGCACCCCACCGGATTGCACACCTGGGCATCGGCTACTGCCCGGAGGAGCGCGGCATCTATTCGAGCCTGACCGCCGAGGAGAATCTGCTGCTTCCCCCGATGGTCGGGTCCGGGGGCATGTCAATCGACGAAATATATGTCATGTTTCCCAACCTGAAGGAACGGCGCGACACCCAGGGCACACGCCTGTCCGGCGGGGAGCAGCAGATGCTCGCGGTGGCGCGCACTTTGCGCACCGGCGCGAGGCTGCTGCTGCTGGACGAGATTTCCGAGGGGCTCGCGCCCGTCGTCGTGCAGGCGCTTTCGCGGACAATTCATGCGCTGCGGTCCAGGGGATATACGATCATCATGGTGGAACAGAACTTCCGCTTCGCCGCACCGCTCGCGGACCGTTTCTATATCATGGAGCGCGGCCAAATGGTGCAAAGCTTCCCCGCGTCGGAGCTGCAAGACAAAATGACGATGGTGCAGACATTCCTTGGTGTCTGATTCTCGGGTAACCACTTTACGGGGGCGAAAATGAAACTTAAGACAATCGCGATTGGCCTGGCTGCGGGCCTGGCGATCCTGGCGAGGGCGCCGCTCGCGCTGGCCGCGACCGACGATGTCGTGATCGGCGACATTGACGACCTGTCGGGGACTTATGCCGATGTGGCCGGCACCGGCGCGGTGGAGGCCGTGAAGATGGCGATTGCGGACTTCGGCGGCACGGTGCTCGGCAGGAAGATCGTCATCCTGGTTGCCGATCACCAGAACAAGCCCGACATCGGCGCCTCGAAGTTTCGCGAGTGGGCGGACCAGAACGGCCTGAGCGTGCTGCTGGGCGGTTCCAACACCGGGGTCAACATCGCGATGGCGAAGGTCGCCGCGGCGAAGAAGATTCCCTACTTCGCCCTTGGCCCGGGCGGCGCGTCGCTGACGAATGAGGATTGCACCGCTTATACTGTCCACTATGTCTACGACACGACGGCGCTCGCCAACGGCACCGCCACCGTGATCGTCCAGAACGGCGGCAAGAGCTGGTTCTACCTGACCGCGGACTACGCCTTCGGCACCCAGCTGCAGAATGCCGCGTCCAAGGTGGTCGAGGCGAGCGGCGGGAAAAATGTCGGCGCGGTACGCGTACCGCTCGGGGCGTCGGACTTTTCCTCTTTTCTGCTGCAGGCCCAGGGATCGGGCGCACAGGTGCTCGGTCTCGCCAACGCGGGTGAGGATTTCAGCAACTCGCTCAAAGCCGCCAACGAATTTGGCATCACCAAGAAAATGAAGCCGGCAGCGCTTCTGGCTTTCATCACCAACATCGACAGCCTGGGCCTGCAGACTGCACAGGGGCTGTATCTGACCACCGGGTTCTACTGGGACCTGAACGATGACACTCGGGCGTTCTCCAAACGCTATTTCGAAAAGACGAAGAAGGAGCCCACCATGGACCAGGCGGGCTATTACTCCGCCACATTGACCTATCTGAAAGCGGTCAAGGCCGTCGGGGCCACGGACTCGGACAAGGTGATGGCGGAACTGAAGAAGACCAGGATCAACGACATGTTCGCCAAGGGCGGGTATATCCGTGCGGATGGCGTAATGATCCACGATATGTATGTGATGCAGGTAAAATCGCCGCAGGAATCGAAATACCCCTGGGACTACTACAAGGTTCTGAAAGTCATGAAGGGCGAAGAGGCCTTCGGTCCGATTACGGGTCTGTGCCCGCTGGCACCGAAGTAGGCGCAGCTTTCGCGTTCCGGCGCAATGCCGGAACGCGGGCTGCCCCGGAAGACCTGTGACTGAGATTTTCGGCGTTCCCGTTGCCGTGATACTCGGGCAGCTGATGCTCGGGCTCGTCAACGGCTCGTTCTACGCGATGCTGAGCCTCGGGCTCGCGGTGATCTTCGGATTGATGGGGATCGTCAACTTCGCGCACGGCGCGTTCTACGCCCTCGGCGCGTTCGCCGCATTGCTCGGGCTGCAGCACCTCGGGGTCAACTACTGGGCCGCGCTGCTGCTCTCGCCGCTGGTGATCGGGCTGCTCGGCATCGTGGTGGAACGGCTGTTTCTGCGTCGCCTCTACAAGCTCGACCCCCTGTACGGCCTGCTGATGACATTTGGTCTGGCGCTGGTCATCGAAGGCTCGCTGCACCAGTTCTTCGGCGCCTCCGGTCAATCCTACCCGGTTCCCGCCGCGCTGCGCGGAGTCTTCAATCTCGGCTTCATGATCCTGCCGATCTATCGCGCCTGGGTGATCCTCGTGTCGGTCGCCGTATGTTTCAGCACCTGGTTCGTAATCGAGCGCACCCGCCTCGGTGCGACGCTGCGCGCGGCGACCGAGAATGCACCGCTGCTGCAGGCATTCGGCGTCAACGTGCCGCTCGTCGTGGCCGCGACGTACGGCGGAGGGGTCGCACTCGCCGCGCTCGCGGGCGTGCTGTCGGCTCCGGTTATTCAGGTGAGCCCGCAAATGGGCAGCTCGCTGGTCATCGTCGTATTCGCCGTGGTCGTGATCGGGGGGATGGGCTCGATCTTCGGATCCATCGTCAGTGGACTGGTGCTCGGCGTCGTCGAGGGATTCACCAAAGTGATCTATCCGGAAGCCTCGAACATCGTCGTATTCGTGATTATGGCGCTGGTGCTGGTACTGCGGCCCGCTGGGCTGTTCGGCAAGGAATAGGCGCATGCGTACCGCGTGGATCTTCTATGCGCTCGTCGGCCTGTTCGCGCTGTGCGTGCCGTTGCTGGGAATCTACCCCGTGTTCATGATGAAACTGCTGTGCTTTGCGATGTTCGCGTGCGCATACAGCCTGTTGCTCGGCTTCAGTGGCATGCTGTCGTTCGGGCACGCGGCCTTTTTCGGCTCCTCCGCCTACGCGACCGCGTGGCTCGTGACGGCGCACGGCTGGGGGGCGGGGCCGGCGATACTTGCCGGAGTTGCCGCGGCGGCGCTGGTCGGCCTGATCGTCGGCGTGATTGCCATCCGCCGCCGCGGTATCTATTTCGCGATGATCACGCTGGCGATGGCACAATTGATTTATTTCGTATGCCTCGAAGCGCCATTCACCGGCGGCGAGAACGGCCTGCAAGGGGTGCCGCGCGGCAGCCTGTTCGGGCTACTGCAGCTGAGATCCGACGTCGTCATGTACTACCTGGTTCTCGCCGCCTTTCTGGCGCAATTCGTCTTCATCCGCCGCGTGGTGCAGTCGCCATTCGGCCAGGTGCTCAAGGCGATTCGCGAGAATGAGCCGCGAGCGATCTCGCTCGGCTACGACGTCAATCGCTACCGGCTCGTGGCGTTTGTGCTCTCCGCAACGCTCGCGGGACTGGCCGGATCGTTGAAGGCCCTGGTGCTCGGGTTTGCGACCTTGTCGGACGTCCAGCAGGCGAACTCGGGAGAGGTGATCCTGATGACTCTGCTCGGGGGCACCGGAACGTTCTTTGGCCCGGTCATCGGCGCCGCGGTCGTGGTGACGCTGCAGGAGTACCTGTCCGACATTGTCGGCGGATGGGTAACCGTCATCATTGGAGCAGTCTTTATCGCCTGCGTGCTGGCGTTCCGGCGGGGCATCGTCGGCGAGTTGGCCGCGCTGCGCCCGCGGCGCCCGAGTGCCGGCGAGTAAAATGGCGCCATCCGCTCGCGCCGCTTACCAGAGGACGACGCGCTGCTCGGCCGGCAGGTACATCCGGTCGCCGGGCTTGACCCCGAATGACTCGTGGAACGGGGTCTGATTCATTTCCGGCACCATGCCGCGGATTTGCGCCGGTGAATGCGGATCGGATTTGATCCGGCTGATGGCCTCATCGTCACGCGTCTTGGCGCGCCACACCTGGGCCCAGCCCATGTAGAAGCGCTGGGTTCCGGTCAGGCCATCGATCACCGGCGCCGGCTGGTCTCCCAGCGAGAGCTGGTAGGCTTTGTAGGCAATCGCGAGGCCCGAGTTGTCGGCAATGTTCTCGCCTAGGGTCAATTCGCCGTTGATGGGGTAACCCGGTACCGGCGCATAAGCGGAATATTGCTGCACCAGCACGTGCGTCCTGGCCTTGAACTGCTCGAGGTCCGCCTGCGTGAACCAGCCCGGCGGGCTGAGCAGGTTACCGTCGCCGTCGTACTGGCTGCCCTGGTCGTCGAAGCCATGGCTGATCTCGTGGCCGATCACCGCGCCGATGCCCCCGTAGTTCGCCGCATCGTCGGCCTGGGCATCGAAGAAGGGCGGCTGCAGAATGCCGGCGGGGAAGACGATCTCGTTGCCTTCGGGGTTGTAGTAGGCGTTGACCGTCTGCGGCGTCATGTGCCACTCGGCACGGTCGATCGGCCGGCCGAGCTTGTCGAGATTGCGGCAGTACTCGAATTCGTTCGCACGGGCCACGTTTGCCAGCAGTTCGCCGCCGACGATTCGCAGCGCGCTGTAATCGCGCCACTTCCACGGATAGCCGATCTTGGTGGAGAATTTGGCGAGTTTGTCCTGCGCTTTCTGCCTGGTCGCCGGTCCCATCCAGTCAAGGGTAGCGATGTCGGCCTGGAAGGCGGCCAGCAGATTCTTCACCAGCTGGTCGATGCGCGCCTTGGAACCGGGCGGAAAGAATCTCGCTACGTAGATCCTGCCCAGGCCCTCGCCGATCGACCTGTCCACCAGTCCGATAGCCCGCTTCCAGCGCGGCTCGTTGCGCTCGATGCCGCGCAGCGCGGTGCCGTAGAACGCCAAATGCTCGTCGACGAAGATCTTACTCAGGTATGGCGCGAAGTCGCTGAGCAGTCGCCAGCGAAAATAGGCTTTCCATACCGTCAGCGACGTCTGATGCAGGATCTCATTGAATCCCGTGATGTAGCTGGGCTGGCGGATAACGAGGTAGCCGATCTTGCCGGCGACGCCGGCGTCCGCAAGATAGGCCTCCCAGTTGTAGCCGGGCGCCAGGTTAGCGAGTGCCCCGATCTCGACCCTGTTGTAGGTTTTTATCGGATCGCGATTCGCGACTTTGGTCCATTGCAGCGTGGCCAATGCGGTTTCCAGAGCGAGGATGTCCCTGGCATCGTTCGCAGCGTTACTGCCACCGGCGAGGGCGAGCATTTTCGCTACATGCTCTTCGTACCGCTCGCGGACTTGCCTGAGCCTGGCGTCGTTCTGCAGGTAGTAATCGCGGTCGGGCATCCCGAGGCCGTCCTGCGTCAGATCGAAGACGTACTTGGAGGAGTCCCTCGCATCCTGATGTACCCGGGGCGTATAGGGCGCAGCGACACCGATGCGGTTGAAGTGCGCAATGAGGCAGGGGATCTGGGCGGCATCCCCCAGCGCGTCGATTCTTGCGAACCCGGCATCGAGCGGCTTCAGGCCCAGCCGCTCCAGCTCCGCCTCGTCCATGAAACTCGCATACAAATCGGCGATCTTGCGCTGATCGGGATCGGTGGCGTCGGCGCACGTCAGCAGGCCCTCGACGATGCCGCGCAGTTGATCCTGCGCGTCGTCGGTCAGCTTGTCGAATGCGCCATACCTGCCTTTGTCGGCGGGGATTTCCGTACTCGCCAGCCACTTGCCGTTGACGTGCCGGTAGAAGTCGTCCTGGGCGCGGACGCTGTCGTCGATGAACCGGGTGTCGATGCCGGAAGGGGGCGGTTCTTTCATCGTGGTTGCAGTCCGAGAATTGGCGGCAATTCCGTATCCGCACGAATCATATCAGGCGCAGCCGCCTTGCTGGCGAGCGCAAGATCGTTTCACAGTTTGGCGCGATATTCGCGCTGCACGCGCTTGATCCGTTTATGGGTGCCGAAGAATGCGTGTTTCGACATATCCGCCGAGTACTTGCTCGCCTCGGGGTGGCGGCCGAGTGCTTCGGCCAGCGCGCGGATATGGTGCGGTCCGGCGCCGCAACAGATACCCAGGTAACGCACGCCGAGCGCGTACGCGGCCTTGCCGAACTCGTAAACTTCCGCGCGCGTGCAAACGAAGGGATCCAGGCCGACGGGAAAGGCTCGCGCATTGTCGCAGCACGGATCGGTCAGTGACATGAAGGAGGGCTGCTCGGGCGTGGTCCGATAAGGCACGGGCAGCGCCGCGACATGGCACTTGACCGCCGCCCGGATCTGCCTGATCGCCGGCATGATCGTCCCGGGGCCGCGATGGCAATTCAGCCCGACGACGTCGGCGCCGGCCGCCTCCAGCCGCTGGCAGGTCTCGGCGACGCTCCAGCCCTCGCGCATCGAAACCTCGCGATGTTGGGCGACGGTGACGACGGCAGGGACCTTCGAATATTTCCTGATTGCCTCGAGCGCCATCAACGCCTCGCCGCCCCACGAGAAGGTCTCCGCGACGATATAATCCACGCCCGCATCCGCAGCCCAGCCGACCTGTTCCTCGAATATCCTGGCCACTTCCTTGAGCGCCTTGCGGTCCGCCGGGTCATAGATGTTGGTGTTGCAGATGTCGCCGGCGAATAGCGTGTCGGTCCTGCGGGCGACCTTCCTGGCGATGGCAAGCGCCTTGCGGTTCATCGGCAGCAGATCCTTCTCCCGGCCGATGACCCGCAGTTTCTCCCGATGCACGTAATAGGTCAGGGCTTGCGTGACATCTGAGCCCGCGTGCACGAAGTCCATGTGCAACTGTTCGACGACTTCCGGATGCTCGGTGAGCACCACCGGCACAAAGGCGCCGGCCTGCAGGTAACCGCGGCGCTCCAGTTCGAAGACATACCCCTCAGCGCAGATTACTGCGCCATGCGCCAGGCGGCCCAAGAGGTCGCGGCTCAACGCCTGGCGCGAAGGCGCCGTCTTTTTTCCGGCACTGCTCGCCATAACATCCTCCGATATTGATGACTCAATTTGAATGCCACCGACGGCGATTCAGCGACAAGGCCGCCGCCAACCCGAGGGCTGCGAGCGGCACCAGGACCAGCGGCGATGCGTACCAGCCGCCCACCGCGGCTGCGACCGCCGCAACGGTCGGCGGACCGACAAGCTGGCCAATGTGCGAGGCCTGCACGACGATGCCCATGGTCGTCGACCGCGCTTCGGCCGGAGCGACATCGGGGACCGCCGTGAAGATCGATGCCGGCACCAGGCCGCCGATCGCCGAAAACCCGACCGCCGCGAGGTACTGCAGTGACGCTGAGTACCAGGGCGAGAACACGACCAGCTCGGCGCCTACCATGCCGATCATGGCCGTACAGATGAGCGTGCGCGGCGCAACGCCGCGCGTAACCAGCCAGCCCGCCGTCAGATTGCCGCCCGCGTTCACGATTACCGCCAGTGCGGTGAGTCCGCCGGCCGCTCTGGGCGCGATTCCGCGCTCCTGCAGGATCGTCGGCAGAAAGCCCATGATGGAAAGGAATTGAAACGTATAGCTCGCGAATATCGCCGCGAGCAGCAGGACTCCAGGCCGCAGCAGCGAGGCCCGCAGCATGCCGCCGAATTGCGTCGAGCGCCGGCTGCGCACCTGATGCACGCGCGAATTCGACCAGGCGACGGCCAGAGCCAGCGCAGCCAACAGCGCTGCATTGAGTTCCCACCACAGCCGCCAGCCGGCAGCTGAGAGAATCAATGGCGAGGCGGCCAGCGCCAATGCCATCCCCACCGGCATGTAGGTGCCCCACAGCGACGGTACGAAGCGACGCGCGCGGTCGGCCGCCGCGGCAACCAGCAGGCTCGGCACGGCGACGACCGTGACGACAAAGCCAGAGCCTTCGACCGCGCGACTGAACAGAAGCAGCTCCGCGCCGTGGGCCGCACCGCCGACCGCAGATGCCAGCGCCATGACCAACAGACTCGCAACCGTCACGTGCTGCGACCCGAACCGGTCGGCGAGCGCGCCGGCCGCGCTCCCGAACAAGGCTCCGAGCGCGCTGAACATCGACAGGATCCAGGCCGAGGCCACCAGGCCCACGCTCAAGTCCTCTCGAAGCAACGACAGGGCGGGAGGAACCTTGCCGATCTGCATCGCGCATACGACCCCCGCAAGCACGAGGATCCAGATGCGCGCCCAGTTGCTGCGATCGGCCGGCCCGTGTGGCTCTAGAGCAGCCGCCATATGTCGTCATGGACCGAGCCGGCGATGAAGGTCTCGCTCGATCTGCCGATCATTTCCATGTATCTCTGATCCTGCAGCAGTTTCGAGTGCGTATCCTCGAGGACCGCGAGGTCCTCGTATTGAACGTACCAGCCGATCCGATTCGGGTTGCCGCCGATTGGCATTCCGATCTTGACGTCAAGCCCGGTTTTGCTCTTGATATACCCGGCGATTTCGCGAGCGAACGACATGGCCGCTATGGCCTTTCCCGGCGCGATACTTGCACTTCGATGAAAATAAATCATGATCTGTCCCCTGCCTGATGAAGTTTTTTTGAATCTTCATAATCCATGTATCCTAATAGGATACCGGTCCGTCGAGACTGCACCGTGTACCTCAATGGTCAGAAGCGGCGGCGCGGGCTCCCGATAACGTGGCATTCATGTTACAACGTGCTTCCCGCCGCTGGGCTGCTTTCATCGCATATGCCGTATTTCGATGCCGTTTCCAAGGTCGACACCCATGAGCTTTCCAATGCGGTCGACCAGGCAAACCGCGAGGTGGCCAAGCGCTACGATCTGCGCGGCACCAACGCGCGTTTCGAGCCGCAGGGCTATGAGATCACGCAGTTCGCACAGAGCGAATATCAGCTCGATCAGCTCCTCGACATCCTGAGGCTGCGCCTGGCGGCGCGCGGCATCGACCCGCGCAGCATCGAGCTTGGCGACGTCGAGGTGAACCTGAGCGAGGCGCGCCGCAAGATCACGATAAAACAGGGCATCGAACAGGCCGTTGCCAAGCGGCTCGTGGCCAGCCTCAAGCAAGCCAAGCTCAAGGTCGAGGCCCAGATCAGTGGCGACAAGCTGCGCGTGACGGGCAAGAAGCGCGACGATCTGCAGTCCGCCATTGCGCTGCTGCGCAAGAGCGACATCGACCTGCCGCTGCAGTTCGAGAATTTTCGCGACTAGGGCTGGACGGCTGTCAATGTCTTATAAAAATAGGTGGTGTCGCACAAGCCGCCGCCTGGCCACAGCGCATAGCCGGGTATTACGCCCACGCGGCACCAGCCCAGGCGTGTGTACAGACGCTCGGCGTCGCCACCGGTGACCGTGTCCAGCACCAGCAGCGTCCTGCCGGCCTTGCGTGCTGCGCCTTCGGCCGCCTGCATCAGTGCCGCGCCAAGGCCGCAGCGGCGCGCACGGCGGTGCACCAGCATCTTGGCCACGTCGGCACGATGCGGTTGGTTATCGGGTGTGGTCAGCAGCACCTGGACCGTACCCACGATGGTGTCGGAATTCGCATCCTCGGCCACCAGCAGGATGCGCTCGCCGCGCCGGGTACTCTGCATCGCCTCCTGCCAGAACGCGAGTGCTCGGTGACGCGCCAGCGGCCACATGAAGCTGACCGACGCGCCGCCCGCGACGCAGTCAATGAGAACGTCGGCCAGCCCCGCAGCAAGCTCGGGTTCATCACCCGCGGCGCGAATTCGAAAGGCGGCAGGATTCATAATCATGTGACCGGGCATATTGTGCATTCGAAGGTAGACCGGTCAATAGCTGCCGCGACCGCCGCGGCGTCGGCTGGAGGGCAACTGCGACATGACTGAAGTGAGCAGCCCCTCGGGCATGCGCGCCGAGATCAATGCGAACGGTTCGCTGCGCCGGTTCGATTGCGGGCCGATATCACTGGCGCTGTTCGTCGGCAATGAGATCGAAGGCGGCCCCACGAATCTGTATCTGCGATGTCATGCGGAGACGATCGAATGGGTGCCCCTTCTGGGCCCGCAAAGTCGCACCCGCTTCGGTACCGATCCGGAAAGCGGCAAGTTGCTGGGCGTGGGGGCGTGGCGCGGCATCAACTACTCGATCGCCCTGGTTTTCGCGCAGAGCGCAGCCGCATGGTTCTGGCACGTTCGACTCGAAAACACGAATTCACGCCCGCAACTGCTCGATCTGACGTACGCGCAGGATCTGGCTCTGGCGCCGTACGGCGCCGTGCGCCTGAACGAGTACTACGTCAGCCAATATATCGATCACATGCCGCTGCGCCATGCGGCACGCGGGTTGATGATCGCCTCGCGGCAGAACCTCGCGGTTGAGCAACGCAATCCGTGGTGCCTGATCGGCTCCTTGCGCACAGGTAATTCGTTCGCCACCGACAGTCTGCAGTTTCACGGCCTTGAAAGCCGCCGCGGCGATGCGCCGGCCGGGCTCGCGGCGGATCTTCCGGGCCGGCGACTGCAGCACGAACATTCGATGGCGGTGATTCGTGACGCCCTCATACGGCTGGGCCCGAATGACAGCGCCGCGGCGGGCTTCTTTGGCTCCTGTCTGGCCGATCACCCGGACGCCACATCGGACTCTGACCTCGATGCCGTGGATGGCGTACTGGCGCTGCCGGAGGCGGTGGCGACGGTGGAGCCGGTGGCGGTGGCGGTGACGATCGAGTCGGGACCTGCCGAATCGGCCGGCACGGCGACGCTGTTCAGTTCTGCGCCGGTGCTCAACGGCCTGGATCTCGGTGGCGATGCAATGCGGAGGCTGTTC
>Ga0302325_10005392_pt1 | contig 29110 bp, 23 predicted proteins | sample Palsa_T0_2_FD_201948 | JGI IMG/M metagenome (GOLD analysis project Ga0302325, IMG submission 201948) | Peat permafrost microbial communities from Stordalen Mire near Abisko, Sweden - Palsa_T0_2 | ecosystem: Environmental > Terrestrial > Soil > Palsa > Peat permafrost | place: Sweden: Abisko...
GTCGCCCGGACGGGTCCTGGGCGAGGACTCCCGGCCGGCTAACCAGCCAGGTAGCCAGCAGTTCCACTGCCCAACCCGGCTGGTGCTGGCCCAAGCCGAAGACGTGGTTCCACAGGGTGAGTGGCCGATCGTTGTAGTCGCCTCGCCGCACGGCCTCAAGCATGAGATCGAACAGCGGGCGACTGGTATGGACATCGGCGAACCGCGAAATCCACGCCAACAAGTTCGGATACTGAGGATTGGTCCCGGCGTACGGCGCGATGAGCTGGGCCAGCCGGTCAGCCCGCGTCTTGATAGCGCCGACGACCGCCTGCATCGCCCGGTCGTGGGTGGCGGCGTTCCCGCTGGCGAGCCAGCCCGCGACTACTCCATCCTTGTCTAGGCGGTCAAACCACGGCACGGTGTTGATCGTGGCCCATAGATGCGGCGTCAGCGGCCCGTCCGGGTCGGCTGCCATGAGGCGCTCGATCATCTGCCATTCGGCGCTCATCGGGTCGGCCAGCGACCGGAGGACAGCGAGGACGACGGCCTTGATGTGGAACCGGATCCTGGAGTGAGCCAAGACTGCTTCGGCCTCGCGGATGAAGCGCTCCGGGTCGTCGTCGCGGATGTGCAGCAGGATTTGCCTTACTTGAGCGCGCCGGAACAGCTCTTGCTCATCGGCGAGCAGGAAGTCAACCAGGCCCTGGTTGCGGTCGAGCCACAACCGCGCGAAGGCGTAATCGAAGAAAGCCTCGTGAAAGAAAGCGTAACGCCGCCCGTCTTGAACGAGGACGTGCTCGGACGCCAGGACTTCCGCGTCCGCCGCCAGGTTGTCCGCATCCAGAACCGAGATCCGGGCCGTCAACTGCTGGCGTGCGCTCATGGCATTGGCAAGCGTGCCGATAACGGCTTCGTAGCGCGGTGGGGGCTGGGGCCGATGATGAGCGCAGTCACGCCGCTTATGGTCCCAATATGCGGCCAGCAGGCCACCTGCGGACTCAAACGTCAGCGCGTCCGGCTCGTCGGCGATAGCGCTCAACAAGACCAGGTTGAGCGGCGACGTGAGCAGAGACTGCTGCCTCGCCGTGAGCTGAGCCGCGGGCAGGCCCATCTCCTCCACGGCGGCGTTCACCTGCTCATTGGTGAGCGGGAGCACCTCCAGGCGCCCGACCAGCCTGTCTGCGACCAGCTGACGAATCCGGTAGTCGTTGTCCGCGTCGAAAGCCCGGCACGCCAGCAGTACCCGCATCTGCGGGAACACCGCCGCCTCTTGTATCAGATCCATCACCGTGTGGAACCCGCTAGGTACGCGACCCGAGGCGAAGCTCACGGCATCGAGCTGGTCAATGACGAGCAGGCACGGGTCGCCCGCCGCGACTGCGGCCAGGGCAGTGACGGGCGATGCCCCGAGACCGAGCTTCTCGCCGATCTCGGCTGTCGAGGTCAGGCTCTCGAGCCGGTCAAGCCGGAAGGCCAGGATCGGCCAGCCCTCAGCCGCCAGTTCCTCGACGCTCTGCCACAGGACGCTGCTCTTCCCCGCCCCAGCCGCGCCAACCACCATCGTTACCCGCGTGTCGTTGCTCCGTAGCGTGGCCGATAGCTGGCTGCTCTCGGCCCGCGCGATGGCCGGCCTGAGCAGATCCCGCTCGACGCTGGTCTTCCAGCTGGTGAGAACCACATCGACCGACTGCGCGACGGCGGGATTACCGACGAGCCGCGCGCGGCTCAGCTCGTACTCTGTCAGCCGTTCTTCGATGGCGGCGGCCGTCAGCCGGACACCCAGGTTCTGGATAGCCAGGTCGCCCAGCGACAGGGCGGCGGGCTTCGGTGGAGCGCCCGCTAGAAGCAGTCCGGCCAGGGCATCAATCATCCGGCGCAGGCCGTCCTCGTCCTGGCAATGAGTCCAGATCCCGCGCAACGTCTGCCAGGCAATCTGGTCTGAGGCGTAAACGTCACCGGACAGGTAGGAGAACTCTCTTTTCAGGTCTTCAGCTTGCTTCGGGTTCCCGGATTTCAGCCAGTCGGTTAGGAAAGCTTCAACACTCCTTGATCTTCTCGCGTAATCGGTGAGGTCATCGACGATCGGGGCCGGGATCATGGAGACAAAATGGAATTGGCGACCCTGCTCAACGTGCTTCCGCGCTGCTTGGAGAACCCCCTCGTCATTCAGCCGGTGCGGTGTCCAGCCATTCGCGGCACCCTGCTTCCGCTTCACCTGGTGAGCCTCTTCGCCATGATGAAGGCTTATCAGCGTGAACTCCGACCCCTCACCGAATTCGCCGACATCCTCGACCGTTATCGCCTGGGCGCGGCCGGCCAGAACCAAGAGCATATGGAAAATCGTCCAGGCGCCCTCGTAGCTGTTACCAAACTTGCCGGCCTCACCACCCGCACGGGCCATCCCAGCGCTCCAACTTATGCAACCCGCCCCGCGTAATGCATCTCTCGGCGACGTCCCGCCAGGAAGTCAAACCTTTAATGTGATCAAGTCGCTCCCCCACGCCGAGCCGACCGGCCCGCTGGGGATATGACGAGGACACTCCCCAGGCCGCCTGGCACCGCCCTGCCAGCCTCGCTCAGTGGGTACCCCAGCACTATAGCGGTGGTGAACAGGGCAAGACGTGGACGCGCTGACCGCTTCCCTGTAAGTCCACCCACTAGCTGCCACTCGACGCCAGGGCCGGGGGCCGTCCAAGGGCCGGCAGAGGTAGCAAGAGGAGGAACGCCCCGGCCCCCTGCACGGGCCAGGGCACTCACTGCAAGGCTCAGGATGCCTGCTCGCTGTCGCTTTCTCCCCAATCACCGGGTCCGGACTCAGGCTGGGTGTCCTGGGCACCGAGGGCGTCGGTGATGCGCCGGTTGGCAGCGTCGGCCTGACCGTCGATGCAGTGGGCGTAGATCTTCAGCAGGACCGCGACACCGTGCCCGGCGCGGCGGGCCACCTCGGTCGCCGGCACCCCGGAGTTCAGCCACAGCGACACCGCCGCGTGCCGCAGGTCATACGGGCGCCGGCCGAGCGGCGACCGGCACTGCGCTTCGGTGAGGGCCGTCTTACGGGACTCGGCCCACACCGCGCCGTAGGCCGAGTCCTGGATGATCCCGCCCCGGGCGGTCTGGAAGACCCGCCCGTCCGGGGTCGTCCCGTACCGCCTGATGTGGGCGCGCAGCAGCCTGACGAGTTCGGGCGGGATAGGGATGGTGCGGGTCTCGTGGGCGGCGCGGTGCTTCAGGCCGCGTTCCTGCCGGGCGGTGCCGTGGTCGGTCCAGCTCCGCCCGGCGCGGGAGGCGGAGGCGGCCAGCACGATCCGCCCCCACCCCTTCGCCGGCAAGTACAGGTCGCTCTCGCGGAGCATGACCGCCTCCGACGGGCGCAGCGCGGCGTAGTACAGGCAGGCGTAGAACGCCTCCAGGTGCGCGCCCCGGTCAGACAGGCCCCGGACGGCGGCCAGGAGGTTCCTGGCCTGGGCCGGGCTGACCACCACCCGCCGGTCGACGCTCTGCGCGACGGCCGGTGCGGTCCACTGGATCCGGTCGACCGGGTTGGCGGCCAGGTGGCCCTGCTCGACGGCGTAGCCGAGGGCGTTGTAGAACACCGACCGCTTGCGCCGCTGCGTCGACCCGGCCGCCGCCTTCCCCGCCAGGGTCCGGGCGCACGCGCCGAGCGCCAGCCGCACCGTCGCCGGGTCATCCAGCGCGGCGACGGGCAGCGAGGCGCGGGCCACCCACCCGAGGGCGGCGGCGATCTCGCGCGGCGGGACCTGCTCGCGGGTAGCAGGGTTGAACGCCCAGCCGAACAGCGCCTGCCGCAGCACCCTGCCCTCCGGCGCGCCCTTCTCCCTGGCGGTCAGCGCGATGGTGACGGTGACCAGCGCCTCGGCCACCGAGCGGCGGGAGACCGGGGCCAGCCCCGCCCACTTGGCCTCGGCGTACCTGCGGGCATGCTCGTACCAGGTGATCATCTCCCCCTGGGCAGGCTCGGCGGCCGGCAGGCCGGTGCGCTGGCTGAACGGCCGCCGGCTGCGGGCCGCGTCCTTCAGGCCGTCGAGGAACCCGTCGGCGAGGGTCTTGTTCCGGAAAGACTTGCAGTGCTCGCGGTCATCGACGGCCCACCGGACCCGGTATCGTCCGCTGCTGCCGTTGTCGCTGATCTTCTTGGTGTCCCAGAACCTGACGTCGTAACTGTCCATCTGCTCCTTGCTCCTGTCCGTCGTGCGTGTCTGCTTCCAGGCGGCGCAGCCACTGGTTGAGTGCGCTGCGCCGGACCCGGACGCCGCCGCCGGGCAGCCGCACTGCTGCCGGGCCGATTCCCTGCCGGCGCCAGCGGTAGAAAGCGGCCCGGGAGACCCGCAGCTCGGCGGTCACCTCATCGATCGTCAGCAGCGGGTCATCCGGGGTACCGGGCTCACCGTCCGGGGTGGCGGGGGGCCGGCCGGGAGCGGTGCGCGTTCCCGGGGAAGGCCTGTCCGTGGGTCCGCCACGACGGACGCTCCGCTCCGCCCGCCGCGTCAAGTCCCGCCCCCGCACCGATCACCCGGCCGGGACTGCCGCCCCGGGGAGCGGGAGAAGAAGGCGAGGCCGGAGGGCGGGCCGTTATGCGGGCGGGGCGGGTGCTGGCGGGGCGGGTGCTGGCGGGCAGCCCCGCCCTGCCGGAGGGGAAGGCCGGCAGGGCGGGGCGCAGGGTCCCGGGCGGTGACCGGCGGCGCTGCCCGGCCGGCCGCTGGCCGATGGGGCGCGCTGGCCTCCCGCCCGGGACCGCAGGCATCCACCCGCGACTCCGCCCGGCCCGTCAAGTCGGCCCGGCCCGGGACGGGGGCGGGCCTGGCACCCGGCCCGGAGCTGCGCGCCGGTACGTACCGGTGCCCGCCCCGCCAGGAGGGGACGGCCCCGGGGACGGGCCGGCCGCGGACCGGGTACCGCGAGGGGGGCACGGTGGCGCGTGCCGCCGCCGCGCCAGCGCCTGCCGCCGGGCGGCCCGGTGAGGGCATCCCTGGCTGCGGGCAGCGCGTTATGCTGCCTGAAGGATCTGTCCTGGGCGCGGTTAGTACCGCGTGCCTCTGTCTTGCCCGCACATTACATAAATCCGGTTTTGAGGGCCTTTTTTCACCCGCCCCCCGGAAAATAGGTACTGGAGAGACAAGGACACGCGGTTGTTACTGCTGAGGGCAGGGCTAGACATGCGCAAGGCCGGTTCCCGCGTGGCTCTATCAGGTCCGCGGGCGGTGGTAGCGCGGATCCCCGCAGCTCGTCGGTACCGACAGATGTTCCCGGTTTGCGCAGTGCGCCGGAGGCCTAATTTCCAAGGACGTCGGTGTCGGCCCTGCCGACGGGCGGCTGCGGAGATCCTGATTTCAGGCGCCGCCGTTATCTGACGGTGGCTGCTCTGCGCGCTGCGGGTGGTCGAGATCTGGTCTTTCGGCGAGATGGACTGGTGCCGGGTTCTGGGTGCGGTCGTCCCAGGATGCGGCTTGCTGGCATAGCCGCGCTGTGAGTGCGGCGAGGTGACGGCGCTCCCATTGTCCTTGTGCGGCGATCGTGATCTCTGTGGCGGTAAGGCCGTGCCAGTCCTTGCCCATGCGGCTCGCTTGGTTGTCTGGCAGGGTCCAGCGGGTGTAGTCGGCGCCCGCGCGGACCCCGAGCTGGCTTGAGCGGTAGGTGCGTGACGGCTGTGCGAGCAGCCAGCTGTGGGTGTCGTTCTCGTTGTGCTCGTAGAGGCTGGCCCTCGGCAGCGGGGGCTTATACGGGTCGTCTTTCGGGGTGGCGCCGTGCCCGCGGTGGGTGGCCTGGGGAACGCGTTCGCCGTTGGCGCAGCGGACGACGGCCAGGTCGGGGTGACTCAGCGACGACCCGGGGAGCGGGCCACGCCCGAGGGAGGAGTTGGTAAGCCCAGGCCAGATGCCGGAGCATGCTTCGCCGTCGGCGAAGATGACCAGCGGCACGGCGGTGCTGAACGCGCCGGCCGTGAGCGCTTCCTCAACCAGGTCGCGGATCTCTTGCTGGTTCTTCCTCTCGCGGGTGAGCCCGGCGTACCCGATGTCGGCTGCGTGGTAGGCGGCATTGGCCTGCCGGTAGGGGACCCACTGCCCGCGCTTGTCGTCATAGGCGGTGGTGCGCCACGGTTGTTCTGGGTCGGGCGCGGCGTGGATGGCCACGAGCCGGATGACCAGCCGGTTCTGGGGCTTGGCGCCGCCCTTGCGCCTGGGGGTGTGCTGGCGGATGTGCAGGCCGATCAGGGTGGCTTCCCGGTCGAGTGCGCTCGCGCGTCCCGGGCCGGCGGCTGCCGCTGCCAGCCGGTTGTCGATGACCCCGGCGTTGCGGAACAGGTCGCGGACGGCGGCTATGGCCGGCTCGTCAGCCGGCTCGATTTCCTTGATGATGCCGCCGACCTTGCGCTTGCGCGGCCTGGGCGGTGCCCAGTTGACGTTCAGGAACTGCGAGACGATGTCATAGCTGCCAAGCAACTGCCGGACGAGTGGCTTGGCGTCATCACGCGGCGGACTGTCCGGGTCGTAGTCGGTCTCGGCCAGGACAGCCACTGCGGTTCCCTCGGGCGCGGTCAGGCAGGGGATCGCCTCGGCGTCGCGCCGGTGCGTTCCGTGGCGGAGCAGGTCGGCGGCCTGGTGCGTCACGACCGTGAACCGTGCCGTGAGCGTGACCGGGCTGTCGTCTGGCACGCCGGTGAGCGTGGCGGGGCCGACCGCCGCGTAGGGGGCCAGGGCATCGACCATGCGCCTGCGGGCGGCGCCTGTGCTGTACAGGCAGGTGATCTGCAGGCGCTCGGTACCGGAGGCGGCTATCGCGTCGTCGAGCCTTGCCGGGGCTATCGGGCCCTGGATGTTCTCGCCGACGGAGATGGGGGTCTTGGCGTAGCGCAGGGGCTCGGCCTTAAGCTGGCGGGTTACGTGCGTGCCGAGCTGGTAAAGGAAGCGGACGCCGGGTCCCTTGCCGACGGGGTGGCGACGCGGGTTCCCGATGGGGCGGACGGAGCCGGGCCGGTCCCGGAGCACGGCGGGCAGCATGATGGCGTGCTGGCCGACGGCCTCGGTGACTTCGGCGGTGAAGCCCGGCAGCGAGGGAAGGTCGCGTCCCCGCTCCGGGTAGGGGGACAGGACCGGGAGCCGCAGGATGGGCAGGGCCGAGTCTCCGCGGTCGAGCCAGGCGTTCTTGACGAACGACCAGGTGCCGGGGTGGCGGGAAAGGTGCCCGTCGAGCCGCAGGTGCAGGCCGGCAGCACCGGGCAGCGTGATGACCTTGACGGATACCCAGGTGGTGGCGTGCCCGGGACGGCCGTCGCCGCGGGGTTCACGGATCAAGGGAAGGTCCCAGGCGATGAGGTTGCCGTCAGTGTCCAGCCGCAGCGTAACTGGCAGGTGGCCGTCGATCATGAGCGGCGCGGCGGTGATCCGCGCGGCAAGGTTCCACCGCGCGGCGTCGTAGATCCACCCGGGTGCGCTGACGGCGCCCGTCGCGGGGTTGACGGTGATGAAGTCGGCCAGTGCCCTGCGCTCCGGCCCGACCTGGGTGATCAGCGGGGCGAGCAGGTCCGAGGAGGGGTCATCGAGCGTCAGCCGCTCGAACACGCGGACCGCGGTTGCCATGACCCACGGGTCGATCTCGGCGGTCGTGGCCAGGAGCGCACAGGTGCCGTGCTCAGTGTCGGCTCTGGCCAGGTCGCGCCCGGGGAAGAGCCGCACCGGCTGGCCGGTCGCGGCGGTCAGCGCGGTGGCGACCGCGCTGTAGCTGGGGGTGGCCGCGTCGCGGCCGGCCTTCGCCCTGGCGTGCCTGGCGAGCACGTCCCAGGCGGCGGTGAAGCCGGCGTCGAGCGGGTAGAGCACGGCGCTGCCGAGGGCAGCCGGGTCGACGGGATGGCACAGGGTGTGCAGCCCGGCTTTGAGGTCTGGGTTCACTCGGGGGTTCTTTCGTCGGCGAAGCGGAAGATGGCATTCAGGGTCTCCCCGTACAGGGAGCGCATCAGGTTCAGCTGGCCGCGCCGGTCCCAGTCGTCGCGGATCCGGCGGATCAGCGCGGGCAGGTCGGAGTTGCCGCTGGTGTCGTGGAAGGCGTAGTCGACCAGCCAGATCTCCGCGGACTCCCCGCCGCGCCTGGCCCGCCCGGCGAGCTGGATCAGCCCGTTGAGGGTTTCCCTCGCGATGGCGAGCTGGGTCTCGCCGGGCAGCGCGGTGAAGTAAGGGAGGCTGGAGAACAGCTCGTCGTAGTGCTTGCCCGCGGCGATCCGCATCAGGTCGAGCATCCCGGCCGGGTCTTCGGCCGGGGCTGCCTCGGCGTGCGCGCGGGCATTGACGTGGGCAAGCAGCTGGGCGGGCTCATCCATGATCGGGATAGGCCGGACCACCAGCCAGGCCGAGCCGATCAGCGGGCGCCCGGCGTCATCGACGATGTTAATGCCGCGCTCGGCGCGGGCCAGCGGGGCGATGAGCACCGACCCGGCAGCGGTTCCGGCGCTCCTCCCGAATTCCTCGATCCGGTCAGCAGGCAGTTCAGTCCACCGGGCGGCCTGGGCCTGGCCGGCGACGGCACCGGGCCGGACGGCCAGCACGATCTTGCCGGCCGGTACTCCGGCGGCAGAGATTCCCTCCGCCAGATCGCGGCCCGCGTCATAGGACGTCAGGGCGAGCAGGATCCGGGCGCGGTGCGAATTGGCCGGATCCGCCTCCAGGGCGCGCAGTGCCGGGGACAGCCGCTTGACCCACAGCAGCCTGCCCAGGTGGACCAGGTTCCTGGCGCGTTCTTCCAGGGGAACCCCGGAGACGCGCAGGAACCGTTTCTCCTCATCGGAGACCGGGGCCGGGCGGATGACGACGCCGCCGGTCTCGTCGTCAGGCACCCACCAGGCGGGACGGACCCCGACGTGGTGGTGGGGCGCCCCCGGGAAGTAGCCGGTAGCCGATAGCCCCATCACGACGCGCTGGTGCCCGGCGTGGGCCAGGGCGGTCAGCTCGCCCAGGCCAGTGACGTAGGTGTGCGGGTCGCCGCCGAACCCGCTGACGCGCAGTTGCGTGTCTTCGGGATGGTCATCGTCGTGGAGTTCGGTGAACGCGAACAGGACGCGGCCCAGCGGCCCGTACGGCGCTGCCCGCCAGGCGCCGAACTGGCGCAGGGCGCTGGCGACCTCGGTCGCTGCGGCGATGCCGGAGGCGTGCAGTTCCGGGGCGGCGTGCACCAGGGTGAACAGCAGCCTTCGCAGCGGCTCAAGGTACGCGCGCCGGATCATCCGGTCGGTCACCTGGGCGCGGACCGCGTCGTCGTCGAGCCTGCTGCTGTCATAGGGGTGCTTGGCCAGCAGGGTGAAGACCAGGTCCCATGTCCGGTCGAAGGGATCGTACCCGCCGGACGGGGCGATGAGCGCGCTGAGGGCCGCCGCGATGGGTTCCAGCCATTCCGGTACTGGCACCGCTGAGTCCTCTTCCATCGGGAACAGGGCCTGCAGCGCCTCGTAGTGGTTCGCGGCCGGGTCCTGGCCGTCGGGCAGGTTGAACAGCGTGGCCGCCAGCCAGGCGTCCCAGCGGCGCGGCAGGAGCCAGCGGCCGAACAGCGGGTGCCCCGGGGTCTTGCCGGTCCGGCCCCGGCGGAAGTGGCCCGCGGCCAGGTGCCTGTTGTACTGCTCGGCCAGGTACCTGGCCTGGGCGAGGGCCGCGTGCACGCGGCCCTCGATACCGACGCCCATCCGCCCGAGCGCGCTGTTGAACTCGGTGTCGAAGCGGCGCAGCGGGGACACCGGGCTGGGTCGCCGTGTGGCCAGGAGGAGATGGTCTGCGCTGTGGCTGATCATGCCGGCCTGGAACGCGTCGGTCTCGTCGATGAGGACCAAGTGACTGCGGTACAGGAGCACTTCCTCGACCGACGGGTTCTGTTCTGTCCGGCCGTTGACCAGAACCGGGACGCGGAGCCGACCAGCGTAGAAGTTGGCGTGGCTGGTCACGATGACCGCCGCGCGGCACGCCTGGCGGGAAAGCCGGAACTTGCCGCAGGAGGGCTTGAACGGGCACATCTTGCGACCGCCGCCGACTGACCCGTCATCCTTTACTGTCCGCAGGCCGGTGCACGGCTCGGAGCCGGGAGCCCAGGAATCGACGGCCTCGTCGGTGTGTGCTGCTGCGGGCAACCCGCATCCGTAAGCGAGCCGCTCGTAGGCCCACTCGCCCACCGCGCTGCTGCCGTCGGCGCGGGCGGCAGCAGCCTCCGCGGTCACCTGGAGTGAGTCCGGGGACATGAGCGGCACCACGTCGGCGTCGATGCCGAGCGCGCGCATGCTTGCCTCGATCGAGTGCGCGGTGCGCACCACGCCCGCGTTGCTCGGAACGAGCAGCGACGTCACCATGCCGCGTTCGGCAGCCCAGCAGGCCAGCAGCTCCGCTACGACGTTCTTCCCGATGCCGGTAGGAGCGTTGAGCATTCGCGTGGGCCCGGCGCGCAGGATCCACGCGTAAGCGGCCCGCTCGCCCGCTGCGGCCTGGATGCGGGAAAAGACCCTGTGCACCGAGGCGGCCCGGTGCCGTTCGCCGAACGCGTCGTCCGCGCGGGCCGCGAGAGCGGCCAGATCAGCCACAGGCACCTCGATCGTGTCAGCATGGGCGGCAGGCCCGAGATCAATCGGGGCCTCAGGCTCGGTCTTCGGCACCACGTCCAGCGAGTACGTTGCCCGCGCGCTCCGGGCGTCAGGCGCGCCGCCGCGCACCCAGGCCGCGAACTGCCCGCTGTTCGCGACCGGCACCGGGCGCTCGGGCCGGGCCTGCTGCTCTAGCCACAGCTGCTGGGCGCAGTCCCGGGCCACCTCCCGGGGATGGCGGCCGGTCTCGGCCAGGACGGTGCCGTCCCCGAGCGCCCGGAAGTCGGGAATGCGGTCCGGCAGGAGGAGATCCAGTAGCTCCCCGAAGACGGTCCGGTTGGCAACCTCGACCGGCCGCCACCGCACCAGCCCCGCGATCAGCTCCTTGTCAGCCTCGGGGAGCTGCGGCCACAGCGACCACTTGTCCATCTGCCCCGACAAGAAGAACAGCGCATCCGCCGTCCGCACGTATGCCTTCCCGTCCTCGGTGGCGCGCGGGAAGAACACCGCCGCGAGCGCCAGCGCACCGCGCACCAGCGGGATGACCTCGCTAAAATCAGGCGCCTCGCGCCGGCCCTCGCTCACTTCGCCCCCTTCGTTCCCGCGTACTCGCGGACTTCGCTCACGAACTGGTCAACGGTCCGCACCTGCCGGTCCGGGAGCATCCGCCGCAGCTGATTCACCTGCCCCTTCCGGTAAGTCGGGACGACGACGTACTCGGCAGCAGGAGGATCGGCCGCTATCCCCGCAGGCGACACGTGGTCCTTGACATCGACCCGCCAGGGATGCCCGTCCGGGGCGGTAACGAGCAGGTCATAGGCATCCCGGACCGGCCACATCTGCACCCCGACCCCAGGGATGGCCCGCAGCCTCTTCTCGAGCAGCACCTCGGAGATGCCCGGAACGGTGATGAAGCGCCACACCGCCTGGTCGACGCACGTGCTCCCGGCCGCCGGCCGGGCGTCCGGGAGCCGCAGGCGGGCAGCCGACGTCTTGGTCAGGACCGGCCGGCTCCCCGGAGCCCCTCCTGCCCGCGTGACGCGAAACACCGCCTGGTGCGGGCTGTAGGCGCAGCTCACGACCGCTCCCTGAATGCGCATCGGCCACCGGCACACCGGACACGGCCACCAGCACTCGTCAGCGTCACCGCCCCCGAACCTGTAGACCCGGTCGGCCGGGACAGGCTTGTAATCGGTCACCAGCCGCGCGCCCGCGTACTCCGGGGCCGTCGTCCGCTCGTCCGTAAGCGCACGCTGAACGCCGGCCGGCCGCTCGATCACGAAGCGCCGCGAGGCCACATACGCGTCCTGGCTGCCGGACTGGACCAGGCTCTGAAATAGCAGCCGCTCAACCTGCTCACCGCGCTGCCACGCCCATCCCGGCAACCAGTCGCACGCCGGGTCACGGCCGTGGAACAGGACATGGTTGTAATCGCACGCGATATCCATCGCCCCGTCAGTGAGCCTGTCCTCGCCATCAAGGAGTATCAGGCCGTCGAGCGGCGATGACTTGCCCGCATCCGGCAGCAGCTCACCCAGAGGCCGGCGCAGGAACGCCACCAGCTGAGACGGAGTCGCGGGGCCGGCATCCGGGCCGAAGGCGCCCATGATCACACCCGTCATCCGCGCCACTTCCCGCCAAGCACGGGGCTCGTCAGCGCGTCGCGACCAGGCCACAGCAGACCGCAGCGCAGCCGTCGTCACCACAGCACGCCGCTCATCAATGATCGACAATATGAACATCCCTCACACAGTGAAGAGGCAGGAAGTGATGCCACCATAAAGGTGGCCACCGACATTCCGGCTGTGCTCGGGAAGACGGAAGAACGAAATCCCTATTAGGGTGGAATTGACCGATTAACCCTAAAGATCAGTAATGGGCCGAGTTGCACGGCTTGGAAATTCGCAAGGTCGTCCTCCTGACCTGGATTACCCGCATCGCCGTTGCGATCATGCTCCTCCTGGCCGACGTCAGCGCCGCCGCCACCTCTAAGCGCCCGGCGGCCCTGGGTCGGCCGGACGGAAAACGCCATGCCAGCAGGAGACCGCCCAGGCCCCGCCGGTCCCTCGTTGAGTACCGATAAGGCGTTCGATTAGACGCCACCCTAAGTATTGATGAGGCCCGGATGCGGGCTGCTGGCGCGGAAGGGCCGGGCGGCTCGACGTGTCGCTCTGGTTCGAGCCCGGGTTCAGGGGAGGAACGCCCGTGCCGCCTGGTCCAGGGTGATCACCTCGACCAGCTTCGACCACGGGTCCTCACTGTAGCGCCAGGGCAGCGCGACGAGGCCCGGCAGCCGCCGCAGGTTGCCGGGCCTTCGTGCGTTCGTCAGTCGACGAGGTAGTGGGCTTCGATGTAGGCGACGGTGGAGTCGTACAGTTCCCGTACCGGCTTCAGCATGTACCGGCGGAAGACTGCGGCGGTGGCGCGGCGGACGCCTCGGCTGCGGGCGTCGGCGTTGTCCCATGGCCGGGCGAGGGTGCGGGTGACCACCTGGTCGATCTCCTCGGCCAGGTTCCTCTCGGTGATCGTGAGGCCAGGTGGCGCATGGTCGCGGATGATCCGCGACAGGACGCTGCCAGTAGTCAACGCTTTTCCGTCTCGAAATAGCCAATTCCCGCGCCAATTTCCGCGCAATTCATCACGCACCGCCGCGGGCTTAATTACTGTCCGCCCTCACGCCATTCCGCCGCCGCCAGCCGCCTTTCCCACGCCTGCCCTCACTGCCCGCCAGCCGCCTCGCGCACCTGCCCTCACCTGGCCGCACGCCCTCGCAGGGCCGGGCAGGCACGGGCCTGCGGGCACGGGGCGGGGTGAGTACCTGTCACTGTACGGATACCAGGCCACGAACAGGAGATGACGAATTAACGTACGGCATGCATGTCCGGCGCCCCATGGATGATTGTTTTACGAGCTATGCGCGTATATAAGTCGGGGAGTCCACTCGAAGGTTTATTATCGCCACGTCCTGCGCATTCCCCGCCGCGACGGGGCTCCGCCCTCAGACGGAGTACGTATTGGTACCCGTATTAGCCAGCGGAGCGGAAGGGGCGCCGGTTCGCGAATCCGGCCGAACGGTCTGCCCGCTTTGCGGACCGTCCCCGGTTCCCGCTCCGGCAACCCGGCCGGAGGCTGCCCGCGTCAGCTCCGGGCAGTCCCGCCGTGAACCGGGTGAGCCGGGCGCTGGCCGGGATATGCCCGGCGAGCCCGGCTCACGTTGCCACGTCTTCCCGGTGCCTGTCGAGCCGTCGAACCGGGCCGCGGCACATTCTGCGGGCAGCGGTCCCGCGCGAGCACACGGCGCCGGCAGCCGGCCTGCCTCCGCAGGGTCAGGGCCGCCAGCCTCCGCGCCCGCGCGGCGGCCGGGCGCGGCCGGAACCGGCGGAAAAGCGCCCGGGGTACATCGCACGTCCACGCCAGGGACAAGAAAGGTCAACGCCAGGTACATCGAACCTCCCGTAACAACCGGGTACCCCTGCCCCTCCAGCACCTAATTCCGGCGCAGAAAGTGAAAAAAAGAGCCCCTCAAACCGGATTTCTGTAGATGAGGGGAGTTCCGCCCCGGCCGGGCCGGGGCGGGCCGCTCCCCCGTCGCCGGCGGCACGGTGGCCACCCGCCCGTGCGTTCAGGAGGGAACCAGGCGTGAAGAACCCGGCGTTCACCGGAGCGGCCCCGCCGCCCCGGCACAGCAGTAACCGCGCAACGCCCGACCTCGGCGGGGACGGCCCGCCGGGCCGTCCCGGACGGCCGGACGGCACGTGAGCGCCGCCCGCCGCCTGCTCGCGGCCGCCGACGCGCTGCCCGTCACCGTGCTCGCGGCCATCGCCGGGGCCGGGTCGTTCGCCCACATCCGCGACACCGCCGCCCAGCACGGCCAGACCGGCCCCATGTCCTGGGCCGTCGCCGTCTGCATCGACCTGACCTGCGTCATGGCCGCCCGCGAACGCCGGCGCGACAAGCAGCACGGCATCACCACCCGGCGGCTGACCTGGCCGACGGTCGTGCTCGTGGGCGGGGTCCTGCTGAGCCTGGCGGCCAACCTGGCTCAGGCGCAGCCGACCGCGTGGGGCCGCGTCGTAGCCGCCGTCCCGCCCGGCGCGTTCCTGGTCGCGGTCTCCATGATCGAGCGCCGCGCCGCCCGCCGCGCCCGGCCCGCCACCGGCCAGGACGGCGGCGCGGCCGACGTGTCCGCGCCGGGACGGCCGTCCCCGGTCCAGGACGAGGAGGACGAGGCCCTTTTGGCGGCGGCACGGCGGGCCGCCGCCGAACACCAGGACGAGCACGGCCAGCCGATCACCCGCGACGCGCTGCGCGCCCGGCTCGGCGTGTCCAACCAGGCCGCCTCCGAGCTGCTGCGCCAGCTCCGCGCCGGCGAGGGCCGCCCGCCGGCAGCCGCACGCGCCGCCTGACCCCTGCTGCCGTCCCGCGCGGGCAGCGGCAAGCCAGCGGAGCCGGCGCGGGAATCAGCGTGCGTCAGCAGATCTTTCGAAGGTCCGCCAGGCCCGGTTCACCACCTCTTCGTCACCGTTAGCCCTGCCCCACCACAGGCCGCTGAGAGCGTCAACGACGGCGTAGCAGGCCAGCATCTCGCGCTCTTCGGGGGTAAGCGCGCGCCCGTAACCCGCGAAGAACTGCTCGCGCAGATCCGGCCTGCGGTCCCACGGGCCGTACTCCAGCCGGGCCAGGTCGCGGACAAACGCGGCAGGCTCGGCCCGTTCCCAGTCAATGACGCCCAGCCGGCCGCTGCCCGGATCCCAGATCCAGTTACGAGGCTGGAAGTCCCCGTGGCTGGCAACGGCCGGGACACGGGGGCCGAGCCAGGCAAGGCGGCCCGCGCACTCGCGCACCAGTGCCCGCTGCGCCGGCGTGAGCAGCCCGCCGGCTTCGCCCAGGTACCCGTCCACCCGGCCGGCCAGGCGGCTGACATCAACCCAGGCATCCGCGGCCTGCCTGCTCTCGTGCAGGCGCCCGAGCAGCAGGCCAGCCTGCCGGTGCACCTCCTGCTCCTCCCGCAGCCCGAGCCCGAGCCCCGGGGCAGGCTCGCCCGGCACAGCCGTAACGACCATGACCAGGAGTTCGGGGTCCGCGGCGGCCAGCTCAGGGACGCGCCCCGGCCCGAGCACCCGCGCCCAGCCCCGCAAGGCGGCCACCTCCCGCGCGTGAAAACGGCCAGAGGAATGGCGCTTGAGGTACCAGCACCCGCCGCAGGCGCCGGTCAGCCGCCATACCGCCGAGCTGTTCCGCTGCCAGGAACAATCAGTCACGTCCGTGAGCTCCCCCGCCACCTGGCGCGCCAGCGCGGCGAACGGTCCCGGCAGATCCGACACAGCCCGAACCCTCCCACGGGCCGGGCCGGGCCGCTCCGGGACGCGACACGCGCGTCGCCGCGGTAGCCGGCGGCGCGCCCGGCAGGCCATTTGACGCCGCGCGGATTAGGGACTTCGCCGGGCATCTGAAGGCGTCCTGGAGGGCGGCGACCCCCTGAACGGAGTCCTGGTGGGCGCGGGTGGTCATGCTTCGGCGGTGACGACGAGCCAGGCGGCGGTGACGGACTGGGAAGCGGCAGAGGCCCCCCATCCGCCAGACTGGGGGGCCTCCGCCGGGACCGCGCCGTGGCGGTCCCCCTCAGCCGACCTGGGGGACGGGCTACCCCGGGCCGGGCGTCTCGCCAGTGATGACCGCCAGCCCGGGACCGAAATAGCAGTCGAGGCAAACCCGGTCCCTGGCTGCTGGAGATGTGGCGTCGGTGACGAACGGCTTGGTGCAACGGATGCAGGTGAGGGTGACGGGGCTGGGCATGCACAGGTTTGGCACCTGACCGCACGGGCACGGGACAGGCGGCCGGTGGACGGTCATGACTCCCCGCCCGGAAGCCCTCGCGGAACGGGGCCGGGCCAGCCGGGCGGCTGCCGGCACTGGATCAGCAGCAGGGCGGCGCACAACAGCACCGGGGAGTTCTCGCAAATGATCTTCTTACGGGTCCGGGCCAGCCACGCATGCATCTGACCTGAGTAGGTGATGACCCACAGCGGGAACGCGTGGCGCAGCGCGGCCAGGAGGAACCGCGCGTCTTCATCGGGCAGATCGTCATCGGCAAGGCTGAGATAATCTGTCGCGCCGGGCGGGTCGAAGTCGCGGGGCACCGGGTGATCCCGATGGTCGGCTTCAAGCGCGCGTTCCAGCCCCGCCAGCGTGTCGGCAGTGAGGAACCGGAGGTGGTCGCGGCGCAGCGCCACCCACCGGTCCCGGGCATAGGAAAACACGTAGGCGTCGCCCCAGTTGAACGCCAGCGATTCCAGCGTCACGGGCGCCCCGGTCATCGGGTGATCCCGATTCCGGCGAGGACCTGTCCGGGGCGTTCGGGGAACGGGGCGGGACTCTGCCAGCCGGGCTTCCACGCGCGGGCGTCCGCGATCCCCGGCATGATCAGGTCCAGGCCGGTGAAAAAGGACACCACGTCCCCGGCGGTGTGATTGAACACGGCGGCGGCGTTGTAGGTGCGGGTGATCTGCTCGCCGATGGCCCGCTCCCCGCAGGCCACCGTGATGATGACATGGGAGCCGGGGGCCAGTCTGGCGGTGTAGGCGGCGGTGACCTGGCGGGCGGTGTCCGCGTCCAGGAAATGCAGCAGCATCGCCGCGATCAGGCAGACGGGCTGGCCCAGGTCGATATGGCCGGTGGCCTGGACCGCGCCCATGACAGCGTCGGGTTTGGCCACGTCCCCGGCCACGGCGTCGATATGGTCGTCGCCTTTGGCGGCCAGGGCCCACAGGTGGTTGATCACCACCGGATCGTTATCGACATACACCACCGAGGCCGCGCGGTCGTGGCGGCGGACGATCTCATGCACCGCCGGGGACGTCGGCAGCCCGGCCCCGAGGTCAACATATTGGCTGATGCCCTGGTCGGCCACGTAATCCAGGGCGCGGACCAGGAACCGCCGGTTCTCTTTCACCATCTGCCGGACACCGGGGTACAGGGCAACCAGCCGTTCGGCCAGCTCCCGGTCCGGCGGGAAATGGTCCTTCCCGCCCAGGAGATAATCGTAGGCGCGGGCGATATTCGGCTTAGTGGGGTCAAAGGGCACCAGCAGCTCGTCTGCCGCGCCTGGTGCGCCCGCGCAGACCCCGCCGCCAGAGCCGGTCACCTGATCACCAGCGGCGCGGAGTTCAGCGGGGGTACGCGGAATGCTTGTGTTCATGGCCTGTCCTTGCGGCCGGAGGTGCAGGCAAACAGCATCGTCCGCGCGATCGAGCCGTCCGGCTCGCGCCGTTTGTCCAGCAGCGCGAACGCGTCCCGCTGCGCGGCGTCCAGGCGCCCCGGGGCAATGTGCCGCCAGCACGCCGCCCATGGCCCCTGCGACTGGGCGGCGGTCCACCACTGCTGCGGGCTGGCGTAGGTCAGGGTCAAGGTGTGCACTCGGGTGATGATGGCCTGATAGCGGTTGGCGGCGAGCAGCCCTTGCACCTGTTCCACCGACCCGAACGGGCGGCGCCGCAGCAGGCCCGCGAACCCGGTCATCCCGGACGGCATGGCGGTGTCGAAGGCGGCCAGGACCGGGACCCAGTGGGGGTCTTCGGCCAGGTTCCACGAAAACGCCAGCGTCCCGCCTACGGTCAGCAGCGACCCCCACCCCGGCACCTCGGTCATCGGGCAGGTCAGGAACTGGGCCACGTTCCCGGCCAGCACCACATCAAAACTGCCCGCCGGGAACGGCGGGTCCGCCGCGTCCCCGGGGCCAAAGGTGACCATGGGCAGCCCGGCCTGTTCGGCGGCCCGGCTGGCATGGTCCAGCATCGGGAGGGCGAGGTCGATGCCGGTCACCTGCCCGCCGGGGCCAGCTGCCCGCGCGGCCGGGAGGGTCACGGCGCCCTTGCCGCAGCCGATGTCCAGCACGACGGCCCCGGGACCGATACCGGCCTGGGCCACCAGATGCTCACCCATGGCCCGGAAAAACTCTGTCCCGGTGGCGTCATAACCCTCAGCGGCGACGGCGAACCCGTCTGCCACCCGCTGCGTGGCCTGCTGCCCGGCCTCCGGCTCGGTGTGCTGTCTGCTGCTGCTCATCGGGTGACCAGCTCCTTGACCAGCGCCGCCGTGTTCACCGGCTTGGCCAGCAGGCCATCGCTTTGCATCAGGTCCGCGACCCGGCCCAGCGCGACCGGCGACACCGACAGCGGGAACGTGCCCAGCGCCATCACCGCCGCCACGGTCTTACTGATGTGCAAAGCGGAAACGGGAATCAGCGCCTGCTCCACCGCGGCCCGGTCGGTCCCGGCGACCTGCTGGCCCCGCTCCACCGCGGCTGTGAACGCGGCGGCGGTCCGCGGGTATCTGGCCATCCACGCCCGGGTGACGACGTACCCGGAGATCGGGAAGTTCCGGGCTGCGCCCTGGTTGACGTCGAACAGCGGGACCGCGCCCACACCGACGACGGCCGCTGACAGCGATGGTTCGGCGATGAACGCCGCGTCCACCCTGTGCGCGGCCAGGGCCGATGCCATGGCCGGGAACGGGACCGGCACGTAATGCACGTCGCTGACCGGGACACCGTGGCTGGCCAGCACGTTGTCGGTCATCAGCACCGCCAGCCCGTTCAGCGCGTTGACCGCGATCGTCTTGCCGCGCAACTGGCTGATGGCGGTGACCGGGGAATGAGCCGGGACCACGACTTCCTGCACCCCCGGGCCGCCCGCGCTCGCGGCAGCCAGCGCGTACAGCCTGACCGCGCCGGAGGCCTCAGCGGACAAGTCGGCGGCCCACTGACCCTCGTCAATATCCACCGACCCATTGACCAGGTTCGGGATCGCGTCCACGCCGCTGGCGACCGGCAGGATCTTCACGTGCAGCCCAGCGGCGGTGAAATAACCCCGCTGCTGAGCGATATAGAGCCCGGCCGCGCTGATCGCCGGGACCACCGCCACCGTCAGGTCCGGCTTCTCCACCGCGCTGCTGGCACCGCTGGTGCTGGCCCTGCTGCTGCCGCACGCTCCGGCGGCGAGGACGGCGGCGGTTAAGGTGAGCGCGGCCAGGGCCCGGTGGACGCGATGTCTTGCAGATGGTGCCGGCGCGTGGGGGGATGCGGCCGGAATCGGCATAATGGTGGGACCTTCCTGGGATACGGGAGGAAGCGGAGACCGGGCAGAACTTTGGTCAGGGACGCCCGGTCTCCGTACTGTCAGTCGCGGGGGATGTGACTGGTGATGCTCACTGCTGGCCCGGTATGGTCTCGGCGTGGTCTTCGTCGTACCTGAACAGCATCCCGCGCAGTACGGGCTCGTATTCGGGGTGAAACTCAGGGCCGAGCTCAGCGACTAGCCGGTCTGCGGTTTTGTCCGGGTATTTCTCGCGCCAGACCGCAACGGCGGCGCGTGCCCTGTCCAGATCTTCGGGGTTGTCCTCGCTGAACCTCACGCGCTGCCCTCCAGATCAGCCCGGATCTTGGCGGGGTCGCTGCTGATCAGCATCCAGCCGGGAACCCTCGCCGTGTCGTCCTGGCGGGTCACCTGGATACTGTTCTCGCTGATGAGCGCGAACTTGTGCCGGGGAAAGCTCTCCCGTAGTTCCGCGACCTGGGCGCGGATGTCCGGCTGCTGCGCCGTTCCGGGGTTACTGCCCGATTCCATTTCGGCTTATCTCCGATCGTTTCTCCCGGTTCGCCCTTGCATGTAAATGCGGGATGGGCAATAGGAAAACAGAACGGGGATCAATATGGAATGGCAGTTTAATCGGCCCGATTGCCGAAGTGCCATCCGGCGTTAAATGGGCAGGCGCACAGCGTCGGCCAGGTCCCGTATCTCGGCGGTCAGTGTGCGACGGTGACGGATGATCTTGGCGAGGATGTCGGCGGCGTAACGCTGGCGGGGGAACCACTGGGGGCGCTCATCGCGGAGTTGCCTCAAGATGCCGACGGCCTTCTCATCGTGCCGCAGCAGGGCGTGGGCGTTCGCCACGTCCAGCCGGAAACTAAGCGGCGGCGGCTTCGGGCGCCTGGCGCCTGACAGCTGGCGGGCAATCGCCAGTACCGCCTCGGGCTGCTCCTGGATCATCGCGCTCTCAGCGGCGAATGCCGAAACCGTGACCGGCCCGAATACGTGCCAAGGAGAGGAGGACAGGGCGAAATCGGATCTCCCGCCTGCAGCGGCCATCCGGGCCAGCCTCAGCGCCTCCGCTGCCTCATCCGGGCGGTTGTCGCGGACAGCGGCCATCGACCCGCGGATCATGAGCTTGCCGTAAGCCGCCAGCTCCTCCCTGCCCGCTGTCATCCTCGGCTCGTTCTGCTCGGCCAAGTCGAACGCCGCATCCATGGTTTCGCTGAGCCTGCCCTGGCGGATCAGGCCCCAGCATCGCTCGTCCGCGACCGACATGGCTCTTAGCTGGTCGCTCGCGTCCTCCATCGCAAGTGTGAATGCCCGGTCAGCGGTTTCGAATTGCCAGTTATGCAGCATGAGCGATCCGGCAACCTGCCGGATCTGCGACCGCAGTGTCCGGGCACTCGCCTGAGTGCTGTCCGCCGAGAGCGTGATGAGGGTGTCCGCATCATTCAGCAGGCCGGGCAGGACGGCGCCCATGGCGTCGAACTGGGTAGCCGCCAGCAGCGGCAGGACGTCCCCGAACGAGCGCCCGAGGCCCTCCAGTGTCGGGGCCTCCTGCGGCTCGTCCCCATGTGCGCCTTCCAGCGCCAGCTGCACCGGCTTCCACTGTTGCGCGCTGTGCGGCGCGGGCACCGGAGCATCAGGCTCTGTCACAAGGGCCGAGGTCGTCACGCCGAGAGCCGCCGCCAGCTTGCGCGCCGTCTCAAGCCTGACGTGACCGTAACTGTCCTGCTCCAGCTTCCTGATGAGGGAAAGGGACAAGCCGGAGGCGTGCGCTAGCTCGCACTGGCTCAGTCCGCGCCGCTTCCTGACCGACGCCAGCCTTCCGCCGAGCGTGCTACCTTCCTGCATAAAGTCCCGCCTCGTTCCTGATCAGTCCCGGCAACTGACAGGTTACGCGCGGGCCACTTCATGTGTGATCGGTTGTGTTACCAGAGTGATTACGGTGTCCCGGCTGGCATCGGAGCTTCTGTGTTTCTCATTACCCTGCGCATGGGTGATATGGAATGGCACTTTGGCCGGCCTCTCGCTCGAGTGCCAATTGCGCTGATACAGGGGAAGCCGCACCACGTCAGCCAGCTCATCTGCTGCATCCGGCGAGCGCGTGATGGGCAGTGGCTGCAGCTGTAAGACTGCGTTTTGCGATCTGCTGGCAGGCTTTAGCCGGCGGGCCATTCGTAGACCAGCTCCCATTGGTGTGCTGGGAGGGTGATGTCGTTGACTTCGACGATGCGCCCGGGGGCTGTGCGTGCTGTCCGCTGGATGGCGACGACGCGCTGGTCGGGGTCCATGTGCAGGAACTGGGTCTCGTCGTCGTCTGGGGGGCGCACGCGTGCCGTCTCGGTGTAGGTGGCCGGTGCGTGCCCGAGGTCGGCCAGCCGGGAGTAGGTGCCGCCGGGGCCGGGGTCGGTGCTGGCCAGTGCTGTGCCCTCGGCGATATCCAGCGGCAGGTAGGACGTGGCCATCTGCACAGGGACGTCGTTGGCGTACATGCGGCGCCGCCGGAACAGGACGGTGGTGCCTTCGTCGACGCCGAGCAGTTCGGCGACTGTGGCGGGCGCGGGAACCTGGCCGACTTCGACGTCGGATCGGGCGGTCAGCCCGAGGCGGCGCAGTTCGCCGTCGAACGCGCCGCGCGCCTGCCCGGCCTCGCGGATGTCCCGGCGCTGCCTGGCGGCCGCTTCGCGGCGGATGACCGGGAGCTGGTTCACGGTGGTACCTCTTCCTCGTTCGGGCCGCACCAGCCCTTCGGCGCGCAGGATGGACATCGCTCTGTTGACGGTGGCGCGGGTGACGCCGTATCTGGCGGCCAGCTCCGGCTCGCTGGGCATCAGCGCGCCGGGGGCCCACTCTCCCCTCCTGATCGCGTCGCGGAGCGCTGCTGCGACTTGAAGGTATTCCGGCCGTGGCGTCTGGATGGTCATGCCTTTCTGGTGTCTCCCCAGGTAGATGGCGGCATCGTCGCCCGCTTTCCGAGCGTAGCCGAACGTTCGGCGTTTGGGTCTTGACAGTTGCCCGAACGAGATCGAGATTAAACATCGGACGTTCAACGTCCGACTATTGACGGTTCATGGCGGAGCGGCCATACGGACGGACCCTTGGGAGGTCACGGCTATGTGCACAAATACCGGCTCCGGCGTCCTCGGCGAGATCGAGGCGCGCCTGGCGGTGTTGTCAGAAGCTGCCCGCGAGCGCGGCGAGGCGGTATTGCCGCCGCTGCTGATTCTCGGCACCAGCGAGCGGGTCGGCTCGAACTGGGTCAGCGACACCCTGCGGCCGGCGCTGGGCCAGCACAACGAGCCTTTCCGGCAGCAGCTTGGCCCGGATCACCCCTGGTCCGCGCTCAACCCCCGCTCCGCCGGTACCGGCGGCAGCCGGCCTGCTGCGATCGGCGTCCTGGGGCGTCACTGGCTGGTGAGCTTCGCCGTCGCCAAGTACGGTCCGGCGCGGCAGGTGGTGAAGGAAACCAACCTGTTCTTCGCCCTGCCGGCCCTGCTCGCGCTGCTGCCCCGATCGCCGGTTCTGGTGCTGTCACGCAGCCCGGTCGGCGTCGCCTCGTCTTTCGTGCGTGGCGACCTGTTCCGGCGGTGGGGGTACCGGTCGCGTTACCAGCAGATGGTCACCATGACCCGCCACGGCAACGGCAGCACACGCCGGTTTACCGCGCTGGTACCCGATGACAACCCAGCGGACCTGGTGGCCCTGGTCCGCCTGCACGTTCTCAACACGGTGCTCCTAGCAGACTCCCTCGCCGGACGCAGCCCGGCGCATATCTCCTATGAGGCCGCGGTCACCAAGCGAGGTGACGCGCTCGCCACGCTCAGTGGCATAGCGCCGGAACTGGAAGGGCCTGGGCTACCCGGCGAGGCAGCACCCGATCCGCGCCGGCCGCGCACCGCCGGGGACCAGACGTTTGCGACTACGAACCACAAGACGGCACTGGCCGCCGGCCTGGAATCAGCAGATGCCGCACTCATCCGCGCCACTGCGGCGGCCAGCCTTGCCGCCGCGCGGGCCCTGGTGCCCGCGCCGGTGGCAGCGCGCGCGGCTTCCTGGCTGGCCGGCGATCACCTTTACCGCCTGGAGGCACCCCGGCCGCGCACGGCCACTGCCCGCCCGGCCACGCCATCAGCCCCGCCGCGGGCCGCTGCCCGCTATGTCCGCCACGGCGCCCTGGAGGTGCGGAACGTGCTGGTCAGTAACGCCGAGTACGCCCGCTTCCTGAACGCCCTCAGCAAATCCGGCATACCGAACAGCCACCACGGGACCTACCTGCTGGCCTGTGAGATGCCGCACGAGCGCGGCGGACGGCTGCACCAGAATCATGCCAGCGGACGGTGGACGGTAAGCCGGGGATATGAGGGCTACCCGGCGTACTGGGTCACCTGGATCGGCGCCGCCACCTTCGCCGCCTGGACCGGCGCGCGGCTGCCCGCACGGGCCGAACTGGTCCAGCTGACCCACGGCGCAGCCATCACCGGCAACGCCGCCTACCAGTTCGGCGACGTCACCCCGGTAACCGAACCGGGCCGTCACGCCAGCACGGTGCACCACCTGCTCGGCAACCTGCAAGTCTGGTGCAGCGACGGCCCAGCCGATCAGAAGGATTCTGCAGGCGCGGCCGCCCGGTGGCTGCACGGGATCGCCTGGAACACCCCGGCGACCCAGCAAGCCGCGCAGCAGCCCCGCAGCCGGCATATCCTCGGCTGCTCCCGCGGCGTCGGCATCCGCCTGGTCCGCGACGCCGGCCAGCCGCCGCCCGTCACTGCCGGCGAACTGGCCGCACGGCTGACCGCGTGGATCGCCAGCCTCACTGACCGGTCCCGCCCGCTCGCCGAGATCGACGAACGGCTCATCGCGGCGCTGGACGCCTCACAAGCCGATGGTGGCCTTGGGTCCCATGTAGCTGCCGGCGCCGGGGAACCCGGCCATGGCGAGCTCACCGAACCGCTCGCTGAACCCCAGCGACGGCAAGTCCGCGAGCTTGATGAACTCCACACCCCGGATCGGCCGGGTATCGGCACCAGCGGCCACGTCACCAACTGTCCCGCCAGTACGGCGGGCCTCGAAGGTCAGGTGAACCACATGGGTGCCGTTGCCGGGCAGATGGTCGCAGACGTACAGCAGCCGACCAGGCTCGACGTCCAAACCGGTCTCCTCCCGCATCTCCCGGACCAGGGCGGCAGCCAGGGTCTCGCCCTCCTCGACCTTGCCGCCGGGCAGGCTCCAGGACCGCCCGGTATCGGTGTCCTGGTTCAGCAGCAGGATGCGGTCGTCTTCGACGACCACGCCGGTCACTCGCACATGCACCCGGTCAACCTACCCCACGAGGTCCCGGCATGACCCGGACCGATGCCACCCGTGTCGTGGTGTGCGCCGGCGGCCTGGGCACCAGGATCGCCAGCTGGGCACGGTACATCCCGAAAGAGTTCTACCCAGTCGACGGCCGCCCGGCAATCGTGCACCTGCTGGAAGAGATCGCGGCCCTCGGCCGCGCCGAAGCCGTCATCGTCTGCCACCCGTACTACGACGCCTTCACCTCCTGGGCGCGCGCGGCACTCAGCCAGGACGGCCACGACAGCTACCACCACGCGGCACGGCTCCCGGCCGCGGCTTTGCCGCTGGCCGCGCTCACGGTCAGCTTCATCACCCAGGACGGCCCCTACGCCGACATCACCTCGGTGCTGAACGGCGCCGCCTACCTCGGCCCGCACGAGGACCTGTACGTCGCGTTCGCCGACAACCTCTACCGCGGCGAAAACCCCCTGCTCACCCTCCAGGCCACACCACCTCGATGCCCAGCGGTCCTGGCCCGCCCCTATCAGCCGGAACTGGCCGCAAGCCGGGGCGTGATCGCCGCCCGCCGCCACCAGGGACGGCTGCTGATGCTCGACCTGGCCGAAAAGCCCGCACCCGATGCGGCCCGCGCCCTCGAACAGCGATACGGCACCAGGAACCTGCTGCTGCTGGAGGGCCGGGCCCGGCTCACCGCCGGCTTCATCCGCTTCGCCGCCGGCTACCAGACACCGGCAGGTACCGAACCGAAGCTGGCCCTGGCCATCGCGGCCTACGCCCGCACTCACCCGGTCGTCGTGACCACGACCAGCAGCCACGTCATCGATCTAGGGATGACGAACCCGCAGGCAGCCGCCCCCGCTACGGCCCGGTCACTACAGTAAAAGGACATGAGCGGAACAACTTGACCTCCTGATGAACGCCGCCAGGATCAGCGAAGCGGCGATTACGGCCTCGCTCAGTACCCGTGCCAGGGCTTCCGGTTACCCGGGCGCGGGAGACCGCGCATGTACCGCAGAGCCAGCGCAATCGCGACGTCACGGAACTGCCTGGCCCGGTGGGCTTGGGCCCTGAAACTGCGGCCGGTGACGCGGTGATGAAACCCTGCGGGCACCTCATTAATCCGGTAACCCTTGCGAAGGACATCGACGATTAGGGCGGTTTCCACGCCCCAGCCCCGGGCCAGGGGCTGCACAGCATCGAAAGCCTGCCGGGAGATGCAGCGCATCCCCGAAAGAGGCTGGGCAGGCCGGAACCCGGTCAGATACACCACACCCGATCTGGCCAGCCGGACCACTAGGCCATGACCGCCGCCCGCCGTTTTCTGTGCGGGCAGCACCGCGATGGTCATGTCCGCCCGGCCCTCACGCACCGGGGTCACGAGCTTCCCGGCTTCGCTGGCTGTCTGTTCAAGATCGGCGTCCAGGAACAGCAGATGCCGGGGGCTGGGCGAGCGGTTCCGCCCCTCAAACTCAGCGACCGCCTGCGCGCCGGTCGTCATCGCAGCCGCCTTACCGTGACTCCGGCGCCGGCTGACTACCAGCGCGCCCGCTTCACGGGCACGATGAGCTGTCTGATCACGCGAGGCGTCATCAACGACGACCACAAGACTGCTAAGAGCGGTGGCTGCTGTCACCGTCGCAGCTATTCTGAGCTGCTCATTTCTGGCCGGAATGATCACTGCGACGTCCGCGCCGGCCGTGTCAGGCATGGGCCAGAGATTAGCAGCGCCAGACCCGTCCGCCGGTTGCATAGTCACGCATGAACACCAGCGGCGAGCTGGCACAGGCGGCCCCGCTGGCGGTGAAGGCGATCTGCCGGACCGCGGTCACCCCCCGGCACGTGTTCGTGCCCCCAACAACAGCCAGATCGAGCAGCCCGCCGCCAGCCGCCCCGCCCCGGCCGGGGACAAAGCTGCTGGCCGGGGCCGAAATGTACCTGCCGGGCCGAACCGGGACTGACCCGCCAGACCAGTCACACGCCGCATAACCCCGCGCCAGGTCACCGCCGGGCGGGGGAAGGTTCAGCCGTGCCGCAGAGCTCGAACCAGGTCGTCGCCTGGCCGCCGCCGCGCTCGTAGCCCCACCTGGCGGCCAGGTCCTCCACCAGCCGAAGCCCCCGGCTGCCCTCAGCCTCGTCGTCCGGCCGGCGCAGCACCGGGACGCCATCCGCCTTGCGGCCGGTGACCTCGACCCGCACGCCAGCGTCCCAGACCACGACGGTGACCGTGACCGGCTCCCCCGGCACGGCCGAGCCGCCGTAGCGCACACTGTTGGTCACCAGCTCGCTGGCCAGGAGAATCGCAACATCACCGCGCGGGTGCGACGGGCCAAGCAGACGGCCCACGAACGCACGGGCCTCCCGCACCTGATCGGGCCGGCCCGCGAACGTCACACTCTCCCGAACCGCCACTCCAGCCATCAGCGCACCGCCCTTCCCGCCCGCCACGCCCCCGGGGAAAGCACCGGGCCGCCGGGCGGGCACACGGGATGCACGCTCGGCTCAGCCGCGAACGTCAAGCCGAACACACCCCCGGACAGGGCACCCGCGGGCCATGCGCGGGCCAGATCCGGGCCAGCAAGCGGCCACGCACACCGCTCCCTGGCCGCTATCCCCGTCCGCTATGTGTCCGTGGATCCCGCAACACAGGGGTCTATAGCGCTACAAGGTGACACACCCTGGGACAGAGAAAAAACGGCCCGCTAGCACGAGAATTCACAGCTAGCGGGGCGTTTTCGCAGGATGTGGCAGGTGGTGGATTCGAACCACCGAAGGCGTAGCCGACGGTTTTACAGACCGCTGCTCCCGGCCGAGGCGGACGCCAGGGGCGGTCTCTTAAGAGGCGGAGTCCCCGTCGGCGGCTGTTGAGCGGCTGGCGGTAACTGGCTGCGGCCGGGCGGCCGGCCGGGGCGGCGCATCTCGCGTGCGTTGCTGGGCAGCCGCCCGGCATCGGCCAGCGCGCGGCGCAGCAGAAACTCAATCTGAGCGTTCGTGCTGCGCAGCTCGTCGCTGGCCCATCTGGCCAGTGCGTCATGAACCGCGGGATCCAGCCGCAGCAGCACGCCCTTGCGTTCACTCACGGTGATGCCCCACCGCCGTCACTGGTACAGGGTGCCGGTGTTCACGACCTGCTGGGTGGCCTGCTCGCTGCACAGCACGACGAGCAGGTTGGACACCATCGCCGCCTTGCGCTCCTCGTCCAGCTCGACCACGCCCTCCTCCTCCAGCCGCTGCAGGGCCAGCTGTACCATGCCGACGGCGCCTTCGACGATGCGCTGACGCGCGCCGACGACCGCGCTGGCCTGCTGCTGGCGCAGCATAGCCTGGGCGATCTCCGATGCGTAGGACAGCCGGGTCAGTCGCGACTCGATGATCTGCACGCCCGCCGGCCGGACCCGGTCGGTCAGCTCGGCCGACAGCCGCTGGGTGATCTCGTCCGCGTTGTCGCGCAGGGACAGTTTGCCGGTGCCCCGGCTGTCGTAGGGGTAGCTGGAGGCGATGCGCCGGACGGCCGTCTCGGTCTGGATGGCGACGAAGTGCACGTAGTCGTCCACCGAGTAGAGGGCCTTGGCGGTGTCGCTGACCTGCCAGACGACCACGGCCGCGATCTCGATCGGGTTGCCGTCGGCGTCATTGACCTTGGCCTGGGCCGACTCCTGGTTGCGGATCCGGGTCGAGACCACGATCCGGCGGGTGAACGGATTCACCCACTGGAGGCCCGATTCGCGGATCGTGCCGCGGTAGCGGCCGAACAGCTGAACGACGCGGGCCCGGCCGGGCGTGACGGGAGTCAGGCCCGCCAGCACGCCGGCGCCGCACACGACCAGGATCACGCCCAGCCACACCAGCCCGGTCGCGGTGTCACCGGCATGGCGGCCCGCCAGCCAGAGCACCACGATCCCGGCGGCCAGGACGGCAAGACCCAGCGTCAGCATGCGCAGGCCGCGCAGGGCCCGGGCGGGCCGCTCAGCCACCGGGGTGGCCGGCCGCTGAGTGGCCGCGTACTCGCTGGTGCGCCTGATCTGAACGTCAGAAGTCATGAGACCCGCCTCCGCTCTACGTGGCTGATACCACATATTTATCATTATGCTATCAGTTTTTGACGGCGAATCCAGGCCGGGCGCGGCGGCCTGATGCCCCACCGGATTGGCGTGACGCCCGGCTGGCGGGTCACGCC
>Ga0302325_10005393_pt1 | contig 29106 bp, 26 predicted proteins | sample Palsa_T0_2_FD_201948 | JGI IMG/M metagenome (GOLD analysis project Ga0302325, IMG submission 201948) | Peat permafrost microbial communities from Stordalen Mire near Abisko, Sweden - Palsa_T0_2 | ecosystem: Environmental > Terrestrial > Soil > Palsa > Peat permafrost | place: Sweden: Abisko...
TGACGTCATCGTCCTCGGGCGCAGTGTTCTGCGCTACCTGGACTGCTGACCGGCACGGGCGAGCGCCCGTGCCGGGCCGACGCCGGCGCGTCAGGCCATGGCCTTGTCGATGGCCGTCAGCACGCGCTCGGTCTGAAACGGCTTGACGATGAAGTCCTTGGCGCCGGCCTTGACCGCTTCGAGCACCTTCGTCTCCTGGCCGATCGCCGAGCACATCACGATCCGGGCGGAGGGATCGAGCGCGATGATCTCGCGCAGCGCGGCGATCCCGTCCATCTCGGGCATGGTGATGTCCATGGTCATGACGTCGGGACGCAGCGTCTTGAAGCAGCTCACCGCCTCCTGGCCGTTGGCGGCTTCGCCGATCACCTCGTGACCGCCGCTCCGCAGGGCATCGGTGACGACTTTGCGCATGAACATCGCGTCGTCGACTACGAGCACTCTTGCCATGCGCGACTCCTATCGGTTGGTTGGACTGAGGTCATGGTTGGAGCAGGGTGTCGATACGGACGGCCCACTGGCCGTCGTCGAGCATCAGGCGGCCGGTGGCGAACCGCACGCCGTTGACGCGAAGATCGATCGGGTCGCTGGCCAGGCGGTCGAGCGTGACGATCGTGCCGTCGCCCAGCTCGACGATCTCCTCGGCGCTCAGGAAGGTCCGCCCCAGCTCCACGTCGAGGCGCAGTCGGGTGTCGAGCAGCCAGGTGGAGGCCAGCGCGTCAGGGTCGCTACCACCCGGGACCCCGGCCGCCGGCTCGGTGTGCCGCCCTTCCAGCGCCGCCTCCATGCGCAGTACGAAGGCCTGGGGCACGAGCTGCACGAGACGGCCGTCCTCGCCGTCGACGGTCAGCGTCACGCTGGTCACGTACTCGGCCTGCTCGCCCTGTACCGCGCCGCCCGCCTCGGTCATCACGTGGGTGGACGGCGGGGCCAGGTCGACCTCGCGCCCGAGGACCGCCGCGGTGGCGGAGGCCGCCGCCGCCAGCATCTGATTCGCCGCCTCGCTGACCGCCGATACGGCCAGGTCGCTCAGCTCGCCTCCGGACGGCGTCTCGTCGCCCGCGCCCATGGCGGTAGCCAGGCGGCGGGCGCCCGCGGAGGTGAGGGCGAGCACGTTGCCGCCGCTCACGCCCCCGACGTAGGACACGCTCGAAACGACGGCGGGCAGGGGGAGTCCGTCGAGCGGGTTGACCTCCCGCGCGACGATTCGTGCGACGCCGAGCTCGACGCTGACGCCGAAGCCGCCGAGGACCTCGGCCACGGCGTCCGCCGTCGCCTGGGCCAGCTGCACCACCGCGTCTTCGGCGCTCATACGAGGCGACCTCCGACGACCTGGACGGCGCGGCGGGCACCCTTGCTCCCCGGCTGGCCATGGTGCAGCGGGACGTCGTCGGCGAACAGGGTGACCGGTCCGACCGGGCCGAGACGCACGACATCGCCGACTCGCATGGCGAGCAGCTCGGCGGCGGTCACGTCGATGGTGGCGACGCCGGCCCGCACCTCGATGTCGACGTCGCCGAGGGCATCGCTCATGTGGCGGCGGGACGACGGATCGGAGGCGGCGTCACCGATCTCGGCGTCGGTGAACTTTCCGCTCGCCTCGGCGATCGACGCGTGGGGGAGCATGACGCGCAGCACGAAGGACCGCTGATCGACCCACACCTCGACCGACGCCACCAGGGCCGGCTCGGCCGGCGAGGCGATCTGGGTGCTCGGGGCGTCAAGCTCGAGCTCGTCGAAGGCCAGCTCGACCCCGACCGCGTCCTTCCAGACGAACGAGAGCTGGTCGACCAGGATGGCGAACACGCGCCGGGCCAGGGTGAGATCGATCTCGCTCAGGCGGCGGTCGGTCACCGTCGTGCGGCTCATCGGGCTGCCGCCGCACAGCCGCTCGATGAGCGTGAGCACGAATAGGCGCTCGAGCGTCATGACCAACCGGGTGCCGAGTGGGTCGAGTTCGATGATCGCCCAGATCGAGTCCTGTCCCGCCTCCTGGATCGCGCCGGCCCAGGCGAGCTGGTTGACCCCGATCACCTCCATGTCGACGCTGGCGTGGGTCTCGCCGCTCAGCGTCGACGCGGCGGTCCGGCAGAACGCCTCGTGGGCGCGGCGCAGCTGGCGCTCCTGGTCCTTGGTGAAGGTGCTCGGGCGCGAGAAGTCGATCGGCGTGACCCGCCGCCCGCGCGGGCGGCGCGTCGGCGTCTCGGACAGGCGCCCGTCGCGCTCGGCCTCGAAGATCGCGCCGATCTCGGAATCGGTTAGCTGCTCGGTCATCGAATCACACGCTCACGCCGAGGCGGTCGAAGATCCGGGTCAGGCCGCCGGCCGACGGGACGAACAGGAACGACGGCGAGCACTCGACGTCGTTGACGGTCAAGGTCGATTCGAGCAGCAGCGCCACCTCGTCCTCGCCGGAGGCCAGCAGCGCGGCGGCCAGCACCACCCTGAGCAGGTCGTTGACCAGCTCGGGCGGTCGCGGTTCCAGGTGCGCGCCGATCATCGTGCCGAGGGCTCGGACGTAGGACGCCCCGAGGATGTTCCCGACCTCGCACAGCGCCGAGTCGGCCATCTCGTCGCCGGCGGCGACGCCGAGCAGTCCGCACACCGTCTCAACCGTGCGCGGCGCCATGAGGATGATCACGCGCGCATCCAGATCCCCTCCGATCGGCAGGACGACCGCCGTGATCGCGGCATCGGCAGGAGCGGCGGCCGCGACCGCTTCGGTGATCGGCAGCGCGGAGGCGCGCGCGATGTCGATGTCGACGGGTACGCCGATGAGGCTCGACAACGCGGTCGCGGCCGTGCCGGAGCCGATGTTGCCCAGCTCGCGCATCGCGTCTAGTTGCAGGTCAGAGAACGGGTAGGCCACGGAGTTCCTCTCTCATTCAGGCGGCTAGCACGGTGGGATTGAGCACGCGACTGGTCGATCCGGCCAGCGCGTCACAGTCGACGATCAGGGCGATTCCTCCGTCGGACAGCACGGCGCCGCCGGACACCGCCCCGCTTCCGGACAGTTCGGGCGGCAGGGCGCGGGTGACAAGCTCGAATTGCCCGATGAGCCGCTCGACCGCCAGCGCCACCCGCTGCTCGCCGGCCCGGACGATGACGGCGTGGGTGCTCGGCGCGCTTGCCACGCCCTCGTCGAGCACCTTCTCTCCGTCGAGCAGCGGCAGCACCCCGTCGGGCACGAGCAACAGGCGCCGGCCGGCGGCGGAGCGGACCGGGTGGTCCTCCAGGCGCAGCGTGCGCTCTACCCGGTCAAGCGGCACGGCGAACGGACGTCCGGCGACCTCGACGAGCAGCGCCGAGACGATGGCGAGGGTGAGCGGCAGGCGCAGCTGGGTGGTGGTGCCCGATCCGGGCACCGAGGTGAGCGTCACCTCGCCGCCCAGCCCCTGCACGGTGGCGCGCACCGCGTCCATCCCGACGCCGCGACCGGAGACGTCGCTCATCTCCTCCATCGTGGAGAAGCCGGGGTGGAACAGGAGCTCGATCGCCGCGGTCATGTCGATCGGCTCGCCGGTGGCGATCAGGCCCCGCTGGGCCGCGCGCCGGGCGACCGCGGCGGGGTCGACGCCCCGACCGTCGTCGCGGACGGTGATGATCACGCTCCCGCCGGCGTGGCGGGCCCCGATCTCGAGCACCCCGGCCGGTGGCTTGCCGGCGGCCACGCGGTCGGTGGCGGACTCCAGGCCGTGGTCGAGCGCGTTGCGCACGAGGTGCACGAGGGGGTCGCCGAGCGCGTCCACGACCGTGCGGTCAAGTTCGGTGTCGGCGCCGGTCAGTCGCAACTCGACCTCCTTGCCCAGCCGGGCCGAGAGGTCGCGCACGAGTCGAGGCAGGCGCAGGAACACGGCCTCGACCTCGATCATCCGCACCTGCATGACCATCGCGCGCAGCGCCTGCGAGGTTCGATTGAGCTCCTGCATCGCCTGGGCGATCCCGGGAACGTCGGATTGCGCCACCAGGGCCTCCAGTTGGGTGCGATGCACGACCAGCTCGCCCATCACCCCCATCAACTGGTCGAGCCGCTCGGCCTCGACCCGGACGGTGCTCATGCCGCGGTTGGCGGCCGAGCGCCGGGAGGTGGCCGAGCCCTCGGGCCGGGCCGCGGCCGCCAGCGGCGCCGCGTCGTCGGCCGCGGCCGCGGGCGCCGGCTCGGGCTCGGGCTCGGCGGCCGCGGTGACCACCCGCAGGTCGGCCGGCGGGGTGGTCGGGGTCGGCGCAACGTCGTCGCTCGGCGTCTCGGCGTCGCGTCGCGCCAGCACGGCCACCGAGTCCACCCCGTCCACCGTGTGGGCGGCGCGCTGCAGCGTGGAATCCTCGTGGTCGGTGTCGAGCACGACCTCGATTAGCCGGCCGCTGAACTCATCGACGGTCGCCTCGGCCGGGATCGACACGACGATCCGGCCGTAGTCCGACAGCGCGGCAAGGACCATGTAGGCCCGCACCGACGGCATGGCCACGTCGGCATCGAGGGTGACGGTCACCGTCACCCCTTCGGGATGACCGCCCGGGGGGATCACCAGGGGCGCGTCAGGGGGCGGCTGGTCCCGGCGCCGGGTACGTATGAGTGAGCGCAGCCGTTCGATCAGCGCCGCCGGCTCGATCTCCTCAGTGCCCCCTTCGTCGATCGAGTCGACCGCGGCGGACAGCGTGTCCAGGCAGTCCAGCAGCGTGTCGACAGCGGCGCGGGTCACGCCGTCGCGGCGTTGACGCAGCAGCTCGAACACGTCCTCCATCCCGTGGGTCAGGTCGGCCATGCCCGAGAAGCCCATGGTCGCGCTCATGCCCTTCAGCGAGTGGGCGATGCGAAACACCTCGTCCACGCGCTCGCGATCGCCGGGGGTCTGCTCGAGGGCCACGACGGCCAGGTTGAGCCCCTGCAGGTGCTCGCGGCACTCGGCCAGGAACATCGGGAGATATTCGCTCGTGTCCATCAGCTCTTGCGGTAGGTGAACGGCAGGACGGGGGACAGGTCGATGGTGGTCGGGTCGGCCACCCGCTCGGTGGAGCCGACGAGGAGGTAGCCGCCGGGACGCAGGGCTTCGGCCAGGGCGGTATGCAGCTTGTCGCGTACGTCCTCGTTGAAGTAGATGGCGGTGTTGCGGCAGAGGATCAGGTCGTAGGCATGCGGGCGCGGCGTCAGGCGGAGCAGGTCCGCGCGCTCGAACGACGTCACCGCCCGGAGCTCCTCGCCGGCGCGCCAACCGGTGGCCGTGCGCACAAACCACCGCTCGAGCGCGTCTGGCGGCGCATCGCGGGCGTCGTTGTCGCTGAACTCGCCGACCTGCGCGAGGGCGACCATCCGTCGGTCGATGTCGGTGCCGAGCACCGTGGTCGTGACCGTCGGCACCGCCGCGCGGGCGACCGCGGCCAGCGTGTAGGCCTCCGCGCCGTAGGAACTGCCGGCGCTCCAGGCGCGGATCCGCTCGGTCTGCGCCAGGGCTGGCAGCACGTCGTGCTGCAGCAGCGTCCACTGCGCCGGGTTTCGCCACAGCTGCGACACGTTGATGGTGACCCGGTCGAGCAGGCGGTCGAGCTCCTCCACGTCGGTGGCCAGGCGGCGCAGGTAGTCGGCCAGACGCGGCGCCCCGCGACGTACGGCGAAGCTGCGAATCCGGCGCTCCATCTGGGTGCGCTTGTATTGGGAGAGGTCGACCTCGCACAGGCCGCGCACGCCCGCGCAGAACTCCACGTAATCGTCGACCGCGGTGATGGGCGCGGCGCTCACCGGCTCGCCTCCGCCAGGATGGCCTCGGGCAGCACGCCCAGGTCGAGTTCCTCGTCGGCCAGGTGGGCCCGGACGATGGCGCGCGGCATCCCGTACACGACACAGCTCGACTCGGCCTCGACGAACACCCGACCGCCGGCCTTTCGCACCGCACGGGCTCCCTCGAGACCGTCGCGGCCCATGCCGGTGAGCACGACGAGCAGCAACCGCTCGCCCCACACCCGGACCGCATCGGTGATCGTCAGGTCGGCCCGTGGCCGCAGCCCGCCAATGGCGGCATCGTCGCTCAGCCGCACGGTGGCGTCCGGGGCGATGCGCAGATGGCTGCCGCCGGGAGCCAGGAGCGCCCGACCCGGACCGATGCGCTCCCCGTCCACGGCCTCGGTCACCCGCAGGGGCGACTCGCGGTTCAGGCGGGCAGCCAGCGAACCGGTGAAGCCGGCGGGCATGTGCTGGACGATCAGGGTGCCGCCACCGACGCTGTCGGGCAGCGCGGGCAGCAGCTCGGCCAGCGCCCGCGGGCCGCCGGTCGAGCAGGCGATGAGCACGACGCGGCTGCTGCTGGGGGCGCGCGCTGGCCGCCACGGGGCGGGCGGGCGGGCCGCGAGCCCGGTAGCCGGTGGGCTCGCGACGGCCAGCGCGACCGCTGCGGGGTGGCGAACGGCGGACCGGCGCGGCCGGCGGCGGGCGCGGGTCTCGGCGGCCGCTCGCACCTTGCTGCCCAGCTCCCGCACGAATGCGTCCAGGCCATCGGGACCGGCCGGCTTGGCGACGAGCTCGAAGGCGCCCTCGGCGAGCGCGTCCACGGCGCGCACCCCGTGGGACGGCGAGAACGCCGACACGACCACCACCGGAACGTCGATGCTGCGCTCACGTAGGGCGCGTAGCACGCCGATGCCATCGCGCCCCGGCATGGCCAGGTCCAGCGAGAGCACGTCGGGGTGCTCACGCTCACACAGCGCGATCGCCTCGTCGCCGTTGGCGGCCACCCCGACGATCTCGGTGTCGGAGTTGCTCAGGGCGCTCGTCAGTACGCGTCGCATAAGCGCGGAGTCGTCCGCCACCACAACTCGATGGGGAGTGGTGGTCGGCACGGCGTCGTCTATGCCGCGAGACCGAGTTCGCCGGGGCCGAACAGGCCGCGGGCGTCGAGCAGGACCACCAGGCGAGAGCCGATCTTGGCGATCCCCTGGACGGCGTCGCTCCCGGCCACCGGCAGCGGCTCGGTGTCGCCTTCCTGCAGGGTGAGGACCTCCTGCACCTCGTCGACCACCACGCCGGCGTTGGTGGTCTCCGTCTCCACGATGATGATCTTGCCCGGCTCGCTGACGCCGGGGCCGAGTCCGAGACGGGCGGTGAGGTCGATCACCGGGATGATCTGGCCCCGCAACGAGATGACTCCCCGGATCCAGTTCACGTGGGACGCGACCGCACGCGGCTCGGTGTAACGGATGATCTCCTGCACCTGCGTGATGGGCAGGCCGTACTCCTCCTCGCCGAGCGAGAAGACCACGATCTGCTGGGGAATTCGGGACTCCGGTGTGCTCGGGCTGGCCAACTCGTTCTCCTTGTCTATGTGAGGCTCCGCGCGCGGGCACAGGGTGCGCCGGGATGGCCCGGACGGACCTCAATCGAATTCATCGGCAGCTGGGTGCGGAACTTTGGCGCCGTTTGAGCGATTCGATCGCTCGTCCAGCGCCGGCCCGGCGGCTGGGCTCAGCCGGCGGCCGGCAGCGTCTGCACGTCGTAACCGGCGCGCTGCAGCGTCTGCAGGATCTCGCGAGCGTGATCCGCGCCACGGGTCTCCAGCAGCAGCTCGACTCCGGTCTGGCGGACATGCAGGGAAACGGCTTCGCGCACGTGATCGACGCTGCGTACGTTGGCGCCCGCGTCCGCGACGAGCGTGAGCAGAGCGGCCAGGCCGCCAGGCCGGTCGGAGATGCGGGTGAACACGCGCAGGCGGCGCCCGGCGCCGGTCTCGTGACGTTGGGCCACCAGCGACAGCAGCCCGGCGTCGACGTTGCCGCCGGACAGCACGACCAAGGTCGAGCCGTCGGCGGCCGGGGCGGTCGCGCCCACCAGCAGGGCGGCCACGCCGACCGCGCCGGCGCCCTCGACCACCAGCTTGGATCGCTCCAACAACCACACCATCGCCTCGGCGACGTCGTCTTCTTCCACCACGCACATCTCGTCGACCCAGCGTCGGACGAGCGGGAGCGTGAGCGCCCCGGGCCGCTTCACCGCGATGCCGTCGGCGATCGTCGGTCGGGTCTGGGGCGCGAGGGCGTCGGGGTCGACGTGGGCGGTGGCGACCGGCGCGCACGCGGCGACCTGCACGCCGACGACGGTCACCTCGGGTCGCTGTGACCTGACGGCGCCGGCGACGCCGCTGATCAGGCCGCCGCCGCCCACCGGGACGATCACCCGGCTCAGGTCGGGCACGTCGTCGAGCAGTTCGACGCCGAGCGTGGCCTGGCCGAGAATGATGTCCGGGTCATCAAAGGGATGCACGAAGGCGGCGCCGATCTCTACCGCCCGCGCTCGCGCCGCGGCCACCGCCTCGTCGACCGAGCCGCCATGCAGATGCACGATGCCGCCGAAGCCACGCACCGCCGCTACCTTCGACACGGGCGCCTCGCGGGGCATGAACACCTCGCAGTCCACCGACCGCGAACGGGCGGCGTAGGCCAGCGACTGTCCGTGATTCCCGGCGCTCCCGGCCACCACGGCGCTCGGAGCGCCCAGGGCGGTCAGTTTGGACAGCGCCCCCCGCAGCTTGAACGACCCGGTCCGCTGCAGGTTCTCGGCCTTCAGCAGAACCCGACCGCCGGCCTGCTCGGACAGGCTGTTGGTGCTGAGCACCGGCGTGTGCCGCACGAGGTCGCCGAACGATCGCGCGATCCGGCGCGCGTCACCGGCGGCGATGCGGGCGGCGATGCGCTCGATCTCGAGTTGCGCGTCGGCGGTGCTCACCGGGCTCATCGTCGCACTCGCGGCGACTCGGCGAGACCCACGCCGGAGCATCTGATAAGACTCGAGCGGTTGCGGTTCCGCCTCTCGCTGACGGGGCGAACGGCCCCACCCATGCCCGCGATCCCGCCGCTCACGCCCGAACCCACCCCGGCGGATGGAGCCGGCGAAGCGCCCCCGGTCGCGCGTCTGGTCATCTCCTGCCCCGACCGGCCGGGCATCGTGGCGGCCGTGTCCGGGCTGCTGGCCGGCGCCGGGGCGAACATCACGCAGTCTGATCAGTACTCCACCGATCCGACCGGCGGCACGTTTCTCATGCGGGTGGAGTTCCACCTCGAGGCCGCCGCGCGCGCCGGCCTGGCCGCGGACTTCGCGGCGGTCGCGCAGCGCTTTGGCATGCAGTGGCGTCTGTGGCACTCCGGTCAGCGCAAGCGGGTGGCGCTCATGGTCTCCCGCCACGAGCATTGCCTGCTGGATCTGCTGTGGCGCTGGCGCCGGGGAGAGCTGGACTGCGACATCCCGCTGGTGGTGTCCAACCATCCCGACCTCCGTGACGAGGTCTCGATGTTCGGTGTGCGCTTCGAGCACGTGCCGGTGAGCAAGACAGACAAACGGCACGCCGAGGAGGAGCTGTTGCAGCGGCTCGGCGGCGGCCTGGATCTCGTCGTGCTCGCTCGCTACATGCAGATCCTCAGCGGCGACTTCCTCACGCGTCTGGACACGCCGGTCATCAACATCCACCACTCCTTCCTGCCCGCCTTCGCCGGCGCGGACCCCTATACCCGCGCGCTGCGCCGTGGGGTCAAGGTGATCGGCGCCACCGCGCACTACGTCACCGAAGAGCTTGACGAGGGCCCGATCATCGAGCAGGACACCGCTCGGGCCTCCCACCGGGATACCGCCGAGTCGCTCACCCGCATCGGCAGCGACATCGAGCGCACGGTGCTCGCGCGCGCGGTGAAGTGGCATCTGGAGGATCGGGTGCTGATGTCGGGCGCGCGGACGATCGTCTTCGCCTGAGCGGAGTGAGGTGTGGCGCCCGAACCCCTGGGTAGGCTGCCGGGCATGGAGTTGCTCGTCGCCAGTTCCATCGCCCCCGTGCAACGCAGCGAGGCGGCGCCGCGCCGTCTCGCGGTGATCGACCTCGGCTCGAACTCCTTCCGCCTGGTCGTGTTCACCGCGGCGGTCGACGAGGGCTGGTGGAAGCGGACCGACGAGATCTACGAGCCGGTGCGCATCGGCGAGGGTCTGGGCAGCGGCGACGAGCTGCGCCCGGGCGCGATGGACCGCGCCCTGGCCACGGTCGACGTGTTCGCCCACTTCTGCCGGGCCAGCGCGCTCAGTGGCGATGCCGTGGACGCGGTGGCCACCAGCGCGATCCGCGACGCCCGCAACGCCGAGGAGTTCCTCGTGCGGGCGCGCCGGCTCTCCGACCTGTCCATCCGCGTGCTCAGCCGGGAGGAGGAGGCCCGCTACGGCTACCTGGCCGCGGTCAATTCGACCACACTCAGCGATGGCTACGTGCTCGACCTCGGGGGCGGGAGCCTGCAGCTGGTGCGCGTGGACGCCCGGTTGGCCACCGAGTCGGGGTCCTGGCCGCTTGGCGCGGTGCGCATGACCGAGCGCTTCCTGGCCGCCAAGGGACCGGCCAAGCGCCGCCAACTCGACGAGCTGCGCGATCACGTGCGCGAGACCCTGGCCGACGCGTCCTGGCTGGTCGGCGGCGGGCGCCGGCTGATCGGCGTCGGCGGCACGGTGCGCAACCTGGCCGCGGCCGTCCAGCGCGCGGCCGGGCTGCCGTCGTTCGGGGTTCAGGGGCAGCTCATCACCCGCGAGGCGCTCGATGCCCTGGTCGAACGCCTGGCCGCGCTGCCGGCCACCGAGCGCGGTGACGTGCCCGGGATCAAGCCGGCGCGAGCCGACCTCATCCTGGCCGGCGCGGTGGTCATCCAGACGGTGCTCGAGCTGGGGGAGTTCGATGCCCTCGAGGCCACCGAGGCCGGCCTGCGCGAAGGCGTGTTCTTCGAGCGCTACCTGGCCGACCGCGAGCCGCCGCTGTTTGACGACGTGCGCCGGGCCAGCGTCCGCAACCTGGCCGCCCAGTACCACGCCGTGGGTCCCCACACCGATCACGTCGCCGCGCTCGCCCTCGGGCTGTTCGACGACCTCGCCGCGGCCGGCCTCCACGACGGCGACCCGACCGAGCGCGAGTTGCTGCAGGCGGCCAGCTGGCTGCACGACATCGGCATGTCGGTCGACTACGACGATCATCACAAGCACACCCGCTACCTCATCCTCAACGCCGGGCTGCCGGGCTTCTCCCCGCGTGAGGTCGCGCTCATCGCCCAGGCGGCCCGCTACCACCGCAAGGGCATGCCGGATCCGGGCCCGATGGCCAGCCTGCTGGACCGCGACGACGAGCGCCGCCTCGACCGCATGGCCGTGCTCCTGCGGCTGGCCGAAGGGCTCGAGCGTTCGCGGGATCAGATCGTGCGCGAGGTCCGCGTGCGCCGCGACGGCGACACCATCGAGCTGCAGCTCATCGCTGACGGCGAAGTGGCGGTGCCGCGCTGGGCAGCCAGCCGCGAGACCGAGCTGTTCGAGCGCGCCTTCGGCGTGAAGCTGCGGGTCGCCTGATCAGGCCAGCTCGCGGGTGGCCCCGCGGCGGGCGGCGCCCGGCTCGGCCCGGGCGAGCGGCCGGCGGACCCGAGCCTGGTAGATCTTCGTATAGCCGACGTCGAAGCCGTGGCGGGCCGCGCGCAGATACAGACGCCAGATGCGCGTGCGCTCCGGTCCAGCCAGCCGCTCCGCCTCTTCCAGGTGCTCGTCGAGGCGATCGTGCCAGGCCCGCAGGGTGTCGGCGTAGTCGGACTGGAAACCCTCGACGTGCTCGACGTCCAGCCCGGCCCGCTCGAACGCGAGCTGGACCCGCGAATACGGAAGCGGCTCACCGTCGGGGAAGACGTAGCGCATCGAGATGTCGTCGTCGAGCGGGTCGTCGGCCGGGTCGGTCACCGCGATGCCGTGGTTGAGGATCGTGCCGCCCGGTCGCACGAGCTCCCGCAACGTGGCCGCGTAACGGTCGATCTGGGCGTTTCCGACGTGCTCGACCATGCCGATGCTGGCGATCGCGTCGAACGGCCCGTCGCGCAGCACGCGATAGTCCTCCTCGCGGATCTCGATGCGGTCGGACAGCCCGGCGGTGGCCACCCGCTCTCGGGCGAGCTGCGCCTGCGCCGAGGAGAGCGTGATACCGAGGACCTCGACACCGTAGTTGCGCGCGGCGTGTATCGCGAAGCTGCCCCAGCCGCAGCCGACGTCGAGTACGCGCTGGCCCTCCTGCAGCCCGAGCTTGGTGGCGACCAGGTCGAGCTTGGCCTCCTGCGCCTCCTCGAGGGTGGTGGCTCCGTGGGAGAAGATGGCGCAGCTGTAGGTCATCGACTCGTCGAGGAACAGGGCGAAGAACTCGTTGCCGACGTCGTAGTGGTAGTGAATGGCGGCCGCGTCGCGCGCCATGCTGTGGCGCTCGCCCTGGAGCAGCAGTTCGAGGCTCGGGCGCTTGGGGATGCCGGCCCGGGCCGCGGCCAGGGCCGCGCTGGCGAACAGCCGCAGCTGCGTGCCACGCGAGATCTCCGGCGGATTCCAGTCGTCGACCACCAGGAACGCGGCGTCGAGATCGTTGACGCTGAGCGATCCCTCGACGTAGGCCCGGAACAGGCCGAGCGCGTCGGGTGAGCGCAGGAAGTGCGCGAGCGCCGAGGGGCGCTTGACCTCGAAGATCGGGGCGTCGGGCTCGGTTGCTCCGACGTCGCGGCCGTCCCAGAACTGCACGGTGAACGGCCGCTGGGGGAGGGCACGGGTGATCTCGCGGCGGAGCGGGAGCGTCAGAAGTGGAGTCATAGCGGCCACAACCTAGCGGGTGTGCGCCACGGATCGTTCAGCGATCGAGCGCCGCGAGCAGGCGCTCGAGGTCGCTCTCGTCGTTCCACGCGCCGACCGAGGCCCGCAGCCACTGCCCGCCGGGGAGCGACCGCACGACGACGCCGGCCGCGCTCAGGCGCTCGCGCTCGGCCTCCGGATCGACGCTCGAGAAGGACACCAGGGTCGACGGGCCCCGGGGGGCGACCGTGCGCCCGACCTCGGCCAGCCGCGAGGCGAACCGCTCGGCCAGCGAGATCGCCCGCCCGTGGAGGGCGGACCAGCCGAAGTCGGCGAGCACCCCGACGGCGGCACCCGCCGTGGCGACGGCCTCGGCGCTCAGCGACGCCGTGTCGAACCGACGCGCGTCGGGCTGCAGGTCGGCCGCCAGACCGGCGGAGCCATCGGCCAGGTTGGCGTATGAGCGGCGCGTGACCGCCAGACGCTCTCGAAGCTTCGGGCCGACGTAGAGCAGTCCGGTGCCGTCGGGTCCGCAGAGCCATTTCTGCCCGGCCGCCGCGTAGGCGTCACAGCCGAGCGCGGCGAGGTCGATGGGGACCGCGCCGGCGCCCTGGGCACCGTCGAACACGACGGGCACGTCGACCTCGGCGAGCTCGGCGGGGGCGAAGGCCCCGCGGGTCCAGTTGACGTGCGAGCAGGCGACCAGCGTGGTGGTCGGCGTGACGGCATTCGCCAATTCCTGGAACGGCGCCACGCGGATGCGCACCCCGGCCAGGTCGCGCACCGCCTGCAGCGCCCCGAGCAGGCCCGGATGCTCCTCGTCGCTGGTGAGGATCTCGTCGCCGGCGCCGAGTCGCAGGCCCTCGACGACGATCGACAGTCCCTCGCTCGTGCCGCTGGTGAGGGCCAGATCGTCGGTGGCGCAGCCGAGCACCGCCGCGTATTCCTGCCGCAGCGCCGCGCTCAACTGCGCGCGCCGCTCGAAGTGCGCGTGGGCGCGACCCTCGCCGAGCTCACGCTCCAGCTCGGCGGCCGCCGCGTCGCGGGCGCGGACCGGGAGCGGGCCGTCGGTCCCGGCGTTGAGGTAGGCCAGGCGTCCCAGCACGGGGAACTGCTCGCGCAGCGCGGAGATGTCCACGTGGCCGAATATAGACCGGCCGCTCACAGACCGAGCGAGCGCCCGACGATCTCCTTCATGATCTCGTTCGTACCGCCGTAGATGCGGGTCACGCGGGCGTCCACCCAGGCGCGGGCGATCGGGTACTCGCTCATGTAGCCGTAGCCGCCGTGGAGCTGCAGGCAGCGGTCGGTGACGCGGCCCTGCAGCTCGGTGCACCACCACTTGGCGATCGCCGCGTCCTCGGGGGTCAGCGTCTCGGCCTGGAGCGCCTCCACGCAGCGATCGACGTAGACCCGCGCGATCTGTGTCTCGCTGTGCAACTCGGCGAGGGTGAAGCGCGAGTGCTGGAACGATCCGATGGGCTGGCCGAACGCCTTGCGCTCGGTGACGTAGACCCGGGTCCACTCGATCGCCGCCTCGGCCGCGGCCACTGCGGCGCCGGCGATCGACAGCCGCTCCTGGGGCAGGTTGGAGACCAGGTAGCGGAAGCCCGCGCCCTCCTCGCCGAGGCGGTTGACCAGCGGGACGTGGACGTCGTCAAACGCCAGCTCCGCGGTGTCCTGGGCGTGCTGACCGAGCTTGTCGAGATTGCGTCCGCGGGTGAAGCCCTCCATGCCCGCCTCGATCACCACCAGGCTCAGTCCCCGGTGGGGCTCGTTGGGATCGGTGCGTACGGCGGTGATCACCAGGTCCGCATTGATGCCGTTGGTGATGAACGTCTTGGATCCGTTGACCCGGTAGCCGTCGCCATCGGGTTGGGCGCGGGTGATGATGCCCGCGAGATCCGAGCCCGTCCCCGGCTCGGTCATGGCGATCGCCGTGATCAGTTCGCCGCTGGCGATGCCGGGCAGCCAGCGCTCGCGCTGAGACTCATCGCAGTAGCTCAGGAAGTACGGCAGGCAGATGTCGTTGTGCAGGGTGAGGCCGAGACCCAGGCTGCCGGCGCCCGCGCGCTGGCATTCCTCGCCGATCACCAGGTTGAAGCGAAAGTCATCCGCGCCGGCGCCACCATAGCGTTCCGGTACCGCCATCCCCAGGAATCCGTGCGTGCCGGCGAGCCCGAACAGTTCTCTCGGCACGATCCCGTCGCGCTCCCACTCGTCGTGGTGGGGGACGACCTCCCGCTCCAGGAAGCGCCGGAAGCTCGCTCGGAAGTCTTCGTGGGTGTCGTCAAACAGGGTTCGCAGCACGCTGGGCAACCCTACCGCCGCCGGCCGGCGGCGCCGACACACCGGGGCCCGGCGCAGGCCGGGCCCCGGTGCTCGTCAGGTCGGGTTAGGGCAGGACGCCGGTGGAGCTGGGCGTCGGCTGTGGGGTGGTGTACGGCGTGATCGGGCCGGTCCCGTCGTCGGTGGTCAGCGGCGTTCCGAATGGATGCACCGCGTTGTCGCTGATCGTGGACAGCTGCACGCCGATGAACCCGGAGTGATCGGTCGGGCTGTAGGCGTAGGGCACGAGGCCCGGTCCGGCCAGATTCGCCGTCTGTACCGCGTTGACGATGCTCTGGCGCGTGAGGTTCTTGCCCGCCGCCTTCAGCGCGGCGACGAACGTGTACGCGGCCGCCATGCCGTACTCCACGTTGCCGTCGAGCGGCGCCGAGGCGTCGTACTGGGCGTGGACCTTGGTGAACAGCTGCACCCAGGCGTTGCCGGTCTCGCTGAACGGCGGCAGGTAGGTGTCGCTGATCATCCCGTTGATGAGTGAACCGCCGGCGGCTCCCTTCGAGTAGCTGGCCAGCAGCGCGGCCAGGGTGAGCGGGTCCGAGCCGACATTGCTCGTGACCACCTGCGGATGGAACCCGAGCTTGAACGCGGTCAGCTCTTCGAGCGCCGTGTAAGCCGGGACGGTGAAGTTCACCAGGACCTGCACGCCGGCAGCCTTCAGGGCGGCGATCTGAGGACCGACGGCGATGTTGCCCGGCTGGTAGAACTGCCGGGAGACCACCGAGCTGGCCGGGATCTCGTCGTCGAGGCCCTTCTCGCCGTTCATGCCGAAGTCGTCGTCCTGCAGGAAGTAGCCGACCTTCTTGCCCGCGAAGTGCTGGGCGATGTACTGACCGAGGATCTTGCCCTCACGGGTGTAATCGGTCTGCCAGCCGAACGTGTAGGGCGCGGTGGTCGGCTCGTTCCAGCACAGGCAGCCCGAGGCGACGAACAGGTCCGGCACCTTGTTGGCGTTCAGGAACGAGACGACCTTCGTGTGCGTGGGTGTGCCGAGGCCGTTGAAGATCCCGAACACTCCGGTCTGCAACACCAGGCTCTTGACGACGCTGACCGTCTGCGTCGGGTCGTACGCGTCGTCCTTGTAGATGTAGTTGATCTTGCGGCCGTTGATCCCTCCGTTGGCGTTGATGTAGGCGAAGAACGCCTTCGAAGCCGGCGCGATCTCGTCATAGCCGGGCGCCGCCACGCCGGTGAGCGGCTGATGGCTGCCGATGGTCACGCTCGTCGCCGTGACGCCCGGGGTCGAGCTTGATCCGCTCGAACCCGATCCGCTCGATCCGCAGGCGGCGAGCGCCACGCACAGCGCGAGCGCGAACCCTCCGCGGGTGAACACCCTCAGGTATGGACTCATCCCTCTCCTCCAGTTGATGTGTCGGTGTCGATACGCCCCGGCGTCGATGCTGCCGGGGTAAGCGTGTCGGGAGGGCCGGCCCGCAGCGAGCGCAGCCAGCGCGTGACGGTGAGGACCACCCCCTGGATGCCGCGCGGCGCCGCGAGCATGGCGATGATCAGCACCAGGCCGTAGAAGGCCAGAGGCAGATTCGAGCTGACCTGCTGGTTCAGTGACAGGTCATTGGCCAGGTCGGTCGACCAGTTGGGCAACAGAACCAGAACGATCGAGCCGTACACGGCGCCGGCCAGGCTCCCGAGGCCACCGAGGACGACGCCCGCGAGCAGCGACAGCGACAGCGTGACGGCGAAGGCGTCGGGTGCGGCCAGGTTGGAGATCTCCACGTACAGCGCGCCGCCGACCCCGGCGCAGGCGGCGCTGACCACGAACGCGCTGACCTGCGTCCTCGCGACGTTGATGCCGCACAGTGACGCGGCGACCTCGTCGTCGCGCACCGCTCGCAGCGTGCGTCCGGTGCCGGCACGCGAGAGATTCAGAAGCAACAGCAGCACCACCAGCGCCGCCAGGCAGGCGATCCAGGCCTGCCAGCGCTCTGGCGAGAAGTTAGCGCCGAGCGAGGTGGGGGGGACGGGCGCATTGGTGGTGATCCCGTTCTCCCCGCCGAAGGTGCCGGCGAAGCGGTCGGTGATCCCCGGCAGCGCCAGCGCGAAGGCGAGCGTCGCACCCGCCAGGTACGGGCCGCGCAGTCGCGCCGCGGCGATCCCCAGCAGGCCGCCGACGAGACTGGCCACGACGACCGAAGCCACCAGAGCCGGGATAAGCGCCCAGTGGTTGTTGGCCATCAGCAGCGCGCTGGTGTACGCCCCGGCGGCCACCAGCCCTCCCTGGCCCAGGGAGATCTGTCCGCTCAGACCGGTCAGGAGGGTCAGTCCGGCGAGCGTCACGAAGTAGTAGGCGCCGTTGGCCAGGCGCAGGTCGTTGAACGGGGTCAGCCACAGGCTGAGGAGCCACAGCACGACGCCGGCCAGCGCGGTGATCGCCAGGTGGCGGATGAGGGCGCTGTCGCGCACGCGGCGGCGCGGCGGCGCCGGGGTGGCCGCTGCCGTGCCGGTCGGCGGGGACGCACTCAGGTTGTCACCGGCCGGGGCGCTGGAGAGCTCGGTCATACGCGGCGCACCGAGGTGGTCGAGAAGATCCCGCCCGGGCGGATCATCAGCACGGCCATGAGGACGATGAGCGCGGCCAGCGTCACCGAGGACGAGCTGTCATAGCCGGAGACGTAGCTGAGCACGAGCCCGAGTCCGATCCCTCCGACCACCGCGCCGAGCGGGCTGTCCAGCCCGCCGATGACGGCGGCCACGAAGCCGTAGATGAGCACGCCGTCAAACTGGTCGGGGCCGAGGAACACCGACGGCGCGACGAGCACGCCGGCGAGCGAACCGGCGACGGCGGCGAGCGCCCAGCCGAGGGTGAGCAGGCGCCCCACCCGCACTCCGAGCAGCCGGGCCACCTCTGGCGCGAACGCGCTGGCCCGCATCTTCAGTCCGAGCGACGTGTAGCGGAACACCAGGCCAAGGGCGAGCGCGACCCCGAACACCGACAGCACGGTGAACGTGTCGGAGGGGGCGAAGGCGTAGCGGGTCCCGCCGACGTCAAAGCCCCGAATCGAGAAGGCCGGCGGAAACGACTTCAACTGGCCGCCGAACAGCATCCCGGCCAGCGCCTCGAGGAAGATGAGCAGGCCGAGGGTGACGATCACCGCGTTGAGCGGCGGGCCGCCCTCCACCGGACGGATGAGCATGCGCTCGACGAGCGCCCCGAGCACGAAGCCACTGGCCAGGGCGACCACGAAGCCGAACCAGTAGGAGCCGGTGTGCTGGATGACCTCGTAGGCGATGAAGGTCGTGAACATCAGCATGCCGCCCTGGGCGAAGTTGACGATCCGGGTGGCCCGCCAGATGAGCACGAGCGCGAGCGCGACGGAGGCGTAGACCGCGCCGCTGGAGATGCCGCCGAGGGTGAGATTCACGAACTCGGTCACGACCTCAGAACCCGAGGTAGGCGTGTCGGAGGCTGTCATCGGCGGCCAGCCGGGCCGGGTCGCCGCTGGCGACGGTGCGCCCGAGGCTGAGCACGACCCCGAAATCGGCGATGGCCAGGGCGCTGCGGGCGTTCTGCTCGACCAGCAGCACGGCCAGCCCCGTGGTGGCCGCGAGATCGCGAACGAGCGCCATCAGCCGGGAAGCGACGAGCGGCGCCAGTCCGAGCGAGGGCTCGTCGAGGAGCAGGACGCTCGGACGTCCCATCAGGGCCCGGGCGATCGACAGCATCTGACGCTCGCCGCCCGACAGCGTGGCCGCGGGCTGGTGCGCGCGCTCGCGCAGCGGCTCGAAGCGCGCGTAGGCGTCGGACAGCGACGCCGCGGCCTCCTCTCGGTCGCCGCGCCAGAGCGCCCCGAGGCGGAGGTTCTCCTCGACCGTCAGCTCGGCGATGACGCCGCGGCCTTCGGGGACGTGCGCCATGCCACGGCGGACGATGCCCTCGACCGGCAGGCCGACGATGTCGTGGCCGTGCAGTTGCACGCGCCCGCCCCGGGGCTTCAGCAGACCGGAGATCGTGCGCAACAGCGAGGTCTTACCGGCGCCGTTGGCCCCCAGCACGGCGGTGACGGTCCCGCTGGCGACGCTGAGCGTGACGCCGTCCAGGCAGCGGACCGGTCCGTAGCCGGCCGCCAGGTTCTCGACGTGCAGTGCGACGGCGTCAGTCATCGCCGGCGGGTGAGGGGGTTGGGCTGGGCACTTGGGCGTCGACGCCGAGATACGCGTCGAGCACCGCGGGGTTGGCGCGCACCTCGTCGGGCGTGCCTTCCGCGATCACGCGCCCGAAGTCGAGCACCACGACGCGGTCACACACGCTCATGACGAGGTCCATGTGGTGCTCGACCAGCAGCACACCCATCTCGTTGCGCAGCTCGCGGATGGTGGCGCCGAGCTCGGCCATGTCGGCTTCGCCCAGGCCGCCGGCCGGCTCGTCGAGCAGCAGCAGATCCGGTCGCCCGGCCAGCGCGCGGGCCAGCGCGACCCGTTTCTGCACCGGGTAGGGCAGTTCGCCGGGATGGCGGTCCGCCACGTCGGCCACCCCGAGTCGTTGCAGCGCCTCGCGAGCGGCATGCCGCAGCTCGTGCTCGTCGCGATCCGCTCGCGGCAGTCCCAGCGTGGACGAGAGCAGTCGCGAGCGTCGGAAGCGGTGAGCCCCCGCCATCACGTTCTCGAGCGCGGTCAGCCCGGCGAACAGGCCGACGCTCTGCAGCGTCCGGCCGATCCCCAGGCGCGCCAGCTGGTGCGGACGGTGTCCGGACAGGTTCTGCCCCGACCAGGTCAGCGACCCGCTGTCCGGGGAGACGAAGCCGCAGATGACGTTGAACAGGGTCGTCTTGCCGGCCCCATTTGGACCGATGACCCCCACCACCTCGTTCGTGCCGGCCTGCAGCGACACGTCCTCCAACGCGGTCACGCCTCCGAAGCGCACCGTGATGTCCGCCACGGCCAAATTCGCGACTGCCAACAGCGTCTCCTCCCTCGTGTCAGACCATACAAGGACGCTCTGTTACGCGCGGTTATTCCCGGGGTTACCGTTAAGTACGCAGGCGACTGCCGCCGCACCCAGAAGGTACGCGACGGCGATCTCTAGGTACACAGCCGAAACACGCTACCGACGCCGGCGGATCGGCGTACGGGTGTGGCGATCGCCAGCGCGGTTCTTGACGACCGCGCGGTTCCGTGACGTTCGCGGTTCAGTTCGCGCGGTTCTGTGACGTTCGCGTGATGTCTGCGCCCAGGTCCCGACTCGGTTGACGCACCGCTGCGACGTCCGCCTCGATCCGCGACGGGCGTGTGGCGAGGAACTGGTCGCCACGGTGGATTTCTCGCCACACCCCCGTCCCGGTCGTGGGGCACGAGGGGGTGTGGCGAGGAACTGGTCGCCACGGTGGATTTCTTGCCACACGCCCTCGCGCGCCAGCCCGACCTGCGCGTCGAGGCCGACTATGGACCATCCGACCCGGTTGCCGGTCGCCACACGCCCCGCGCCTCCCGCCGCGGATTTGGGAGGAGTCCGTCGGCGGCGGTCGAACAAGTCCGCCGACGATGAAGCGCGCGGCCACGCCCACCGAGATACCCAGCGAGGGTGCCGCTGCGCACCAGAGCCTGTCCAACTACATCATGGCTCGATTCGACGAGTGCTCGCGATCGCAGAAGGACGTGGCGCAGTACATCGTCGATCACCTCGACGAAGCCGCCTTTCAGACCGCCGAGGAGCTGGCGCGGCGGGCCAACACGTCGAGCTCGACGGTGGTGCGGTTCTCCCAGGCCCTCGGGTTCGAGGGCTTCCCCGAGCTCCAGTCCGCGGCGCGCGAGGAGTACCGGCGCGTTCACGCCCAGCCGGTGGACACCAGCAGCGGTCCCTCGGCGCCCTTGTTCTCGCTTGATCAGAACGAGTTCGAGGCCTCGCTGGCCGCCGATCACCTGAATGTCGAGGACACCGCCCGCAAGGTGTCCCGCGTGACCGTGGACGCGCTCGTCGACGCCATCGTCAGCTCCGAGAAGGTGCTCGTGGCCGGCACCGACCAGATGGCCTTCTTCGCCAGCTACCTGCGTCACCTGCTCATGCTCCTCGACCTGCGGGTCGACGTGGTCGCCAGCCCGTCGCAGGAGGCGCTCAGCCGCCTGGGACGGATCGACAGCACCACGCTGGTCATCGGCCTGTCCGCCGGCCGCCCGCATCCGCTGGTGGTTCGCGCCATGAAGCTGGCTCGCCATCGCAAGGCCAAGACGGCCGCGATCACCGACGCGACGCTGTCGGAGGTCGCCAAGCTCGGCCAGCTGAAGCTCTACTACTCGTCCAACGGCCCGGCCTACGTGCGCTCGCACACCGCACTGCTCAGCCTCATTCAGGCGCTGGCCTTCGCCGTCTACTCGCGCGACAGCGCCCAGTACGACGACCGGATCAAGGCGTTCCGGCTGAAGTAGCGTGGACGGCCCGCGCGGTCGTCGGGGATACACTGCTGGCATGCGCGACGAATCGACGTTTCGCGTCAAGGCGGGTCTCGCCGAGATGCTCAAGGGGGGCGTCATCATGGACGTCGTCACGCCCGATCAGGCCAAGGTGGCCGAGGATGCCGGCGCCAGCGCGGTCATGGCGCTCGAGCGGGTACCGGCCGACATCCGGCGCGACGGCGGCGTGGCCCGGATGTCCGATCCGGAGATGATCGAGGGCATTCAGGCGGCCGTGACGATCCCGGTCATGGCCAAGGCGAGGATCGGCCACTTCATGGAGGCCCGGGTGCTCGAGGCGCTCGACGTCGACTACGTCGACGAGTCGGAGGTGCTCACGCCGGCCGACGAGCACAACCACATCGACAAGTGGGAGTTCAAGGTGCCGTTCGTGTGTGGCGCCACCAACCTGGGTGAGGCGCTGCGGCGGATCGCCGAGGGCGCCGCGATGATCCGCTCCAAGGGCGAGGCGGGCACCGGCGACATCGTCGAGGCGGTGCGGCACATGCGTAGCATCACCGGGGAGATCCGCCGGCTCGCCGGTCTCGACGCCGCCGAGCTGGCGACCGCCGCCAAGGAGCTCGGGGCGCCGTTGGATCTCGTCCGCGCCGTGGCCCGCGACGGCGGCCTGCCGGTCGTCCTGTTTTGCGCCGGCGGCATCGCCACACCGGCCGACGCGGCGCTGATGATGGCCCTCGGCGCCGAGGGCGTGTTCGTCGGGTCGGGCATCTTCAAGTCCGAGGAACCCGCGCGGCGCGCGCGGGCGATCGTGGAGGCCACCACCCACTGGGCGGACGCGGACCGGGTCGCCGCCGCCTCGCGTGGTCTGGGCACGCCGATGATCAGCCTCGAGAGCGCCAAGCTCGACGGCGAGCAGCTGCTCGCCCAGCGCGGCTGGTAGCCGCGCCGAAGCGCAGCCGGCGTGACGGTGCCCACCCCGGGGCAGAACTGGGCCGCGGCCGCGGCGAACGGGCCGCTCATCGGCGTGCTCGCCCTGCAGGGAGACTTTGCCGCGCACGAGCGCGTGCTGCGCTCCCTGGGCGCGCGGACCCGGCAGGTCCGGGTACCGGCCGACCTCGATGACCTGGCTGGCCTGGTCATGCCCGGCGGAGAGTCGACCACGATGACCCTCGGCATCGAGCGCGAGGGCCTGGCGGAACCGCTGCGGGCCCTGGCGGGGCGCGGCGTGCCGATCTTCGGCACCTGCGCCGGTCTGATCCTGCTCGACCGCGAGCATCTCGGGCTCATGGACGTGCGCTGCGAGCGCAACGCGTTCGGCCGCCAGGTGCACTCCTTCGAGGCCGAGCTGCCGGTGGCCGAGCTCGGCCAGCCGCCGGTGCGCGCCGTGTTCATCCGCGCCCCCTGGATCCGTGAGCACGGAGCCGAGGTGCAGGTGCTTGCCGAGATCGACGGACACGCGGTGGCGGCGCGCCAGGCGCACCTGCTCGGCGTGGCCTTCCACCCCGAGCTCGGCGGCGACACTCGCCTGCACGCCCGGTTCCTGGCGGACGTCCGGGCGGCTTCGGTCGCCTAGCCGCCGGTCGCCTGGAAGGTGGACGGTGCGCCGGTGGCGGGAGCCCCGCCACTGGCCGGCGGCGCGGCGGTCGACGACCCACCGCTCTGCACGCTGGTGGCGGGCGGCGACGTTGCCGGCGGCGCTGGCGCAGCGACGGCCGGTGTCGGTGTCGGCGAGGCCGGGGTGGAGGGCGCCGGGGTAACCGGGGAGGCGGCGGGTCGGCTGGCCGAAGGCGCCGTCGCGCCGGCGACGACGTCACTCGGCCGGGGCGAGACGCTCAAGGCCGAGGCGGATGTGCCGGTCGGGTTCGTCGCCGCGACGTGGTGGTGGCGACGGTGGTGATGGACGGCTCGGTGGCGCACCGCGTTCGCCGCCGGCACCGGCGTGGCCACGGCCGCCGGGCGGGGGATCACGCGTGCGGTCCCGGTGTGGCCGCTGGAGTGGTGCAGCACGCCGGCGATGGCCACCGCGAGGAAGATCGCGGCCAACACGACCACGAACGGCGTCAGCAGCACCCACCACGGGCGCCGACGGGTCTGGCCCGGCTCCAGCGAATCGTCGTCGAGTTCCGGTGAGTCGCCGCGATCTGAGAGGTGCCGGGTGGGCGGGGGCGGCAGGCGTGCCGGCCCGTGAGCGGGCTCGCCCCAGTCCTCGTCGAGGTCGAGCAGCGACTCCAACGCGACGACCTCCTCGCCGAAGTCGTCGTCCGCGTGGACCGCGGTGCCGGGTGGGCCGACCGGGGGGTCAAGCGGCGCCGGCGGCGCGGGACCGTCGGGGCGTGCGGTGGCGGCGGCCACCGGCGCAGCCGCCACCCGGGCGAGCCGCGCCGCGGTGACGGACCGCGAGTCGTCGGGCCAGTCAGGGCCGGGATCGGCCGCTTCGGGCTCGCCCGGGCGGGTGTCGCGGATCCGGGTGGACGGGGAGGCGCTGATCGGGGTGGCGAGCGCCGCGGCCAGGCGCTGACCGGCATCCGCCGGGACCGGCTCGGCCACGGCGGTCTGACCGCGGGGTGAAGCGGGGCTGAGCGCCCCCACGATGGCCGCGGTCGTCGTCGCGTCGGGCGGTGCATCGGGCGGATTGTGGTAGGTCGCCTCCGCGGCGCTGAAGCGGCGCTGCGCCGCCTCGCAGGTCTGACAGCCCTGCACGTGACGGCTCAGCCGCAGGCGGTCGGCGTCGGACAGGGCATCCTCGGCGCGCGCGGCCAGCAGCTCGGGCACCAGCGCGCAGGTCTGGGGCCCCCGGCACCCGCCGCCGAGCTGCGCGACCACCTTGGCCAGGGCCGGGCGTGGCGCGTGGCGGGCGGCGGCGTGGCGAGTGGCCGACAGCAGCAGGATGTCCGGATCGACGCCGTCGCTGTCGGGCGTGGCGATCACCGCGACGCGGAAGCGGGCAAAGCTCTCGGCGGCCGCCGCCACGGCTTCGCCCGGGGCCGCGATCTGCTGGCAGTAGCCGACCACCGCGGCGCCCCGGCGAGCGCACAGGGCTTCGCTGGTGGCGCGGTCTCCGGCGCGGATCCCGGTGGGAGTGACGGCAACGGGCGGCTCGGCCATGACCGAGGCAGGGTACCCCGGGCACCGGCGGCGTTTTTGTCCACGCTGGCATACTCGGGTTCGATGCGAATAGCGGTGTGCAGCGACGAGCTGGTAGGGGTGGCGCGGACGCTGGAGGCGGAGCTGCGCCAGCGCGGTCACGAGCCGGTCGGACACGGTGCCCTGGCGCAGGACGAGCGCACCGATTGGGCCTGGGCGAGCGAACGCGCGGCTCGGGACGTCGCCGAGGGCCGGGCCGAGCAGGCGATCGTCTGCTGCTGGACCGGTACCGGCGCCTCGATCGCGGCCAACAAGGTGGCCGGCGTACGGGCGGCCCTGTGTGTCGACGCGGTCACCGCCGACGGAGCCCGGCGCTACAACGACGCCAACGTGCTGGCGCTCAGCCTGCGGGTCACCTCCGAGGCGCAGTTGGCCGAGATCCTGGACGCCTGGTTCGCGGGCGCCCCGAGCCACGAGGCCGAGGACCGGGCGAACATCGACCACCTGTCCCGGCTGGAGCGCGGCTGAGCGACTGGTCAGTCCAGCGGCGCGAACTGCACGGTGCCGTCCGGACCCTCGACTTCGCCGACCCGTCCCGCGTTGACGAGCAGGTCGACGTGCCCGAGCACCTCCGACAGCGTCAGGTAGGCCTGGGTGACCGCGATGTCGCCCCACAGCGCCAGCGCGATCTCATGCGCGTTGCGCGGCCGCTCGCGGATGAGACCGTGGATCTTCTCGGCCCGCCGCCGATGCTGGCGGAAGCGCTCGTCGATGAGCGTGGCGTGGTCGGTGACCGGCTCGCCGTGCCCGGACAGCACCAGGTCCAGGTCCATCTCGCGGGTGCGCTCCAGCGACTCCAGGTAGGCGACCAGGGCCTGCGGTCGCTCGGGGTCCGCGTCGGCCGACGCCTCCAACGGGCGGGCCATGAGCGGGTTGGAGGAGATGTGGGCGATGAGGTGGTCGCCGGCGAGCAGCAGCGCTCGCGACTCGTCGTGAAAGACGGTGTCCGACGGCGAGTGCCCGGGGCGATGGAGCACTCGCAGCGTGCGATCACGCAGCGCGAGCGCGTCGCCGTCGGACAGCGGGCGGGTCACCGACACCGCGGCGCCCCATCCGCGAAAGCTGGCCGACACCGCTTGCAGTCCCGCGTTCATGTCGGCGGGGATGCCGTGGCGGAGCATCGCCTGCCCGGCGAAGCGGTCCTCCAACTCGGCGTACTCGTCGTAGTGCTCGAGCAGGGGCGCGAGCGCGGCCAGCGCAGCCACCTCCGCTCCCGAGCGCGCGGCCAGGACTCCGGCCAGGCCGGAGTGGTCGATGTGCTGGTGGGTGATGACGAGCAGCCGCAGATCCTCCACGGCGTGCCCGTGGGCGGCCAGCCCCTGCTCGAGCTCGGCCAGTGACTTCTCCGAGTTCGGTCCGGAGTCGATGAGCGTCAGCGGGTCGTCCTCGATCAGGTAGGCGTTGACCCGCCCGACCCGGAACGGGGTGGGGATGGCCAGCCGGTGGATGCCCTGCGCGGCCGCGCGTCGCAGCGGCTCGCTCGCCGCGCTCACGAGCGGATGATCTCGAGCACCTCGTCGCGCCGGCGCTCCATGTCCGCCGGCGAGACGAGTGACTCCAGGCACAGGCGCAGCAACGGCTCGGTATTGGACGGGCGGACGTTGAAGTGCCAGTCGTCGTAGTCGACGGACACGCCGTCGAGGTGGGAGATCCGGCCGTCGGCGTAGCGCTCCTGCAGCAGCGCGAGCTTGGCCGCAGCGTCGTCGACGGTCGAGTTGACCTCCCCGGAGATGAAGTAGCGCGAGTGATAGGGCTCCAGCAGCTGCGACAGCTTGGCCCCCGTGCGCCCGAGCAACTCGAGGATGAGCAGCGCGGGCACGGTGCCCGAGTCGGCGTTATAGAAATCGTGGAAGTAGTAATGCCCGGACACCTCGCCGCCGAACAGTGATCCCTCGGCTCGCATCCGGGTTTTGAAAAAGGCATGCCCCACCCGGTTGATGTAGGCCGTGCCCCCGGCCGCCTCGACGGTGTCCGGCACCGCACGACTGGCGCGCACGTCGTACAGGATCGCCGCGCCCGGGTGGGTCCGCAGCAAGCTCTGCGCGAGCATCGCGGTGAGGAAGTCTCCGGCCACGAACGCCCCGGTGTCGTCGATGAAGAAGCAGCGGTCGGCATCCCCGTCCCAAGCGATCCCCAGGTCCGCGCCGCTGCTGAGCACCCGCTCGATGATCGCCTGGCGGTTCTGCTCCAGCATCGGGTTGGGCTCGTGGTCGGGGAAGGTGCCGTCGGGAGTCCAGTAGGTCTCCACCAGGTCGAGCCCGAGCTGGCGCAGGATCGGGCCGACCATCACGCCGGCCATGCCGTTGCCGCCGTCGACCACCACCTTCAAGGGGCGCACCTCGCTCGGGTCGATGAACCGCAATGCCGCCTGCTGGAACTCCTCGTACAGGTCGATCGACTCGACGCTGCCGCCGCCCGCGGCCCCGCCGAGGCCCTGCCCGACGAGATCACGGATCTCGCCGATGCCCGAGTCGCCCGACAGCGCGATCGCGCCCTCACGGACGAGCTTGGCGCCCGTGTAGGCGGCCGGGTTGTGCGAGGCGGTGCACATCAGCCCGCCGTCGAGCTCGCGTGAGCCGACCAGGTAGTAGAGCATCTCGCTGCCCACCTGTCCGGCGTCGATGACGTGGGCGCCCTCGGACACCATGCCCTCGCAATAGCGGGCCGACAGCTCCGGTGCGCTGAGGCGCATGTCACGGCCCAGGCCGACGCGCAGGTCGCGGCTTTGCTTGTTCTCCAAGGACGCCAGCACCCGGATGAAGGCACGGCCGATCTGCTCTGCCACCTCGCCGTCGATGTCCGGGCCGTACAGACCGCGGACGTCGTAGGCCTTGAAGATGTCGGGGTTGACGGGCATCGCGGGCGCGAAACTCTAGTCATTCGCCCGCGGCCGCGGGCGGGCCAGGCGGGTCGGGCGCCTGCGTCCCCGCAGCGTGACCAGCTCGCCGAGCTCCCACTCCGCGGCCTCCGCCGCCGGCGCTCCGCGCACCACCGTCTCGCTGGCCAGCACGCGGCCGGGCGCCCCCTTGGCCAGCTCGGTCAACCGGGCCGCCTCGTTCACCGGGTCCCCGATCACCGTGTACTCGTAACGCTGGATCTCGCCGATGTGACCGGCCACGGCCATGCCGGCCGAGACACCGACCGCGGCCGGGTACTCGGGCAGGGCGCGGGCCAGTTCGGCGGCGGCGCCGCGCGCCGCGGCCAGCGCGTGTCCGTAGGCGTCGGCCAGCGCGATCGGGGCTCCGAAGATGGCGAGCGCGCCGTCACCCTCGAACTTGTTGATCCAACCGCCTTGCCGGTCGATGGTCTGCACCACCACGGCGAAGAAGCGGTTGATGATGTCGACCACCTCCTGCGGCGGGCGGTCGGAGGCCAGCTCGGTCGAGCCGATGAGGTCGACGAACAGGACCGCCACGTCGCGTTCCTCGCCCCCGAGCGCGATATCGCCCTCCAGGGCGGCGCGCGCGACGTCCTCGCCGACCTGGCGTCCGAACAGCTGGCGCAGCCGCTCGCGCTCGGCCAGGCCGGCCGACATGCGGTTGAAGCCGGACTGCAGCAGCCCGATCTCGGTGCCGTCGTAGACCGGAACGCGGACGTCGAAGCGGCCCCCCTGGACGTGGGCGAGCGCGTCGGCCACCGAGTGGATCGGGTCGGCGATGGCCCGGGCGGCCAGGATGGTCACCAGTCCGCCGATGACGATTGCGGTGCCGGCGAGGGCCAGGATGGTCTCGGAGATCTTGTCGACCGAGTACTTGGCCCCGGCGAGGGTGAAGGCGGCGACGAGGGCCATCCCGACCACCGGCACGCCGGTGCCGAGCCCCCAGGCGAGCAGCGAGCGGGCGCCCACGCCCGGCAGGGACTGGCGCTCGGGCAGGCCGTCGACGAGCACCCGCGAGGTGATCGGGCGCAGCACGCGCTCGCTCAGCAGGTAGGCCACTGAGCAGGTGGTGGTGCCGGCCAGGGCCACGGTGAGGGCGAAGTTGCGCGCCAGCGACCCCGAATAGGCGGCGTCCAGGCCGCCGAAGATAAGCACGGCGACGCACCACAGGACCGCCTGGACCTTGAGCAGATGGACCGGCCCGCTCAGCACGATCCGCTGCTCGCGCTCGCCCGGCGGGGCGCCGGAGGCGAGCCACTCGGCCAGGCCGTCGAAGTGCCGCAGCCCCCAGACGTAGCCCACCGGCACGGCGACGGCCAGATACAGCCCGCCGGCGATGGCGTTGGCCGCGCGGACCCGGGCGGTGGCGGCGACGGTCGGCTCGGGCAGCACGATCGCGATGAGCAGGGCGACCACCACCGCTCCGATCACGTTTGCCACGATGAGCGTGACGGTGAGAGCCAGCCGGATCCAGCTGGCGAGCTGCGCCCCCGGCATCGCGTCCGGTTGCAGCAGCGGGGCGACGAGGCGGCCGAGGCGCCCGGGCAGGCGTGAGACGACCGTCTGCGCGCGCGGGGAACCCATGCCGCGTGAGGGTACGGCGAGCGGAGGTCGCCTGCTGACGGCGCCGCGTTCATGCGCGACGGCGTTGCTGCCGATACGCGCCGCATGGATGACGCTTCGCGCACCCCGGGCGACGCGCCGGCGCCGGTTGGGCCCGGCGCGGGGCGGCCCGCTGCCCATGCGCGGGCGCGCGGCGACCGGCTGCCCCCCGGGGCGGACGGGGCGGACGCCG
>Ga0302325_10005394_pt1 | contig 29103 bp, 23 predicted proteins | sample Palsa_T0_2_FD_201948 | JGI IMG/M metagenome (GOLD analysis project Ga0302325, IMG submission 201948) | Peat permafrost microbial communities from Stordalen Mire near Abisko, Sweden - Palsa_T0_2 | ecosystem: Environmental > Terrestrial > Soil > Palsa > Peat permafrost | place: Sweden: Abisko...
CCATAGCCTCCACGGTTGCGTGGGGCGGTTCCTTGCCGGCCAGACCACGTGCCTGGATACCGATAACCGCTCCCGGGTAGGTCATTCGTCGGGTCATCGGGAAGAATCCCGCGACATGCCCGCCGAGGCCATGGACGATGAAGACCGGCGGTGACTGGTCGCCCGGTTTAAGCGCAACCAGCGGGACGTAACGGGTGGTGCGATGCTCTTTTAGGGCCTCGCATAGTCCGGCGAACTTTGGCGCCTCGGTGATGAGAGTCAATGAGAGCTCCAGGCCTAAGGCCCGCTCGAGGTGGAGTATGAACTTGATCGCTTTTAGCGAATCACCGCCGACGTCGAAGAAATCGTCCTCTGGGCCACCAACGGGCATTTGCAATACTTCTTCCCAGACTCGTGCCACCGTCAGCGCGATGCAATCGCCGCCCGCCGGACCGGTTTCGGCCGAAGCGGCGACTTTGGCGCGTTCGTTTTGGAGGGCAACCGAATCCAGGGCCTTGAGCGCGCGCAGGTCCGGCTTAAAATTAGGCAGTCGTGGAATCTCGTGGGTCAGATAGAGGCGTCCTGGCCGCATGGATGGGGGCGCTGAGCGCATCAACTCCTTCAGCTCGTCGAGCGTCTCTTTCGCATCATCCAGCGTCCGGGCAGGTGCCTCATCGCGAAGGCTCACATAGGCGACGAGGTTCACCTCGCCATCAGCGCTGTTCGTTTTGAAGCGCACAGGCCGCTCGTGTCCGCTGTGCGCGTTTGATAAATTCGCAGGCCTCGCCAGGGCGGCGACATCGCGAACGAGGGGATGCTGGCGAAGGATGGCTTCCACGCCGTCGAGATCGACGCGGTCGCCCCGAATCTTGACCTGCCTGTCCTTGCGGCCGATCCGCTCCAGCAGCCCGTCAGGCCTTTGGCGCACGAGATCTCCCGTCCGGAAAAGTCGACAAGGGGGCGTTCCGATGCATTCAATGTTGCCGGCGGCGCAGCGGCCGTCGGCCCAAAGTCCCAACGCCACATAGCGGCTAGCGACAACCAGCTCTCCGATCTCACCCGGCGGAGTGGTGCGTCCATACTCGTCGATCAACGCCAGGCAGTTGCCTGGAAGCGGATAGCCGATGGGAATTCGTGCGTCGTCAGCACGGCAGGAATTATCTACGAACCACTGCATCATCGGTGCTTCCGTGGCGGCGTAAATCAACTGGATAGCCGCTTCCGCCCCGAGCCAGACGTGCAGCAGATCGATATCGCTCCACAATGTGGTGTCTCCACCGATGCGAACCAGTCGAAGTGCATCGCCCGCCTGTTCACCACCGTACGCGATCAACGACCTCAACAGAGCCGGAAACGCGAACAAGATTGTGATGGACTCTGCGCGGATGACATTCAAAATCTCACGCGCGCCGGCGCGTTGCGGATCAAGGAGGTGAACGTTGGCTCCCGCGAGAAGCGCGGTCATGATGTCTCGCACGCCGACTATGGTGGAGAGCGAGGCCAGTGTCAGAAACCTGTCTTCGGCGTTGATATGCGCAGCGTTTATGGATTGCGCGACACGCTGCAGAAGATTCCGCTGACTATTGACGATGCCCTTCGGCCGGCCGGTACTTCCGGAGGTAAACGCCACGCATGCCGGCTGGTCCATGCCAAGCTCGTTAGGTCGCCAGCCCGTTCGCGCGGCTTGAGGCAAACGGGTCAGATGGATGACGCGAGCCTGGCTGATATCGACGGATCTAAGGATATCCTGTCGTCCAATGATCAAGGCCGGCCGCGCATCCTCCAGCACCTGGCTCAACCACTTGCCGGGATAGTGAGGATCTAGGGCAACAAAGGGACGTCCGGCCGCCAGGCAAGCCAGAATGGCGAGGGGAAACATCGAACACGTCGGCAGCAGTATGCCGATGAGGTCTCCGGGCTGGGTTTCTGCCGCGATGGTTTCGGCCAGTCCGGAGAGGCCATCCCACAATTCCTGAAAAGAGAGAGAAGTGTCTGAATCCGTGACCGCGATGCTGTTTCGATGCCGGCGCGCCACACGCTCAAGGTGATCGATGATCGGCCTATCTAGATCATCATCGCGAAACTCGGTGAAAATCCGGTCGGCTGGGCCGTTCCAGTCCAAGGGATGCTTACCTTCCTCAAGCCACTCCAGGCTCTTGAAATCAGCCGCTGCTGCGTAAGCACCGCTCGTTTCGCTTCGACATGCACTCCGCGCGGAACTGCCGCGCGCGGAACCCTCCACTGCAACCGAAGCCAACCCTGAACTCTCCCGCGATATAATCGAGCGTCGAATGACGCCCCCGCGTCGGCGACTCGGATCTTCAGGACGGCCCATCTGACTACTCCCCTGAACCTCCTACGTTCCCAACCGTTCGATTGTTCCCCATAACATATGGAACGAAACCCCTCATCAGGACCGCAGCGCTCGGATGCCGTTCACAGATCAGAACGGCTGTTGCTATCGCTGGTTAAGTCTTATTGTGCCACCCGCGCTCTCTCGAGTGCTCTGAGGTCGCATGAAACGCCCGTTTCAGGAAACTGCTGTATCTGAACAATGAGCCAGTGCTGGCTCGTCCCGCCAGCTCCGCGTATCGGGCCCGTAAATACCTCCGCCGGCACCGTGTAGGCGTGTCGGTGGCCGCCTTGGCCGCAGCGCTGCTGATATCGTTTGCGGTGGCGGAAATGTTCGAGTTACGCCGTATCACACGCGAGCGCGATCGGGCGAACCGGGAGCGCGACCGCGCGAGCCGGGTTACCGACTTCATGACGAAAATGTTCAAGGTCTCGAACCCCAGCGAGGCGCGAGGTAATACCATTACGGCCCGCGAAATTTTGGATAAATCGGCGAAGGACGTCGAGACTGGACTCACCAACGAGCCGGATGTGCAGGCACAGATGATGCACGTGATGGGCGATGTTTACGATAATCTGGGGCTCTATTCCAATGCGGAGTCGCTGGTCGGCCGCGCCTCGGACATCCGCCGCAACATGCTCGGCCCGGCGAATCCTGAGACCTTGACGTCGATGCACCTACTGGCCAGCGTCTATAACGACGAAAGTCGCCAAAAAGATGCGGAGAAATTGTGTCGCGAAACGCTGCAAGCCCGCCGCCGTGTGCTTGGTTCCTCGAATCGGGACACTTTGGACTCCGCCAATCTGTTGGCTAATATCCTGACCCAGGAGGGGCGTTATCAGGATGGCGAAAAGTTGCACCGCGAGGTGGCGGTAACGGCCAAACAAGCGCTCGGATAGCAGGACAACTTAATGAAATCAGCTACGGAAAACCTGGCGATCGATCTGGCTCAGCAGGCCAAATATTCGGACGCCGAGTTTACGGGCCTGAGCACCCCAGCACTTTGGTGACGATGGGGAATCTGGCATTGGTCCTTGCCGGCGAGAAGCATTACGCCGACGCCGAGAAACTGTTCCGCGACGCGCTCGCAATCAAGCGCAAGGTACTGGGTCCGGAACACCGCTCCACGCTGGTAACCATGGGAAACCTGGCGGATGTTCTCACGTCCGAAGACCAGTACTCAGAGGCTGAGCCATTGATTCGGCAGACACTGGAAATCGAGCGTCGAACCCTAAATCCGAAGCATTCCGACTACCTGACTACCCTGGACGGTTTAGGGAGACTCTTGATGAAGGAACGACACTATGTCGAGTGGGAAAGGGTGCTGCGTGAAGAGCTGGCAGGCCGGCGCCGTGGTCTCGGCGACAAGCATAGCGACACCACCACCGCGGCTTATAACCTAGCTTGTGTTTTGGCGCGGGAAGGCAACCGCGACGAGGCATTTACGACTTTGCAGTTCGCTGTGCAGAACGGACTTAGCCCCGAGACCCGGGACGGCCTGGAAAAGGACGAGAGTCTGAGATCACTGCGCGGGGACCCGGTTCAATGCGCTGATAGCTTCTTTGCATCGGGAAGCCACAGCTCAAAAATAAAAGAAGAACCTGTTCATTCAGATTATCGGAAGGTATTGAGACAGCCAAATCTTTCCAGTAGAGCGGAAACGATGCGCCCCTGAGCGATACGCACCCGCAAGCCCCTAACCTCTGGCGGGCGCCACGGGCGCCGGTTGCGTGGCGATCCGAAGCGCATCCCGCCGAATGCCCGCCAGCATCCCCTGAAACACCAGTTGATGAAACGGCCGCATGGCGTACCAATAGAGCAAACCAAACAAACCATGAGGCCGGAACAGGGCTGTCTGGCGCACGATGCATGGGCCGTTGTTGCCAACCTCTATGCGGAACTCGAGCATCCCTTCGCCGGGCAATCGCATTTCGGCTCGTAACGAAAGGCGGCGGTCCGGCTCGAAGCCGACCACGCGCCAGAAGTCCAGCGCATCGCCGTACCTGAGCGTCTCTGGATCGCGACGCCCCCGCCTCAGGCCAGGGCCTCCCGCCAGCCGGTCCAGCCAGCCACGCATGATCCAAAGCCAATTGTTGGTGTGCCAGCCGCTCCGGCCGCCCACCCGACATACCGCACGGAATGCCGCTGCGGCCGGGGCGTCGATGGCTACCTCGCGGCTATCGCGAAAAACCGTGCCACCAGACCAATCCGGATCGCCCGGCATCGCACCCGCCATCGACCAGTTGGTCTCCACCTGCCTGGCCGTCACTTGGCTAAGGGCGGCGCGAATCGCCTCGCGAATGTTCAACAGTTTCTGCGGCACCAAACTTCTGATCCGGTCATCGCGGCACACCACCGGGTTCTTCAATCCTTCCGCCAGCGGTATTGCGATCTTGTTGCTCAAAGGAGTCACCAGGTGAATCCAGTAAGAACTCAAGCGCGGGGTCAGCACAGGAACCGGAATAATCCAGCGGCGGGGAAGGCCGAGCTCTTCCGCCATGACGCGCATGATTTCGCTGTAGCACAGCGTTTCGGCGCCGCCGATGTCGAAAGCGCTGCCAATGGTTTCGGGAACGGATAGCACGCCAACCAGGTACGCGATCACGTTTTCCACCGCGATCGGCTGGCAAGGAGTGCTCACCCATTTCGGAGTGATCATCACGGGTAACCGCTCCACTAGATAGCGCAGAATCTCGAAAGACGCCGAGCCTGAGCCAATGATCATGGCGGCGCGCAGGACCGTCACCGGCACTTTCGTCGATGCCAGTACCCGCTCCACATCCCGGCGCGACGACAGATGCTCGCTGAGATTCGAACCGGTCTCGCCCAAGCCGCCCAGGTAGATGATGCGGCCCACACCGGCATCGCGTGCCGCGCGCGCGAATGCCAGGGCCAGTTGCTGATCGCGTTGCGCATAGTCGCCCGCGGCCGACATCATCGAATGCACCAGGTAAAATGCAGCGTCGCAACCTTCTAACTCGCACGTCAGCGACGGCGCATCCGCCAGATCGGCCTCCCGGATCTCAACGCAAGAATCCAAGGTCCACGCGCGGCCTTTAAGCTTCGCCGCGGACCGCACCAGGCAGCGCACGGCGTAGCCGGAATGGAGCAGTTGCGGCGCGAGCCTCCCGCCAATGTAGCCCGTCGCGCCTGCTATGGCAATACGTTGCATTTAGAACTTCAGAGGCCGCGCCCCTGCTCAGTCTTATCGGCAATGAGCACGCAAAGTTGTATCCCGGTAAAGACTGCAGGCGGATCGTACGGCTTCAAATCGTAGAACCTCGGTTGCGCCCCTGGCAGCCCAGAGTGCGAGCCCGACAACAGTCCGGCAGGCCCGAGCGCCCTCTCAAGCTTCAGAAGCGCCTTCTCGAAGCTCGCGCCCGTGAGCCGGGCACACTCCTGAACATGTCGGCCGTAATCGGGAGTTGGATGGAGCGCTCTAGGACTGACATCCTGCGTTTGGCGCTGCTTAACATAATCTCCCGCGTCGTCTCAAATCTTATGCATCTGCTTGGATGCTTCGCTGGCCCGCTCCAGTTCCGAAAGGCGGGCCTCAATGTCATCGAGCTCAATGGCCTTGGCTGCGTGGTTCAAAACACTATCGGCCGCCCGCACTCGGACCGAGGGCGGCGCGGCCGGATCGATCATTACCTTCAACAGAGTGGTAGCCGCCGCTGAGGCTCCATGCTGAAGCCGCGCGATTGACTGCCCAAACGCTGCCCGTTTAGTATCTCTGTACGCAGCATCAAACTCTGTTTCCTTCATCCAGCGGAGCAACGTGTTGGGCGCGATCCCTATCGAGCGCGCGGCCTCCTCGATGCGCTGTGTTAACAAAGCCGCAATGGCCTCGTCCTTCTTGCGACTGAATTTTGTAGCGTGGCCTACCAACTGACGCAACCTGACGCAATCTGCCCGGCTTCCACTCCATCGCCAGTGACAATTTCCGACAGAATCCACTTGCTTTCCGAGCGCACCGGAGTGATCGATGTTGTGATCGCGGTGATTACCGCACAAGGAGAAAACATCATGACGTCGACCACAGAAACCGGAACGGTTCCAGCCGCCGTGGCTGAGGAGCCCAAAGCTACTAAGAAAGCCCGTGTTGCGCCACAGAGCGCCAAGGTTGCGAAGAAGAAAGCCAAGTCGGCAAAGAAGGCCACTCCCTCCAATAAAGCGCCTAAAGGCGCGAAGAAAGCGAAGGGCCCCCGGGAGGGCAGCAAGACCAACCAGATCCTTGACCTGCTCAACTTCAATCATCCAGCTCGCGGCGGGCTTCCCGGCGCCGATTTTTTATAATTTCGTCCGACCAGAGTACGCCGGCAGGCCGGCGCTTGGAGAAGAATTCCTGCACTTCGCGGATTACGTCATCCCGCGTCGTAAGCACTAGCTGCTGCTTCTTTAAACTGGCGACTAAGCGTCGAATTTTTGCGCAGGTTCATTTTTGTTGGCCGATGCCAATTTTATCAAATCTGGCGGATTCTATGAGTCTGCCAGAAATCCCCTATCCCGCCGTACTCCGATGCTCGATTCCCAATTGCTGGCATTTCTTGTACAGATGGCTGCGCTCCAGCCCCAGCGCCTTGGCAGTGTCGGTCATCTTGTAATTATGCTTTTTAAGTTCGGCCAGGATGATGTCGCGTTCGTGTGCATCCATGCGCTCAGAAAGTGGAAGTTCGGACAGCGCATCGGATCTCGCGGGAAGCGCTGGCGCGCTGGAGTCGAATGGAAGTGCAAGGCGGGCGGTGGCGCCATCGATGCGATCGTCGGCCAACAGCAATAGTCGTTCCACCACATTGCGCAACTCACGGACATTTCCGGGCCACGCGTAGCGCTCCAGCTCCGCATAAGCTTCCGGCGCGATCTCGCGCGGCTTCCAATCGTTTTGTTCGGCGACCGATTGCGCGAAAAAATCCACCAACAGTCGGATGTCTTCGCGGCGCTCGCGCAGCGGCGGCAGTAGAATGGGAAAGACGAAAACGCGATGGTACAGGTCCTGGCGGAATTCGCCTTTGCGCACCAGCTCTTCCAGGTTCCGATGCGTGGCCACAATCACCCGCACATCCACCGGGATGGTCCGGTCGCCGCCGATCCGCTCCACCTCTTTTTGTTCCAGAACCCGCAGAAGTTTGGCCTGCATCATGGCAGGCATGTCGCCGATCTCGTCCAAAAATAAGGTTCCGCCGTGCGCCTGTTCGAACTTGCCCGCATGCCGCGTGGCTGCTCCGGTGAAAGCGCCCTTCTCGTGGCCGAAGAGCTCGGATTCAATGAGCTCGGCGGGCACGGCCGCGCAGTTGAGCGTGATGAACGGCCCGCTGCGGCGCGCGCTCTTGTCATGCAGCGTGCGCGCGATCAGTTCCTTGCCGGCGCCCGTTTCGCCCAGGATAACCACGCGGGTCTCGCTGGGCGCAACACGTTCCACTTTCGCCATCACATTGTGCATGACGGCCGATTTCCAGATCAGCTCCTGCTTGCCCGCGCGCTGCCGCAGCCGCCGGTTTTCGTCTTCCAGGCGGGACAGCTTCACGGTGTTCTCTACGGTGACCAGGAGCTTCTCGGTGGAGAGCGGCTTTTCCAGGAAATCAACCGCGCCTAGCCGCGTGGCCCGCACCGCCATCTCGATGCTGGCTTGTCCGGAGATCATCACCACGGGTGTGGGCACGCCGGCGGACTTCAATTCAGCCAGCAGCGTCAGGCCGTCTTTGCCTGGCATCACGACGTCGGAAAGAATGACATCGAAGCGCTGCGTTTTGGCTAGTTCGAGCGCGCGATCGGCTTGATCGCAGACCACCGCTTCATGGCCGGCCAGGCGGAACGCGCGCGCCAGCGAGGCCAGAGTATTCGCGTCGTCATCCACCAGGAGAAGTTTGCTCATGCCTTCAGCTCGATTCGAAAGGTCGTCCCCTTACCCAGCTCGCTGTGTACCGTGATTGTGCCTTTATGATCGCTCACCACGGATTGCACGATGGCCAGTCCCAGGCCGGTCCCATGTTGCTTGGTCGTGTAATACGGCGTGAACAGACGATCGCATTCTTCGGGCGCCAATCCATCTCCGTCATCCGAAATTTCGATTGCCACTTTGTTGTCGTGCCGCGTTGTTCGAAAGACAAGTCCTCCGCCGTGGGGCATGGCATCGAGCGCGTTCAGAACCAGGTTGTGTAGCGCGCGGCGCAATTGGTCAGGATCAGCCGGCACTTCGCCCGCATCCTCCGCCAGCTCCAATATGGCTTTGACCGGCGGCCCTCCCGGCGCCTGCAACTGCGCTTCAAAGAGCTGGAGCTCTTCACGCACGATTTGGTTGACGTTGACGGGCTCCAACTCCGGCGCGGGCATTTTCGCGAAATCGCTGAAGCGCCCGATGATGGTTTTCAGGTGGCCGAGCTCGGCGAGCAGCGTGGAAGTGCTTTCGCGAAACACCTCGTCGAATTGTTCGGGCGATGCATCGCGCGCGCGTTGCAAGTTCTCGATGGTGATTTGCAGCGGAAAGAGCGGGTTCTTCAACTCGTGAGCCAGACGCCGCGCCAGTTCGCGCCAGGCGGCCACGCGCTCGGCCTGGATCATGCGATCGCGCTGTTCGACAAGTTGCTCGGTCATTCCATTAAAATCGCGCGCCAGTTGTCCTATCTCATCGGAGGAAGATACAGCGGCTCGCGTATCCCAGTTTCCGATGGCGACCTCCCGAACGCTCGACGCCAATCCGCGCAGCGGCCGGGTGACGCGCGATGCGGTCCAGAAGCTGAGCACAAGCCCGAGCAGAACCCCCGCAGCGCCCACGATGGCCGCGGTTCCTTGGATATATTTCTTGAGGGCCACCAGGTCCGCGCGCGAGTTTTCGATCACGAGCGTTGCGAGCAGTTGCTTGTCGCGCCCGCGCAGAGGGATGGCGGTGACGGTGGCGTCCGAGTTGACGCGCGTAACCTGGTCCGTTTGCCTGTAGAGCCGCACCCGCATGCCTTCCGCGCCGGGAAGGGAATCGAGAAACTCCTGGTCGAGACGGCGGCCACCGGCAACATACAACATGCCATCGCCGGCTTTCACAGTGCGCACGGTGATTATCCCCAGCGCCTCGCCGTCCGCCAGATCTTCTTTCTTCAAGAACACGCCTTGCGACTTCCAGCCGGAACTCGCTGTGAGCCAATCTTCTTTGTAGCCGAAGCGGGCCGGCCACTCGGCCGAGCTAATGATGGTGGCGTCCGGGCCGACCAGCTCGAGGAAATCGAGCGACTGCTCCTGCGCGAGAGTCTGAGCCTCGGCGAAATACGCTGATGTATCGGCTGGGCCGCCGAAATTCAATGCCAGGCGCTGGACATCGTCGGAATCGGTGACTGCTTCGACGCGCCGGGCCACCTCGACGCGTCTCCGATCGAATTCGCGCTGGAATTGGTTGACCAGCGCAGCCGTGCGCTGTGCATCCCGGCGCTCGAACGATTGCGTGACGAGTGTCGAAACCACCGCCGCGACGATCCAGACGGACAGAACCGCGGTGGCTGCTATGCTGAGGAAGACCTTGGTGCGGAAGCTCACGGCTGGACCCAGACGTCGTCCAAATGCAGAGCAAAAGCATCGGATTTCGAAGACTCTATGTGGACTCGCGGAGCGATACCGTAAGTTTCGCGCAGAAAGGCGAGTGGGACCACACGATCCAGCAGCGTGCGCTCGGCTTCATATAAGGTGTCGGGTTTGCTGGAGTCGATGTGGCCCACGCCCAGCGTAGCTGCCATGCGGGCAAGCTCCGTTGCGGCGTCTGTGGATTGCAGTGGCAATTCCCCCAGGCGCAGAATACCCGCAGTGGATGTGGGCTGGATCGTGATCCCCGCGTCGCGGGCATTCAAGGCAACGCGCTCGGCGACGGAGCGCAAGAAAGCATCGTTCGCCGGGTAGCTGAGGCTGATTGGTCCAGGACGGAGTTGCGAGACCAGTTGTTTGGCACGCGGCACATCAAACGCCGATTGGAACAGAAACGCGTAGCCGGTGAGCCATTGCGGCAGCAGACTGAATGCCGCTTCGCCTCTGCGCTGTGCCAGGACATTGACGATGGGCGCGCGATCGATCGCGAGCGCTAGCGCCTGCAACAGCACCGGGTTCGCATTGGGCCCTGTGATGGCCACCAAAATCCGCGGCGCGGACGACCACGTCGCGATGCCCTCCGGAAGTATGCGACGCGCGGGGCCGGCGGGAATATCGAATATGTCGGGGCGTGCGTGTCCGGCGCCAAATTCGATGGCGATGGAATCCAGATAGGGCCGTGAGCCCCAGTAATCGTCGAATGCCGCGACTACCAGCCGGCGGCCCGGTTCCCAAGCGGTGACGCGGAAGGGTCCGGTTCCGGTGAGCGAATTGGCGTCGCCCTGTCGAAAGACGGCGGCGTGCGGCGAGGCGAGATCCGCGAGTAGATCCGGCATGGCTTCACCGGATTGGATGACAATCGCCTGGCCGCCCGCTTGGATGGACACATCGGCATACTTTCCCTTCAGCGCGCCGAGCAACGACGGGACGGCGCTGGCGCCGTTCAGCGGCTGACCATCATGAAACGTAACTTTCTGGCGCAGCGAAAACCTCCAGCGCTTCAGGTCGGGATCGTGCTGCCACGCCACGCATAAGGCAGGCTCGATGCCGCCGCGCGCGTTGAGACGCACCAGCGTCTCGGTGATGGGAATTGAGAGCGCCGACGACTCCGTGAGCGTACTCCAGGCGGATGAAAGCTCGATCGTTAAGCTGCCGCCGTAGTGAGGCCGCGTGGCCGCTTTGGCTTGCGCAATCGGGACGCTACTGAGGAGAGCAAGACAAGCCCAGACGGGAAGCCTCATACTCTCCTGTTTGCGTGTTGCGAACGACCAGCGTCACTTGGCCCTTTGTTTCGGCGGGCCAGAGTGCGGTTACGGGACCTGGCAAAGGCAGCGGATCGCTGGCCGGCGCGGCTTGCGTGGTGTAGGCGCGAACGTTGTCATGATCGGTGGTGCTTGAGGCGATAATCGCGCCGCAGGCGTCGTCTTTCCCAGCATCGATCGGCGCAATATCGCTGCCCCATCCTTCGGCGCCCCCGAAGAGCCCATGGGCGGTGCTATAAAAGGGCCCCTTTGCGGAGTCGGATTCCAACAAATTGCGATCCCTGATCCAGCGAACCTGTCCATCGGACCAAGTTTCGTTTCCTGGCGCGCACACTATTTTGAGATCGGGCTGGATCGAACCGGTGCAGGTTGCGCCGGGAATGAAGACCCGGAAACCCTCCGGAACGGCCTCGATGCGCCCGCGAGGATCGCGAGGAACTGGGCGGGGGAGCACGAGCGACGCTGTCGCGCTAGGCGTCCACATGTCGCCGGACAGCCGGAAGCTCGCGACTTTGCTCGCGCTCAGCACCAGCATCTGGGTATTGGAATTGAGCAGCAACACGTCCAGGATCGGTTCTGGCTGCGCCCAAAGAAATTTCTTCGTCAAAGTGGCTCGTGGTTTTTCCTCGGGCGAAGCGGTCGGGTTCCACCCAAGCATCGCGATTTGCCGCTTGTCTCCAGAATTGACTTCGGCCACGAACAGCAGCCCCCGCGCGCTGTCTGAAAGCGTGATGCTCACGCGCGGCTCAACGGCTGTACCGCCTGTTATTTCGACGCCCGCCTTCCGCAATTCGGCTTCGAACAGGCTGCGAAAGTTTGACCATTCGCCCGCCCGCAGCGGCGACAGATTTTGCAGCTCGAGCGAAACGGTTGCGTGGCGCGGCAGCAGGGAGGCGGTACGGGACGCCAGCTGCTCTGCTGCATCCTGCTGCGTCATGGGTTGAGCCCTGGCAGCGGCCAAACCAAACAATAGCGCGAACACGACGCGATGCACGCGACCATCATGGCATGCCTCCGGCCACCGCTGCCATCACTACTGCAGCCATTTGGGCGGGCTCCCCGGAAATGAGCTCCACTTCATCGCCCACGCGCACCAGTTCAAACAATTCCTCCACATCGTGATTTCGCATCCGGATGCAGCCGTGCGAGGCGGCGTGGCCGATAGATTCGGGATGATTCGTCCCGTGAATGCCGTAGCCTTTGTATCCCAGGCCCATCCAGCGCGTGCCCACGGGATTGGACGGTCCCGGCTTCACCACCTTGCCGTCGTGCGAGTAGGTGGGGTTCAGCACGTGGCTGGCGATGTGAAAGCTCCCGGAGGGGCTCGGCGTGCTGTGCTTGCCGACGGCCACCGGATACGTCTTCACTACCTTGCCGTCTTCCACGAGGACGATCTTGCGGGCCGCGATGTTGACGATCAGCCGGCGCGTGGGCGCGCTTTCGGCGAACATTTCGGTTGAGGCCGCCATCAGGATTGCGAAGAATTTGATTGTCTGCATCGCGTTTTCTCCTCTTCGAGAAGAAGAGATGCAGGCCGAGATCCTCCCTTTAATCGGCTGAAAGTAAAAGAGATAGACCTGTTAGCCGCGTGTCGCGCGCAACACGTCGTGTCAGAGGATACACACCGACGGCTTCACTTCCACGCCATGCTCTTTTTGCGCGTCAAGGCGTGATAGAGGCCGAAAAAAGCCGCCGCGTTCAGCATGCAAAAGTAAAACGGCAAACCCAGCGACCTTGGTCGAAGCCGGCCGGTGAGGCCGAAGACCGCGAGCGTGTAAAAGCCAACCTGGAGGCAGAGCAACACGGCATACATCGGGGAGCCGAGCAAAAAAAGATTTGCAGCCATCGCAGCGAGCATTGCGAAGGGCGCCGCCAGCCGAATTGCTTTATGCGACAAGAAGAAAAACACCGGCAGGGGCTGAAGCGGCGTCAGGAGTTGCGGGAGATGTCGAAGTTGTTGGAGGTTTCCCGCCATAATGCGGATGCGCCGGGCGAATCCGGTCATCTCTCGAGCTTCTTCCCAGACCCGCGCGTCAGGCTCGTAGACCGCGCGGAAGCCTCGTGATAGCACCGAGACCGGAATAACGTAATCGTCGTTAATTGTTTCGGGCGGCGGGTAGGGATACAGCGCCTTCCGGATGGCGTGTAGTTGGCCGTGACCACCGAGTGTGGAGGCCAATTGCGACTCTTGGGTTTTCAGAAACGTCTCGTACTTCCAGTACAGGTTCTCGGACGCGCCGATGCTTACTTCCGCAGGCCGCACAACTTGATACCGGCCGCTCACAGCGCCTACCGCTGGATCGGCGAAGTTCGCGACCAGCCGCCGTACCGAATCGGGCGCGAGCATGGCCGAGGCGTCCGAGAAAACCACGATCTCGCCGCGAAGCTGCGGAACCGCGGCGTTGAGCACGGCCATTTTGCCTCGATTCTTCGCATAGGCCAAGACGCGCAAGCGGCCGTCGCCCTCAAATCGCCGCGCGATCGCCTCGGTTTCATCCGTCGATCCGTCGGAAGCGATCACGATCTCCCGGCGATCGGCGCGGTAGTCCAGTGCCAGCGAATTGCGGATCTTGCGTTCCATCACGCGGGCTTCATTGTGGGTGGGAATGACCAGCGACACCGATGGTTCGATGGGTGCTTTCTTCACCGGGCGTCGAATGGCTAGACGAAGACCGATCAGTGCCAGCGGATAGCCGAGGTAGGCGTAGAGCGGCGTGACGATCGCGATCCAAAAAATGATTTCGGCCGGCACTGAATAGGCCTAGGCCGCGCAGCTCCGGCGCGCCGTGCTGGAAAATTCGCGGAACCACAGTTCCAGCATCAAGAGCTTCCATAAATGATGATGATTGTTACGCCGCCCGCGGTCGTGCTCGTCCAGAAGGTCCGCAACAAATTCCGGCGAAACCATGCCGCGGTCCAGGAACGAGCGGCTGGTCAGGTGGTCGAACAGAAAGTTTCGCAGCGGACCGCGGAACCAGATGGCCAGCGGCACTCCAAAACCGCGTTTGGGCTGGTTGAGCAGCGCCGGCGGCAGCCTATGCCCCAGCGCGCGAACGAAAACATCCTTGCCGCGCTTGTTTCTGAGCTTCCAGGCGTGCGGGATGCGCGCCGCGAGCTCCGCCAATTCATGATCCAGCATTGGACACCGGATCTCGAGTGAGTTCGCCATCGACATGCGATCCACCTTCACCAGCATGTCGCCGGTGAGCTTCGCGGTGGCTTCGAAGTACATGGCCTGAGTGAGAATGTCGGTGCCCTCGGGAAGCAGGCAGTGCTTCATTCTTTGAGTAAGAAACACGGCATCCGCCGGCGGCGCCCACTCCGGCGTCAGCAGCCGCTTGTACAAGTAATGGGGAGAAGCATTTTCGAAGTAGCGTTCAAGAGCGGTGGGACGGCTGATCATCCGCAGATAGTTCTTTCCATACGCCGAGTAAGGAAGCAGATCCGCGGCGCGCGAGAGGAGCGCCCGCACGGGGGAAGGCACATGGTCCGCGCGTCGAAGGCGCTGCACTTCGAGAAAGCTCTCATAACCCCCGAACAGTTCGTCGCCGCCGTCGCCGGTGAGCGCCACCTTCACGTGCCGGGCCGCGAACTCGGAGACCAGATATGTAGGAATCGCCGACGAATCGCCAAAAGGTTCATCGAAATGCCGGACCAGTTTTCCGATCAATTCCACGGAGTCCGGCCGCACAATGAGCTCGTGATGCTCGGTGCGATATTTGCGCGCCAGGGCGGCCGCGAGCGGAAGTTCACTGAAACCGGACTCTTCAAAACCGATCGAAAATGTTTTAACGGGCGCGTGGCCTTGCAAAGCCATGGACGCCACCACCGATGTAGAATCGATGCCGCCGCTCAGGAACGCGCCCAGAGGAACATCCGACAGCATGCGCATTTTCACCGCGCGGTCGAACATGTTGCGCACGGATTCGTGCGCCTCGGCTTCGCTCAATTCCGAAGTCGGCTCTTCGGCGGGGGCGGGCAGCGTCCAATAGCAGCCCTCCGTGGTTCGGGCGTCCCCGGTTCGAGCGTCTGCGCGATAGCGCAGCCACCCACCGGGCGGGAGCTTGCGGATCGCGAGATACGGCGTCCACGGATCGGGAATATAGTTGAGCAGGAAATAGAGCTGCAGCGCTTGACGGTCATGTTCCAGCGGAACTCCGGCCGCGCGCAAACACTTCAGCTCGCTCCCAAAATACAAACCTTCCGGAAGCATGGCGTAGTACAGCGGCTTTTTTCCGAAGCGGTCGCGCACCAGCAGGATCGATTGGTCGCGCGAGTCCCAAATTGCATAGGCGAACATCCCGCGCAAGCGCCGAATCCCGTCCACGCCTTCCTCTTCGTAGAGGTGCACCAGGACTTCGGTGTCGCTATTGGTGCGGAAGCGATGGCCGCTGCGAATCAGGGACGCGCGCAACTCGCGATAATTGTAGATCTCGCCGTTAAACACCACCCAGACGGTTCCGTCTTCGTTGGAGATGGGCTGGCGGCCGGTGGCAAGATCGATGATGCTGAGCCGCCGCATACCCAGCGCCGCGCTTAGGCCAGGGCCGTTTTCGACGTGTTGACCGTGATCGTCCGGACCGCGGTGCCGGATTTCGTCGCACATGGAGCGCAGATCCGGCACATCGGCGTTTCTCGACCGTAGAAAATATCCAGCTATTCCGCACATAAGGTTGTGAGCGACTCTTTGCGAACTCTTCGCCAAATCGTATTTCGGGTCCGCCAGGAATTGATCAATGTGATTCTCACCGCGCTACCACCCGCCCCCCGTATCTGCGGCGATTTCATCTCGGGCCTCAAGTTTCCGCCACCCGGCGAATTCGCGCCAGAAGTAAAGGACCTGGCGGATCAAATCCGGCTGCATCGCTTTCCCGTCTTTTGCTTGACTGTGGAGACTGGCCCCGAAATCCGTTGGCGTCGCGACTATACGCGCGGCATCGAGACCGATTTGGTCTATTTCCGGCGCGTTCCTTTCCTTGATACGCCGCGCGCGGGCGATCACAAACTTATTTGGGAATTGAACCGGCATCAGCACCTGGTGATCTTGGCGCAAGCGTACTTGCTGACCGGGGATGGCAGGAACCTGGATGAGATTTGCGCGCAACTGGAGAGCTGGATCACCGCGAATCCGTTTCATCGCGGAACGAATTGGGCGAGCGCGCTGGAGATCGCGTTCCGGGCGCTTTCGTGGATCTGGATCGACCATTATGTGGGCCGGGAGATGCCGTCCGCATTTCGTGCTCGCTGGCTTCATATGCTTTATCTTCATGGTTGCCATTTGGCGAACAATCTCTCGACCTATTACTCGCCGAACAACCATTTAGTGGGCGAGGCCTTGGCTATGCACGCGCTCGGGCTATATTTTTCGGGACTGCCGCGCGCGCAACACTGGTCGAAAGTGGGCGCCCGCGTGATGCGTGAGCAGATGGATCGCCAGATCCGCGGCGACGGCAGCAGCTTCGAGCAATCAACTTACTATCAGGTGTACTTGCTCGACATGTTCTCATTGCACGCGACTCTGGCGCGTCCGGGCCCTCAGTATTGCGCCAAGCTGGAACAGATGGCGGAGTTCCGGCGCGCAATCGCCGGGCCGTCCGGCCGCCTCCCGCATATTGGGGACGACGATGGTGGACACTTATCGCTCGGTTGCATAAAACGGCCGAGCGGGGAAGGGAATTGGCAGTCTCAACTTTTCCCCGACGCTGGTCTGGCAGTGATGACGTCCGGCGACACACACGCGATGGTCGACGCCGGTCCCTTCGGTGCGCTGCACGCGGGGCACAGCCATTCCGATACCTTGAGCATCGTGCTGCGATCGGGCAGCGCCGACATCCTGATCGATCCCGGAACCTACACCTATACAGGCGAGCCCGAATGGCGCGATTGGTTCCGCGGTACGCGGGCGCACAACACCATTTGCATCGACGGGCGCGATCAGGCCGTGCCGCGCGGGCCGTTCCGCTGGGACGCCAAACCTGGCGTGAACATACTCGAGTGGCGCACGAGCGACGAGCGCGACATTCTCGAGGCCGAATGCCGCTATGCCGGGTTCATTCATCGACGGCGCGTCGAATTTCGCAAGCCGGACGTGTTTTTGATTACCGACGATGTCAGCGGACCGGCGGGGCTGCACGAGGTCGAACAACTTTGGCATCTCGGATCAACAGAAGCTCGGGCGAAGTTTGTCGTGGAAGACGATGCCGAACTCGCCGAGAGCTGGCGGTCCACAGTGTTCGGCGAAAAGCATCTTGGGCCCGTGCTGCGCGTGCGCCGGCGCTCCGAGTTGCCGATACGGTTGGAAGCAAGAATCGACCTCAATCGCTGAGCAAATGCAATATGATGTTGCGGCGGTGCGGCCGCACGCGATGTTCGAACAGATAAACGCCTTGCCAGGTTCCCAGCCCGAGCTTGCCCTTGTGAATCGGAATCGAGAGTTGCGTCTGTGTAAGCGCGGCGCGAATGTGCGACGTCATATCATCCGGACCCTCGGCCGTGTGCCGGTACAGGCGCGTGTCTTCCGGGACCAGGCGGGTGAAGAAATCCGCCAGATCGGCCACCACGTCGGGATCGGCGTTTTCTTGAATCACCAGCGAAGCCGAGGTGTGTTGGCAGAAGACGGTCAGGAGGCCGGTCTCGGTTTTATGATCGTTCAGCCAGCGCTCGATGTCCGCCGTGAAATCGTACAGGCCCTTGCCGCGAGTCGCGACGTGAAGCTGATGGGTGAACTGCTTCACTCGGAGCTTTATTCCACCGTCACGCTCTTGGCAAGATTGCGCGGCTGATCCACATCGCAACCCCGGCGCACGGCAATGTGATACGCCAGCAGCTGCAGCGGCACGATTTCGAGAATCGGCAGCAATAGTTCGGTGGTGGCTGGAATGGCGATGGTGTAGTCGGCGATTTTGCCGACCGCCTCCACGTCCTGCTCGCACACCACAGCGATCACGATGCCTTCGCGCGCCTTCACTTCCTGAATGTTCGACAGCGTCTTCTCGTAGCGAATGTGGCTTTCCTCGCTTTCGGGATCGCGCGTGGCGATGATCACCACCGGCAGATTCTCATCGATCAGGGCGTTCGGCCCGTGCTTCATCTCGCCGGCCGGATAGCCTTCGGCGTGGATGTAGGAGATCTCCTTCAATTTGAGCGCGCCTTCGAGCGCCATCGGAAAATGAATGCCGCGGCCGAGAAACAGAAAATCCGTGGAGCGGAACAGCTTTTTCGTCAGCTCGTCGTAGATGGACTCCTGGCCCAAGATCGCTTCCAGCTTGCCAGGCAAGCGCACCAGCTCCTGCACCAGCTTGCTCGATTCCTCCGGGCAGAGAGTCTCACGCACCTGGCCTAGATACATGGCCAAGATGAAAAGCGCCGTCAGCTGCGAAGTAAAAGCCTTGGTGGAAGCCACGCCGATCTCAGGTCCCGCGTGCGTCATCAGCGCGCCGGAGGCCTCGCGGGTGATCATGGACCCTACAACATTGCAAATCGCCAATGTTTTGGAGCCGTGCTGCTTGGCTTCGCGCTGCGCGGCCAGCGTGTCGGCGGTTTCGCCGGATTGCGAGATTACCACCGTCAGCATTTCGGGAGAGATGATGGGATCGCGATAGCGGAATTCGCTTCCATAATCCACTTCCGTCGGAATCCGCGCCAGCTTCTCGATCATGAACTTGCCGGCCAATGCCGCATGCCAACTGGTTCCGCAAGCGATGATCTTGATCGACTGGAATTCGCGGAACGCTTTCGGACTAATGTCCATCTCGTCGATAAAAACCCGTCCGGTCTCCTGGCCCACGCGGCCCAGCACCGTGTCGCGCACCGCGCGCGGCTGCTCAAAGATTTCCTTGAGCATGAAATGCTTGTAGCCGCCCTTTTCCGCCATGATGGGATCCCACAGGATGTGCGTGATCTGGCGCTTAATCGGACGGCCGTTGAAGTCGGTAAGATGAACGCCGTCGGGAGTCAACACGGCGATATCGCCGTCGCCCAAGAAGAACATGTCGCGCGTGTGGCTTAAGATGGCCGGCACGTCCGACGCAACGAAATACTCACCGTCGCCCAGGCCGATCACCACCGGTGGCCCCATGCGCGCAGCCACGATTTTGTTCGGATCCGAGCTCGCGATCACGCTCAGCGCGAACACGCCGTTCAGTTCCCGGACCGTCCGCCGCACCGCTTCTTCCAGATTGCCCTCGTTGTATTTCTCCACCAGGTGCGCGATCACCTCGGTGTCGGTCTCGGTGACAAACTTGTGGCCCTCAAGCTGAAGCTGATGTTTGAGCTGCAGATAGTTCTCGATGATGCCGTTGTGGACCACCACGATGTCGCCCGTGCAATCGCGATGCGGATGGGCATTTTCTTCGCTCGGACGTCCGTGTGTTGCCCAGCGGGTGTGGCCGATGCCGTAAGGTCCGTCCAGGGGATTGGTACGGAGCGCCTCTTCGAGATTGCGCAGTTTGCCGGAAGCACGGCGCACCGCGAGATGATGGTCGCCGTTGAGGACCGCGATTCCCGCCGAATCGTATCCCCGATATTCCAGCCGGCGCAGGCCATCGAGAATGATGGGGACAGCTTTTCTGTTCCCGATATAGCCGACGATGCCACACATATGTACCAGGATACAGGGAATGTGTAGCTTTCAAGGAAACCAAGGTACTAGCTCGCTGGGTCTCCCGTGTCCCTATTATTTCGAGTCATCGTAGCCAAGGCGCCCACACCTTCGCAGCAAGCAATCCCGCGCCCAGCGCGAAGCCGACCAGCGCTTGATATTCGCGATTACGCAGGTACAATTCCCAACGGAAACGCTCCTTTCGTCGTGCCGGCTTGAGCGCCGGCCACAGCGCCGGCACCCGTTCAGCATAGGCCGCGAAACTCGGGAATAGCTTTCGCAGGTGCTGCTCCTCCAGCTCAATCGCCGGCAGATAAATCAAAACGAACACCGCGCCAAAAAGCACCGCCAGCCACCACCGGCGCGACGCGACAACGAATCCGGCCGCGACCAGCAGCGTCCCCAAGTACAGCGGATTGCGCAGATAAGCATACGGGCCGCTTTCAGCCAGCCGGATGTTTTTCTCCACATGGCCGGTGGCCCAACCGCGCAGCAACAATCCGAGCACCGACACCGGCAGTCCCAGCGCCAACGATTTTACATCCGGCCGCGAAAACCAGGCGAACGCGACTACCAGAACAAAGCCACAAGTCACACGCAGGCGCGCCACCAGATCGGCGTACGGCTTCGGAAAGAAACTCATTCGCTCTTTAGCGATCCTTGTGTGCCGCAAGAATCGGTACCAGCGCCTCGAATACCTGATCGGGTGTGACCTCGCGCATGCTGGGGTCCAGCTCCGAAGCCCGCCGATAGGTGGTCACCGCCTTCGGGCTGCGCAGCACCTCGATAGTTCCGCCATAGGGCCCGTGCCGCGCGGGATCCGTCGGCCCGTAGATCGCTACGCCCGGCTTTCCAAGCGCCGCCGCCAGATGCAGAGGGCCGCTATCCAGCCCGATCACCGCAGTCGCTCGCCGCGTGGCGTGGATCAGGCCAGGCAACCTGGAGACATGTGTGTCGGTTGACTCGATGCGCAGCGAATGAGGCGCGTCCACAACCAAAGGCATTCCGCACTCCCGCCGCAACCGCTCGGCCAGCCGCGAAAAATATTCCAGCGGCCACTGCTTGGCGCCCCAGCCAGCCAACGGACTGGCCAGCACGAAGTCGCCTTCCGGCAGCGCTGCTTCCGGCCTTCCAGGCGGCAGCGGAAATGTACGTAGAATATTCGACGCGCCGGCCGCCGCCGCCAGATCCAGGTTCCGGTCAACCGCGTGATAGCCGCGGATGGGCACCTTGGTCGAGTAAAACCACGACGCCGCCGATTCGCGCGCGGACCCGGCATTGAATCCGAAAATGCGCTCCGGCCGCGCCAGCGTCGCCACCAGCGCCGACTTTACCAGCCCCTGAAAATCCACCGCAAAGTCAAAACGCGCCTCGCGCAACTCGCGCCAGGCCTGCCGCAAACCGGTGAACGTCCGCCGATCCAGATGCACAATCGAATCTACGTACGGATTGCCTTCGAGCAGCAGGCTCCACTTCGGATCGATCACCCAAGTGATCTTGGAGTGCGGAATGCTGTGCTTCAGGCTGGCCACCGCGGGCAGCGCTGCGATCACGTCGCCCATGGACCCCAGGCGGACCACCAGGATGCGCGGGCCGGTCATACGCCGGAGTCCTCGCGGCCCGATTCCTGGTGATGGCGTTGGATCACATGATCGATAAAACGCTCAGTGATACCCGCGTCGATGGGCGGTCCGGCGGGCAAGCCGGCGTCGGGCGCAACGTTCGACAGCACCACGTAATCCACCATCCCGAGCGCGGCCACCAGCTCGGCCCGGGCGCGCTGAGACAGCAGAGGGCGCGCTGGATTTGTCACTTCCACCACCAGCAGGCTGCCCGGTTCGCGCGCTCGCCGCAGACGCCCGACATGCTCGGCCAGCAGCGGATCGAAATGACCGGATATCCATCGGGCGGTGCGATCTTGCAGTGTTTGAATCTGGTCGAGCGGGACGATTTTCGATCTGGTGTCCAAAAACAAAGTCTAACAGTTATGTGCCGTTTTCGCGCCTGGGCCACCCGGGGAGCCGCGATCCTGAATGCTAGAATCACGGCTGGAAGCTAGTCTTGGCCGGTGCTGGGCCTGGTCTTCAAAACCAGTTGTGCGGCACTTTGTGTCGCGGGTGGGTTCGACTCCCACTAGCTTCCGCCAGGTTCTAAGAGGAAAATGAAGCCGCTGCCGACTGATATTCGCGTTGCCTTAATCGGGTATGGTTTCGTCGGAAAGACTTTCCATGTCCCGCTGATTGAGGCCACTCCGGGACTTCGGCTGGCCATCGTGGCGTCCCGCCAAAAGGAAATCGTTTTATCCGAGCTACCAGCAGTCGAGGTCACTGATCCGCAAACGGCGCTTACACGTGACAACGTAGACCTGGTCGTCATCGCATCTCCAAATGATAGTCATTTTTCGCTTGCGCGAGCCGCTCTTCAGGCCGGTAAGCATGTCATTGTGGACAAACCCTTCACCACAACACTGGCTGAAGCTCGGGAACTCTCGGCGTTGGCGTACGCGCGGGGTTGCTTGCTATCCGTTTTTCACAACCGGCGTTGGGACAGCGATTTCTTGACGGTTCGAAACGTGATCGGCCAAGGTTTGTTGGGAGAGGTGCTGCACTTTGAATCTCACATGGATCGTTTTCGCCCGCAGGTGCGAGACCGGTGGCGTGAACGGCCGGGCCCAGGAAGCGGTCTCTGGTTCGATGTTGGTCCTCACTTGGTCGACCAGGCGTTGCAGCTCTTTGGCATGCCCCAAAAGATAACCGCAACGCTCGCTAACCAGCGCGACGGAGCGCAGACAGACGACTGGGCGCATGTTCTCCTGGATTATGGAAGCCGGAGAGTCATTTTGCATTGCAGCCTGCTAGTCGCCTCAGGCAGCCCGCGCTTCACGGTTCACGGCACGCGCGGAAGCCTGATCAAACGCCTTCCTGATCCGCAGGAATCGCAATTACGGGCGGGAATGCGGCCCAACGATCCGCAATGGGGGATGGATCCGGATTGCGCTTCCTTTTTTGACGGCCAGGGTTCTCCTCGGGAGATCGAGTCTCAGCGCGGCGACTATGGGGAATACTATCGGGCGATCGTCATGGCCCTGAACACGGGCTCTCCCAATCCCGTTCTTCCGGAAGATGCAATGAACGTTATGGCCGTCCTGGAAGCTGCCGCGAGATCCTCAGCTGAAAGTTAGCTCCGCTCTTTAACCAGGTAGCTCAATCCCCCCAACCTCCCGCCGTAAGCCCGCCTTCACCGCTTCCTCCACAAACGCCGCTTCCACCGCCATCAAATTCGTTCGACAGAACTCCTCGCGCCCCCAGCCAAATACCCGCGACACTTCCTCGTACTCGCGCGTGAGCGTCGTCGGAGTCAGCATGCGCGTGTCTGTGTTGATGTTCAACGAAACATCCGCGCGATAAAGCTTATCGATGGGGTGGTGCTCCAGTTCCGCGAACGAAGGGATGATTTGAACATTGGACGATGGGCAGAGCTCAAGATGGATGCGCTTCTGCCGCAGATGCCGTACGAGTTCAGGATCCTCGATGCTGCGCGTGCCGTGTCCGATCCTGGTTGGATTCAGCAATCGAAGCGTTTCCCAAACGCTCCCCGGCCCCAGCGCCTCACCGGCATGCGCCGTTCGAAAGAAGTTGTGCTCCTGCGCATATTCGTAGGCCTTGGTATGCGCGGTGATCGGGTACCCCGCTTCATCGCCAGCCAGATCCAGCGCCACCACCCGGCTGCCTCGATACGCTTCAATCAACTTAGCGGTTTGCATGCTCTGCTCCGCATCGAAATGACGCAGCGTGCATAAGATGAGCCGCGCCTCGATGCCCGTTTCCAGGCTGCTGCGTTCAACGGCTTGATTCACAATCTCCACCACGCGCTCAGCCGTCAGCCCGCCCTGCATATGCAGCAAAGGCGCGAATCGAACTTCTGCGTAAACGATTCCATCGGCCCGTAATTGATGAAAGAGATCTTCGGTTACAAGTTGCAGCGCGGATTCATTCTGCATCAGCAGGAAGCCTTTCGGCGCGCGTTCCAAGAAGTCCGCGAGATTCGTGCAGCGAACGGGCGCAACATAATCCCGCAAGTACTCGTCGTGCGTGACACCGGGAGCAAGCCGCGCGACAGCAGCATAGCTGAGAGAACAATCCAAGTGCAGATGCAACTCCACTTTGGGCAGCCGTTTTATGTCCATCGACAGCTCGGTCGGCATAATATTGAGTGTGGAGATTCTCTGCTCGGAGTGCAAAAGGCCCATGTTACCGCTTCCCGCTAGCGGCACGAAAGGCTGCCTATGCCGCGCCTGCTTGACAAAGGCTCTGGGGTCGCCGAATTTGAACCTGTGGAAGAAGCGGCTGGGCCGCGTGCCAGAGTGGGTGTGCGAGAGAACCCATCTCGAAACGCTGGTCCTGGCCGACAACGATCTGCTGGAAGTGCCCGATCAGATTGGCCGCCTGAAAAATCTTCGCATGCTCGATTTGGGTCACAACCGGCTGACTCACGTGCCGCATGCCTTGGGTGATCTCGACGGGCTAACCGATTTTCTCTGTCTCCACGACAACCAATTGACCTCGCTGCCGTCGTCTCTCGCCAGGCTGACTAAATTGCGCTACCTGAACATCGGTGAAAACGCGTTCGAAGCGCTGCCTGAATCCATTTCCTGCATGACGAGTCTGATCGAGCTAAGAGCATCCAGCAATCGGCTCGCATCGCTTCCGGATTCCATCGGACGTTTGACTCGCCTGCGCGAGCTGCACCTGAGAAACAACCAGTTGACGTCGCTGCCCGATTCGATGGCTGCACTGCAAGACCTGCGCCAGATCGATCTCCGCGGCAATCCCTTGACGCATCTGCCCGCAGCCATCGCCGCGCTTCCTCGACTCGAGAAACTCGATTTGCGATGGGTGAACCTGCCGCCGCCCGCATGGACGGCCGATCTCGAAGCGCGCGGTTGCGCTGTCTACCGTTAACCCATGCGCATAACTCGCCGGGCCGTTCTACAAAGCACCGTTCTCCAAGCCTCGCTTTTCGCGCAAGGCATGGCCACGCGCAACGTCCGCCCCGAACAGCGCGGCAAGCGCTCCGGCCTGCCGTTCGATGCCAAGTTCACCGACGTGGCTCATCAAGCCGGCCTCACTGCTCCCAGCATTTATGGAAGCATCGACACCAAGCGCCACATTCTGGAGGCCGTCGGTAGCGGTATTGCGTTCTTCGATTACGATCACGATGGCTGGCTCGACATTCTGGTTCTGGGCGGCACCCGCTTCGGCGTCGCACCCGCCGGCGCCGGCAACCGGCTGTACAAGAACAATCGCGATGGAACGTTCCTGGACGTCACCGCGAAATCCGGTCTCGCGCGTCCCGGCTGGGTCTCTGGCGTGGCCATTGGCGATTACAACAACGACGGCCTGGACGACCTGTTCCTCACTTACTACGACCAAAATGTGCTGTTCCGCAACAACGGCGACGGCTCGTTCACTGATGTCACTCGTGAAGCGGGATTGCTCCTCCCCGCTCCGCAATGGAGCACCGGCTGCACTTTCGTCGATTACGATCGCGACGGCCATCTCGACCTGTTCTTCTGCACCTACGTCGACCTTGACACGGGCATGAAAATGCCCACCGGCTGCGATTGGAAGGGCATCGCGGTGCATTGCGGCCCTCGCGGACTTCCCAAAGGACGCTGCTATCTGTTTCACAACGACGGCCACGGGCGTTTCACCGATGTCAGCAAGCAGGCCGGCGTAGACTCAGGCCGCGCCTACGGATTCACAGCCGTGGCCGCGGATTTCGACAACGATGGCTGGCCCGATATTTACGTGGCGTGCGATTCCACCCCTAGCTTCTACTACCGCAACCGGCGCGATGGAACCTTCGCCGAAGAAGGTCTGGAGCGCGGCGTCGCACTCAGCGAAGATGGTGCCGAGCAGGCCGGCATGGGCCTCGGCATCGGAGACTACAAATTGGATGGAACGCTCGGCATTTTGAAAACGCACTTCGCCGACGACACCAGCGTCCTCTACGAAAACAACGGAAAAGGCGAATTCACCGACGTGACGCTGAAGTCCGGCCTGGGCGTCGAAACGCGTTTCGTCTGCTGGGGCGCCGGAATTGTGGATCTCGACAATGACGGCTTGCCGGATCTGTTTATCGCCGCCGGTCAGGTTTATCCGGAGCTTGAAAAGCAGGCGCCGCTATTCCCTTATAAGAATCCGCGCATCGTGTTCCGCAATCTGGGTGGTGGAAGATTCGAAGAACTGTTCGACGAAGCCGGGCCGGCCATCGCCGCCGCGCATTCGAGCCGCGGCTGTGCCTTTGGCGACTTCGATAACGATGGCGACATCGACATCGTTATCATGAACATGAACGAGCCGCCCTCGCTATTGCGCAACGACAACGCTGGGCGCCACCATTGGCTGAAGGTCCAACTGGAAGCCGTCACTTCCAATCGAAGCGCGATCGGCGCTCGCGTGACGGCGCGCTACGGCGGCCGACTACAGGTTCAGGAAGTGATGAGCCAGTCGAGTTTCCTGTCCGTCAACGACAAGCGTCTGCATTTCGGCCTCGGCCCGGAAACATCCGCCGGGCTGGAGATCCGCTGGCCAAACGGCATGCAGCAGACATTCTCTGGCGTTCCGGCCAACCATCTGGTTCTGATCCGAGAGGGCGTTGGGATTGTAGCTACGCGGAAACCTCCATTCACGGCATAGAAGGTACCGAAATCCGCCCTGCCCACAACCACTTAATCCATCCCACTGCATCACGCTTCCCCACCAGGGCGTAATCTTGTTTGATGGCCCATGCGAGCACAGATCACCGCGCAATGCGAGATTACCAAACGCAGCGAATCCCGGATTCGGACATTGTGAGACCCTAAATTGCAGGCGCTTCCAATGTTCCAACTTCCAAGGCGCAGATTCCTGAAGCGCAGCTTGGCTCTTCCGTTCCTCGCCCGGCTGGGGGCTCAAGAAACGCTCCGCGCTCAACAAACGCCTCCCGCGCAAACGGCTATCGACGCGACGCTGCTCAAGACCCAGGCCGGCCTTGATGATTTCGTCACGGAAAAATATCACGATCAAATTGCCGCGATTCTCGCACAATGGCGCACGAACCTGGCGGACTCCTTGGAAAACGTTCTTGCGCCGGACTTCCTCGGAGCTTCCCCGCAGCCGGCGGAATCGCGGATCGTGCGTCCCGGACCCGCGCTCGAAGTCCGCCGCGTCACGTTCTCCCAGCAGCCAACTCTCGGACGCGAGGCGTTTCTCCAGGAGTTGCGGTCTTCTCTCAGCAGCTTGACGAGCATCCTTACTGCGGACTTCCAAGTGACTCAAATCGAAGTCCAGCCCGGCGGCGCATTGCAAACTCGGGTGCGGTATGAACTCGTCGGCTCTGGTCAGGGGTTTCATCGCGAACAGCGCGTAGGCTGGTGGAATTTTGAATGGGAACCGGCGCCGTCTCAAAGTGCATATCGATTGCGAAAGTGGCAGGCATTCGAGGAAACGCGCAGCAGATCCGCTCAACCATGGTATGAGGACATTGCGCCTCAAGCTTTCGGCCGCGCTTCTTCTTACTCCGATCAGATGCTGTACGGCGTCGATCATTGGCGCACGGTTCTCGACGGTGCCTGCGGCATCGACATTTACGGCCACAACGGCGTGTCGGTCGGCGACATCGATGGGGACGGCTTCGACGATCTTTACGTTTGCCAGCCCGCCGGCCTTCCCAACCGGCTTTATCGCAACCGCGGAGATGGAACTTTCGAGGACATTACCGAGACTTCCGGAGTGGGCCTGCTCGAAAACACGGCCTGCGCGATTTTCGCCGACTTCTCGAACCATGGCCGGCAAGATCTCATCGTCGTGCGCGCCGCGGGCCCGCTGTTGTTCCTGAACCAGGGCGGCGGCAAATTTCGCCTCAAGCCCAATGCGTTTCAATTTGCCACTCCTCCGCAGGGAACCTTCACCGGCGCTGCGGCTGCCGACTACGATCGCGACGGCTGGCTGGATCTCTATTTCTGCCTCTACGTTTATTACCAGGGCGCGGATCAATACAAATACCCAGCGCCTTATTACGCGGCGGAGAATGGCCCGCCCAATTTCATGCTGCGCAACAATCGGGACGGAACATTTCGCGATGTTACGGCGCAATCGGGTCTCAACCAGAACAACACGCGCTATAGTTTTTGCTGCGGTTGGGGCGACTACAACCGCGACGGATGGCCCGACCTGTACGTGGTGAACGATTTCGGACGAAAGAATCTCTACCGCAACAATGGCAACGGAACGTTTACCGATATTGCGCCACAAGCGGGCGTGGAAGATGTCGGCGCGGGAATGAGTGTGTGCTGGTTCGATTACGATAACGACGGTATCGAGGATCTCTACGTCGCGGACATGTGGACCGCGGCGGGCGAGCGCATCTCCACGCAGCCGGTCTTTCAGCAGGACGCGTCCCCCGCTGCGCGCGCCCTGTATCGCAAACACGCGATGGGAAATTCGCTATTCCGAAATCGCGGCGACGGAACGTTCCAGGACGCCACCGCGATGAGCGGCACTGGAATGGGCCGCTGGTCCTGGTCGAGCGATGCCTGGGATTTCGATCACGACGGCTTTCCCGATCTCTACGTCGCGAACGGGATGATTTCCGGCCCAGCACGACCAGATCTGAACAATGCCGATCTCAACAGCTTCTTCTGGCGGCAAGTTGTCGCCAATTCACCCGATTCAGCCAAGCCGTCTCAAAACTACGAGCAGGGATGGAACGCAATCAACGAGCTGATCCGCGCCGACCAGACCTGGAGCGGTTACGAGCGCAATGTCTTCTACGCGAACAATCGCGATGGAACATTTTCCGACGTTTCCGGCGTTGTGGATCTCGATTTCCTCGAGGACGGCCGCTCTTTTGCTCTGGCCGACTTCGATCACGACGGCCGGCAAGAAGTATTTCTCAAAAACCGCAATGCTCCGCAATTGCGTTTGCTCAAGAACGTGACAGAACAACTGCCGCCGTCCATTTCCTTCCGGCTGCGCGGCATCAAGAGCAATCCCGACGCCATCGGCGCGGTTGTCACTGTCGACCGCGAGTCCCTCAGGCAAACAAAGTCGCTGCAAGCCGGTTCGGGATTTCTTGCGCAGCATACTAAGGATGTGTTCTTCGGCCTTGGCCAGGGCAAAGGCCCAGTGAGCGCGTCCATCCGATGGCCAAGTGGCTTGGTGCAGCAACTCCACGATCTCCCGATCAATTACCGCGTGTGGGTGGAAGAGGGCGCCGCGCCATCTCGCATGGAGCCGTTCAAAACTTCGTCCCGCCCATCGGAGCCACTACAATCGGCCAGTGTTCTCCCAACAACCTTCGAA
>Ga0302325_10005395_pt1 | contig 29102 bp, 23 predicted proteins | sample Palsa_T0_2_FD_201948 | JGI IMG/M metagenome (GOLD analysis project Ga0302325, IMG submission 201948) | Peat permafrost microbial communities from Stordalen Mire near Abisko, Sweden - Palsa_T0_2 | ecosystem: Environmental > Terrestrial > Soil > Palsa > Peat permafrost | place: Sweden: Abisko...
ACCGCGACAAGTTCGCCTGCTCTGACTATCGGCTCAGGATATTCAGGTGCGCGAGAATTTGCACGGGAGAGTTTTGCTCAGCGCGTTGCATCGCCGAGAGGCAGCTACTGCTCGGGACGCGAAAGGCACAGCGCTCAGCAGCGGCGCGCCGCAAGAGGCTACCGACTTCGCCTGCCCTTACGCGGTATATGCGGCAATCAGCGCGTGCGCGGCCTTGGCCGCATTCTGTACCGGACCATGACTGCCCGGAAAGGTCAGGCGCGTGAGATAACTGCCTTCCCACAAGAGCATCAAGGCATCACCCAGCGCATCCGCATCGCGTGCGTTCATCTCGTGGGCGAACTGGCGAAATCGTCGGCGCATCTCGGCTTTGAATTTCTCGACTACCGGACGTGCCGGATGGTCGGGCTCGGTGATCTCGACCGCAGCATTGGCCAGTGCGCAGCCGCGCGAATCGTCCTTGCAGGTGGTCGTCATCAACACATCGAACAGCGCTTCGACCTGCAGCCGCGGATTGCCAGCGTGGGCCGCGACCGTGTCATCCCACCAGCGCCAGCTGTCGCGCTCCTCGCCTCGCAGGTACTCGGCCACGAGCTCGTCTTTGGAGGGAAAGCTGCGGTAAAAGCTCATCTTGTTGGAGCCGGCCTCGGTGGCGATGGTGTCCACCCCCACCGCCCGAATACCGCGGCGATAAAAGAGCTCCGTGGCGGTGCGCATGATGCGATCCCGTACACACAGTTTGGCCTCTGCCGCCATAAGTGCTTTCTTTACAATCACTTGCGCTCTCTCATCTCGCTTTTAAAAATTCTCTCTTGACATGTGACTGACCGTTCAGTAACTTCGCCTATAGATTAGTGACTGACCGGTAACACACGAGGCATAGCATCGACGTGTTACAGCGCCAAGTCAAGTCCGGCCCCCGGCGGACTTTACAGAAGCCCGGTGCCCTCACCAATCCCCCGGATCGCTCCGGTCTCCTTCAGCTCTCAACCTTTTGCTCGGAGTTACACGTGTCACTTAAATTCCTGGTCTCCCGCAAGCTCTCGGTGTCGGTGCTGCTTGGAGTTGCCGCACTCGCCCTCGTTCTATTCATTTCCGGTACCGGACGCTCGCGCGCCAAGCCCGCGGCCGTGGCCGGTGCCAATCTACCGCAGGTGACGGTCGCCGAGGTGATCCACCGCCCGGTGCGCGAATGGCAAGAGTTCACCGGCCGCCTACAGGCGGTGAACACTGTCGAGGTGCGGCCGCGCGTCAGTGGCTACATCGATCGCGTGGTCTTTGACGATGGTGCGCGCGTCAAGAAGGGCCAGCTGCTGTTCATGATCGATCCCCGCCCATTCCAGGCTGAAGTCGATCGGCTGGTTGCCGAGCGTGGGCGCTTCATCTCAGATCTCGAACTGGCCAAGGCCAACCTGGCGCGTGCCGAACGCCTGATCAGTGCCCACGCGATCTCGCGCGAGGAATACGAGCGGACCCAGGCGGCCGTCAATTCGGCCGAAGGTGCGCTGGGCTCAAACGACGCCAGCTTGCAGGAAGCGCGCCTGAATCGGGAGTTCACGGAAGTGCGTGCACCCATCGATGGCCATGCCTCGCGTGCGCTCATCACCGCAGGCAACCTCGTGACCGGGGCCAGCATACTGACCACGCTGGTCTCGGACGATCCGGTCTACGTCTACTTCGATGCCGATGAACTGACCTACCTGCACTTCGCCAAGGCTCACGACGCCAAGGCGCAGCACGAGCACAGCGATGGCGGCGCCTCGGCCGTGTACATCGGGCTCGAGGATGAGGAAGGCTATCCGCACGCCGGGCAGCTGAACTTCATCGACAACCAGGTCGATTCGGGCACCGGCACCATCCGTGCCCGGGCGGCACTCGCCAATCCTGATGGCCGCTACACCCCTGGTCTATTTGCACGCGTCCGCCTGGTCGGCGGTGAAGATCAGGATGGAGTGCTGATCGAGGATCGCGCCATCGGCACCGATCTTTCCAAGAGCTTTGTGCTCACGCTGACCGCTGACAATCACATCGAGTACCGCCTGGTCGAACTGGGCCCGGAGATCGATGGTCTGCGCCTCGTGAAGCACGGCCTTGCGCCCAACGAACTGATCGTCGTGGATGGTCTGCAGCACGTGCGGCCGGGCCAGCTGGTCGCCGCAACCCGCGTCGACATGAACGTCCACGCCGACGGACTCGCGCAGGTCACGAGCCCCGCGAATGCGGCCCGGGTAGCCACACACCCTCGCCTGGTGGCTCTGGCGAGCCCCGCCGCGCACTGATCCATTGTCCTTGTTTCCCGCTCAGGATTCTCTATGAAGTTGTCGCAATTCTTTATCGGCCGCCCGATCTTCGCTGGCGTGCTCTCGGCACTGATCCTGCTGGCCGGCCTGATCGCGCTACCGCGGCTGCCGATCAGCGAGTACCCGGAAGTCGTGCCCCCCACGGTGATCGTGCGTACCAGCTATCCGGGCGCGAATCCCAAGGTCATTGCCGATACCGTGGCCAGCCCTCTCGAGCAGTCGATCAATGGCGTCGAGGGGATGCTCTACCAGTCTTCCCAGGCCACCTCTGATGGCGTGATGACGCTCACCGTCACCTTTGCCCTGAGCACCGACATCGATAAGGCGCAGGTCCAGGTGCAGAACCGCGTGGCCCAGGCACTACCCAAACTGCCCGATGTCGTCCAGCGACTGGGTGTCATCACCAACAAGGCCTCCCCGGACCTGACGATGGTGGTCCACCTGCTCTCCCCGGACAATCGCTACGACACGCTCTATCTGTCCAACTACGCGCTGCTGCGGGTCAAGGACGAGCTGACGCGCCTGGACGGTGTCGGGGACGTGCAGGTCTTCGGTGCCGGCCAGTTCTCGATGCGCATCTGGCTCGATCCCGAGAAGATCGCGAGCCGTAATCTGACGGCCACGGATGTGGTGCAGGCCCTGCGCGACCAGAACGTGCAGGTCGCCGCGGGGCAGCTGGGGGCACCACCGCTTGCCGGGACCACCGAGTTCCAGATCGCCATCAATGCCAAGGGGCGCCTGTCCAGCGAAGAGGATTTTCGTAACGTCATCATCAAGACCGGGGCTGCCGGCCAGGTCACGCGCCTGAAGGATGTCGCCCGCGTTGAGCTGGGCGCCGATACCTACGCGCTGCGTGCCCTGCTCGATAACAAGGCCGCTGCTGCGATTCCGATCTTCCAGCGCCCGGGGAGCAATGCGATTGCCGTCTCCGAGCATGTCCGCGCCAAGATGCAGGAGCTCAAGCGCGGCTTCCCGGCCGGCGTCGACTACGAGATCGTCTACGATCCGACCGTCTTCGTGCGCGGCTCCATTCACGCCGTGGTTCACACGCTGATCGAGGCCATCCTGCTGGTGGTCCTGGTCGTGATCATCTTCCTGCAGACCTGGCGGGCCTCGATCATTCCGCTGATCGCCGTACCCGTCTCACTGATCGGCACTTTTGCCGTCATGCACGTGTTCGGATTCAGCCTGAATGCGCTGTCGTTGTTTGGCCTGGTACTCGCCATCGGCATCGTGGTCGATGATGCGATCGTGGTGGTCGAGAATGTCGAACGTCACATCGCCGACGGCCTCACACCGATCGAGGCGACGCGCCAGGCCATGCGTGAAGTGACCGGACCGATCATTGCCACGGCCCTGGTGCTGTGCGCCGTGTTCGTACCGACCGCCTTCATCAGCGGGCTGACCGGCCAGTTCTACAAGCAATTTGCCATCACTATTGCGATCAGCACGGTCATCTCGGCTTTCAACTCCCTGACCCTCTCCCCAGCGCTTTCGGCACTGCTGTTGCAGGCGCATGGGGCCGAGCCGGATCGGCTGACCCGCGTGCTCAATCGGTTACTCGGCGGCTTCTTTCGTCCCTTCAACCGGCTGTTCGCGCGCTTTTCGAGCCGCTACGTGGGCACGGTCGCGCGCGTCGTGCGCGCGGGGGGCGTGGCGCTGTTTGTATACGGCGGGCTGGTCGCCTTTGCCTACTTCAGTTTCGCGCACACGCCCACCGGCTTCATTCCCTCGCAGGACAAGCAGTACCTGGTCGGCTTTGCGCAGCTTCCCGATGCGGCCACCCTCGATCGCACCGAGGCGGTGATCCGCCGCATGAGCGATATTGCTCTCAAGCAGCCGGGGGTCGATCACGCCGTGGCCTTTCCGGGCCTGAGCATCAACGGCTTTACCAACAGCCCGAATTCCGGAATCGTGTTCGCGACGCTCAAGCCCTTTGATGAGCGCAAGTCCAAGAATCTGTCCGCTGCAGCCATTGCGGCCGCGCTCAACCAGCAGTACAGCCAGATCCAGCAGGCTTACATCGCCATGTTCCCGCCACCGCCGGTCATGGGGTTGGGGACGATCGGCGGCTTCCGGCTACAGATCGAGGATCGCGGCGGCCTCGGGTTCGATGAACTCTACCGGCAGACGCAGAACCTGATCGCCAAGGGCTACCAGAGCCCGCAGCTCACCGGGCTCTTCTCCAGCTATCAGGCCAGCGTGCCGCAGGTGGATGCGGACGTCGATCGCGAGAAGGCGATGTCGCAGGGCGTATCGGTGCAGGGACTGTTCGACACCATGCAGGTGTACCTGGGCTCTCTGTACGTGAACGACTTCAATGCTTTCGGTCGTACCTATCCGGTGACCGCCCAGGCCGATCCTGGGTTCCGGCTGCAGGCGGAGGATGTGCTGCGCCTGAAAACCCGCAATGCTGCCGGCGAGATGATCCCGCTCGGATCCTTTGTCACGGTCAAGCGCTCTTCCGGGCCGGACCGCGTGATGCATTACAACGGCTACCCGACTGCCGAGATCAATGGCGGCCCCGCAGCCGGCTTCAGCACGGATCAGGCGCAGGCCACCATCGAGCAGCTGGCGCAGCAGGAGCTGCCCAACGGCATGAGCTATGAGTGGACCGAGCTCACCTACCAGCAGATCCTGGCCGGCAACACGGCGGCCCTCATCTTTCCGCTGGTGGTGCTGCTGGTCTTCCTGGTGCTGGCAGCCCAGTACGAGAGCCTGAGCCTGCCACTGGCAGTGATCCTGATCATGCCGATGGTGCTGCTCTCGGCAATCACCGGTGTTGAGCTGACGCACGGTGACAGCAACATCTTCACCCAGATCGGTCTGATCGTACTGGTGGGGCTGGCCAGCAAGAATGCCATCCTCATCGTCGAGTTCGCGCGCGATCGGGAACTCGAAGGCGCCAGCCCGCTTCAGTCGGCCCTCGATGCCGCGCGGCTGCGGCTGCGGCCGATCCTGATGACCTCACTCGCCTTCATCATGGGCGTCGTACCGCTGGTCATTTCGAGTGGCGCCGGTGCCGAGATGCGCCACGCCATGGGTATCGCAGTGTTCTCAGGCATGCTGGGCGTGACTGTGTTTGGCCTGCTGCTGACGCCGCTGTTCTATGTCCTGGCGCGCAAGCTCTCCGCACGTGCACCCAAGGTAAACCCGAAACCTTCCGATGCCTCCGCGATCCCGCACCAGCCCGCGCTCAGCGACAGCGCGGGCTGATCGGCTGCGTGCCCTGTCCTTTAATCGATTGGAACCGTCTTAACAGCCCTTTATGAGAAACCTGATCGCGATTGCCTCCGGCACACTGCTGCTCGCTGCCTGTGCCGTTGGTCCCAACTACCATGCGCCCGACACCGCCCCGGCGGCCCTCAAGAATGCCGCATCGCCGCTGTTCGTTGCGCAGACACCCGAAGCGCTGTGGTGGCAGGAGTTCGATGATGCCGAACTCGATAATCTCGTGCGCCGCGCCCTGGCCAGCAATCTTGATCTGCGCTCCGCATTCGATCGGGTGAGCGCGGCCCGCGCTGTATTCGTGGAGCGCAAGCTCGACTATGCCCCGCACGTACCGCTCGCTGGCAGCTACACGCACAGCGATGAGCAGCAGCCCGGATTTGGCTTCAACCGCTACGATATTCAAAGCGACAGTGTCGGCTTTGATGCCAGCTGGGAACTTGACCTGTTCGGTCACGTCCGACGCTCGGTGCAGGCGGCGCGGGCGGATCTGGGCGCGGAGCGTGCCGATTATCGCGACGCCCAGGTCACAGTAGCAGCGGAGGTCGCGCGCAACTACTTTGAGCTGCGCGGTGCCCAACGGCGCCTGGTTGTCGCCCGGCAAAATCTGGAGAGCGAGCGCCAGACGCTCGAGCTCACCCAGCTGCTCGATGAGACCGGCCGCGGTTCGGAGATCGACGTGCAGCGCAGTCGCGCACACCTGAAGGCAACTGAAGCCACGATCCCACTACTCGAGGCGGCTGAGAAGCAGGCCGGTTACCGCCTCGCGGTGCTGCTTGGTGACCGACCTGGAGCACTCGATTCAGAGCTGGTTCCAGTGGCCGTGGCAACCTACGCCAAGGCGCTCCCCATCGGTGACACCAGCGAGTTGCTGCGCCGCCGGCCAGACGTACGCGCCGCGGAGCGCCAGCTTGCCGCCGCCACTGCGCGTGTCGGTGTGGCTACGGCCGACCTGTTCCCACGGGTGAGCGTGACAGGCTTCGTCGGCTTCCTCTCCGGGGATGTCGGTCGGCTCTTCAGCACCAGCGCCTCCGACAATGCGCAGGCCTGGTCGATCGCGCCGACGCTCAGCTGGCCCGCCTTTGACCTGGGCTCCGTACACGCGCGATTGCGTGCCAGCAAAGCGCAGTCGGATGCGGCGGCGGCGAACTACGAGAAGGTGGTCCTCGGCGCACTCGAGGACACGGAGAACAGCCTGGAGAATTACAGCGCCCGGCAAACGCAGCTGAAGAGTCTGGCCGATCAGGCCGCGGCCTCCAAGCGCGCGGCCGAGCTGGCTGATACGCAGTACCGCGAAGGCGTCTCGGATTTTCTGGTGCTCCTCGATGCCCAGCGCACGCAGCTCGATGCTGAGGACGCCGTGGCGCAGGCGGAAACCGCGGTCAACGTCTCGGTCGTCGCAATCTACAAGGCACTGGGCGGCGTTGGACAACCAACGAACGATGCCGATGCCCAAGCGCGCGTGGCCAATCGCCCCACAGCAGCAAGCCCGCCGGCCCCGACGCGCGTCGGTCAGGGCCCGGCCCCCACAGCCTTAGGAGTGCTTGAATGAAGCAACTGAACACAGCGCTCGCCTTCGCCAGCGCCGCCTTTGCATCACTTGCCGGCCTGCCGGCGCTCACCTTGCTGGCCACACCGAGCTACGCCGGCTCGGCAGTGGAGGTGTCCGAGACAAGTCCCCAGGACATGATCAATGACGTGTCAACGCGGCTGTTTGCTGCCCTGGACAGCAACCGCGCGGCAATACGCAAGAATCCCGAAGCGATCAACCCGCTTATCGACCAGATTCTGCTGCCTCATTTCGATGCTGAGTACGCCACGCAGCTGGTGCTTGCGCGACACTGGACGGAGGCGAGCGCCGAGCAACGCCAGCATTTTATTGCGGCCTTTCACTCAGCGTTGCTGCGAACCTACGGCGGCGCACTGACCAACGTGACTGCGGATCGCATGCGGGTACTGCCGTATCGCGGCGCAGCGGACGCCGAGCAGGCTACGGTACACACGGAAGTCACTCGCGATAGCGGCAGCGTAGTCCATGTCGACTATCGATTACGCAAGACCGCTGAGGGCTGGAAGGCCTTTGATGTCATCATCGAGGGTATCTCCTACGTTCGAAGCTACCGTACTGATCTGGACTCAGAGATCGCAGCGAAGGGGCTCGATGCGGTGATCGCGCGTATGGAGAAGCAAACCCTCAGCGCCTCATAGCGCGGCCGCAACCAATGCCCTGGGCAAGAGCACCGCAGCGCGCAATCGAGACTTGAGCGGTTGCTGTACGGCACGGTTATGCTCTGGTGATCGTATCCGAGCCTGTCCTTCCCAGCGCCCGGCGTTGCCAATGCAAGTCCATGGCAATTTACTGCACGCGAGAACGTCCAACCTCATATGAAATCCTTAGGTCAGCGCGCACAGGGTCTGCGGCTTGAGCGCATGAAGAGCTCGCGCATGTGGGCCGGGGAAGGCTTTCGCAACCTGTACCCGATCCAGCCGGGCTTACGCGATCCCGCCGCCAAGATGCCCTCGCTGACGGAATTCATGTGCGGCGGCGAGCGGCGCGTGCCCAAGCAACCGCTGCCGGCGCTTAATCCGCGCGAGGCGTGGTCGAAGACTCCGGACAGCGGCCTGCGTGCGACGTGGCTCGGCCATTCGACCGTCCTGCTTGAGATCGGCGGGTATCGCGTTCTGACTGACCCGGTCTGGGGCCCACGCGCTTCACCCTCGCGGTTGATCGGCCCGAAGCGGTTTCAGCCGGTGCCGGTACCCATCCGCTCCCTGCCGCCGATCGATCTGATTGTCGTCTCTCATGACCACTACGATCACCTGGATTACCCGAGCATCCGCGAGTTCGCCAAGCTCGGCGTGCCGTTCGTTACCTCGCTCGGCGTTGGCGCGCATCTGGAAGCCTGGGGTGTCCAGGCCGAACGAATTGTTGAGCTCGACTGGTGGGAGACCCATGCGCTGCCGGGCACGGGACTGTCGGTAACTGCCGCGCCGTCGCAGCATTTTTCAGGTCGCGGACTTCATGACCGTAATGCCACGCTGTGGTCTTCCATGGTGATCCGCTCTGAGCGTCACGCCGTCTTCTTCAGTGGCGACACCGGATTGACGAGCGAGTACACGGCGATCCGGGAGCGGCTGGGACCGTTTGACCTGGTGATGCTGGAGGTAGGCGCCTTTCATCCGGCATGGGGCGATATCCACCTTGGGCCAGAGCATGCGCTCGAGGCGCGCAGGCTCCTGGGCGGTGGCATATTCCTGCCAGTGCACTGGGGTACGTTCTCGCTCGCCATCCATGACTGGGATCAGCCCGCGGAATACCTGCTAGCCGCCGCGCCGGGGCTCGATGGGCAACTGCTGATGCCACGGCTGGGCGAGCCGGTTGAGCCAGTGCACGAACATAAGCTCGTGCCCTGGTGGCACGAGGTCGGCCTGCCCAAGCCGTCACGAAGTGCGCCAGAGATCACCACCACCGCACTACCGAGCGCCATGCCTTGGCCGTTTGACTAGGAAAGTTACCCTTCAGTCGAGGCATCATCGCAACGAAATCGCGGGCTTATCTCCTCTGTTCTACAGAGTTCTTGCTATTGCAATGTAGTATCAGTAGAGTTTTCCCGTGCCTAAGCCGGAAAAGCATGATATGCCCACTGCCCCGACTGTCTACCTCGACTCGCACGCCGCCGCGACCCTGCGATACATCCGAAATTCGATGGAGGCGGCCACCGCATTTGCCGTACCCGGTTCGGCCGGCATCGCGATGGGCCTCCTCGGTTTGCTCGCGGCAACATTGTCGTTGACGCCTGCGCTCGCTGCGCATTGGCTCATCATCTGGCTATTCGCATCCTTCCTCGCCGCGCCGATCGGTGGCGTATTGGTTCTGAGGCCCGCCTCGATACGAGCGCTCGCTCTGAGCGGCACGCCGGCCCGCAGGTTCGCGCTCGGCTTGCTGCCTTCCTTGTTCGTCGCTGCAGTACTCACGCTGGTACTGGTCCGTCACGATGCATTGGATGCGATTCCAGGAGTATGGCTGCTGTGCTATGGCTGCGCGCTCATCGCCGCCAGCGTTTCTACCACTCGGATCATTGGCGTAATGGGGGCTTCATTCGCGCTGCTGGGACTTCCCGCCCTGCTGCTTCCGCTCAAAATGCAAATGCTGGTGCTGGGTGCCGGGTTTGGCGGCCTGCACTTGCTGTTCGGAATGCTGATTTCCCGGGGGCTGCGTGGCCGCGAAACCTAAGCCGAGCGCGGCGCCCACGGCCGCATCACGCAAGCGCCCAAGATTGGTGTCGAATGCGGCTGCCGACGCAACTTCGGATAATTCCAAATTTGAGCGCCTCGTTTACGAACGGGTCAGGCTAGGCATCATGAGCGCGCTGGTCGTGCGTCAGGAGCTGACTTTTACCGAGCTTAAAGCGATGTTTGATGTCAGCGACGGCAACTTAAGCGTGCACGCGCGCAAGTTGGAGGAGGCGAAATACCTGACGTGCCATAAGGCGTTTGAGGGGCGCCGCCCAAAGACGAGCTATCGCCTTACGGCTCTGGGAAAGAGCGCACTGAACCGCTATCTGGATCACGTCGAGGCCGTCATCAAGGCCACCCGACGCGGCTGATTTTTTTCGCATTTTTACTTTGTATTAGAGAGTACTTTGTCATGCACATCGCAATCATCATGGACGGCAACGGCCGCTGGGCCGCCCGACGACACCTGCCGCGTGTGGCGGGGCACCGTGAGGGAGCGCAAGCCGTTAACCGCATCGTTGAGGCGGCGGCACGCGCTGGCGTCGACACCCTGAGCCTGTATGCGTTTTCGTCCGACAACTGGAGGCGGCCGGCAGATGAAGTCCAAGCCCTATTCAGTCTGTTACGCCACCACCTGCTGAGTCAGACACGCCGCTGCCTGGAACAATCCATTCGGATTAATATCATCGGGCGACGTGATCGCCTGAATACCAAACTCCTGCGGCTGATCCGACACAGCGAAGAGGTGACGGCCCATTGCGCCGGCATGCACCTGCGCATCGCAATTGACTACTCCAGCCGGCACAGCCTGATCGAGGCGGCAAGGTCTACGCAATCCTTAGCGAGGATCGATGCCAATGACTTTTCAGCGCAGCTTGCAGCAATTGATCACGCTGCGCGGCCCGCACCGGCGGTGGACTTGATGATCCGCACCGGCGGCGAGAAACGCCTCAGCGATTTCCTGCTGTTTGAATGTGCCTATGCCGAACTCCATTTTGTAGATTGCCTGTGGCCAGATTTCGACGCCACTGCCTTCGGCGCTGCGCTTCATGACTTCAGCTTACGCGAGCGCCGCTTTGGCGGCCTTGCGCCCGCCATGCAAGCGGCTGCTCCGCATGGTTAGTGCCCTCTCACTGCAGCCCCGCCGCCCCACAGTGCCGGCAGACATGGCCGTCGCACCGCAACTCGCCCCATGGACCGAGCGGCGCACTATCCAACCCTTCCAAGCACTACTGATCAATCCGTTCTACCCCAAGGACCCGCGCGCCAGCTTCGGCAAGCATGTGCTCACGCCGACTCTGGCGCTAACCAGCATTGCCGGCGCCACACCGCCTCACTGGGAGATCCAGTATTGGGATGAGAATCTGCTGCAAGGACCTCCGCCGTCTGACCCACTACCCCAGGTCGTCGGTATCACGGTGCACTTGACCTTTGCCCAACGGGCTTACGAACTCGCCACTTGGTATCGCGGCCAAGGCACTGTCGTGATCCTGGGGGGGCTGCATGTCCTATCCTGCCCCGATGAAGCACTCCAGCATGCCGATGCGATCGCGATCGGCGACGGCGTGCAGCTGTGGCCGGATATTCTCAGGGATATCGAGATGGGCTGCCTTAAGTCGCGCTATGAGGCGGATTTTTCCCGTGCCTACAGGCTCGATCCGCCCGCTCGCCGGTCCGTGCTGCCGCGTGCGGCCTTTTTGACCACCACCAGCATCATCGCTACCCGCGGCTGTCACAATCGCTGCGGCTTCTGCTATCTGTCGACAGACGGATTGCACATGCCGTACCGCATGCGCGCGGTCGAGCAAGTCGTCGAGGAAATCGTCGCCGACAGCCAGCCCTATACCGTCTTCGTGGACAACAATCTCGGCTCGAGGCCGGAGTATCTGCGTCGGCTTTGTGCAGCCTTGCGTCCACTCAGGATCATCTGGAGTGCGGCCGTTACCATCGATATCACCGATGACCCTTCTCTGGTCCGCGACATGGCGGTTGCCGGCTGCACCGGCGTATTCGTGGGATTTGAATCTCTGGACGAGGAGAATCTCTCGGACTCACACAAGCGATCGCCAAAACCGCAGGACTATGCCCGGCGCGTCGCGGTGCTGCATCGATTCGGCATTCAGGTCAACGGTAGTTTCGTGCTGGGATTCGATCACGATCGCCCCGAGGTCTTTCAACGCACCGTGGAGTGGATCGAGGCTAACCGGCTCGAATGTGCCACCTTCCATATATTGACACCCTACCCTGGAACTCCGTTGTTTCGACAGTTCGAGTCGGAAGGACGGATCTTGCATCGCGACTGGAATCGCTTCGATACGGCGCACGTTGTATTTCGGCCCAAGCACATGAGCTGCGAAGAGCTCGATCGAGGCTACGCGTGGTGTTACGAAACGCTGTTCTCGCATCGTTCCATCTGGAAACGGCGGCCAGCCGATGCTAAGGCGGTCTTGCCGTATCTGGCGATGAGCTACTTATATAAGCGTTCCAATCGCTTTTGGCACCAGCTGATCAAACACCGCCTGACCGCAAAGGTCTGGCGACCCCTGATCGAGCACTCGCGCCGCCGACACCTGCAGCTTCGACCGAAATTGGAAGCGCTGAGCTTGGTCGATGAATCCATCGGCGCGGCAAGGGCCAGTCAATGCGTGAGTCCCGGCGTCTGAATCACCCCATGTCTGCAATATTGGAGAATCACGTGAATTCCTATCCTAGCAAGCGCCTGCTGGACATCCTCGTCAGTGGCACGGCGTGCATCACCTTTGCGCCGCTTGCTGTTGGCATTTCCCTGGCCGCTTGGCTGGAAGACGGGAAGCCGCCCTTTTTCCGCCAAAGCCGGATCGGGGCGCATCGGCGGCCTTTCACTATCTTGAAATTCCGAAGCATGCATGCCGGCCAGGTTACGCGCGTCGGCAGTTGGCTGCGCGAGACCGGGGTAGATGAATTACCGCAGTTCGTTAACGTGTTGCGCGGCGACATGAGTGTCGTGGGACCCCGTCCTTTGACCGAGTACGATGTTGAGCGGCTCGGTTGGAGGACGCCGGACTACGATTGGCGATTTACGGCCAAGCCGGGCATTACCGGGCTCTCGCAGCTGTTGGCTGGTCGCGGTGCGCGCTTCAGCGAGCGCGTCGACAGGCTCTACCTGCAACGCCAAAGCCTGGCGCGCGATCTACGGCTGATTGACCGGTCATCAATCAGTTTGGTCGTACCTTAGCGGATGACGCCAATGCCCGGCTCGTCGCGAAGCATGGGTGCGATCAGGCGACGGGTGCCAGTCAGCAGACCGTCCTGCTCGATGACGGACACCACGGTTACTACAGCTGGACGCTGCCCACCGATCCGCCCATCCACTCGATCCCTCTGTCCAACGGCTTCCATCTTGGCGTGAGCGTCGAACCGGCTTCGCCACAGAAGTACGCCGAGTTCGCGGGCGACGCTAACGTGAAGTATGTGCCCGAACTGATCCAAATCTCACTGTTCGATCTAAGTACAGCCGAGCCGCGCTTGATCACAATGACCTATGGAGGTGCCAACTCGCAGCAGGCCTATGGTCCCGAGGGCGGTGCAGCTGTTGTCGCCGCTATCGGTCAACCAGGGATAAAGCTGTTTTTTAGCAAATCCACGTGCGTCCCGGCAGACGCCTCGGCCGTGCTGCGGCAGTGAACCGACAAATCCGTCGAGATGGGTTTAGCGAGTACATGAGCGGCACCTGGACAGCAAATTCAGGAGCTCGCCAATTGCTTTCAGCGGGTGCACTTCTTCGATCTCGCGAGGAGAGCCTGTCCTGGAACTACCTGAGCACCATTAAAGTGGCATGACCCTCGGATCGAGTCCAGGTGTTCACGCCTCGCGCCCAGTCACACCGATCTTCAAGGCGCCAGTTGCAGGCGGATCTCGCCACCTTTGTGCGCATCGCTATGAACGTTCACGTAAAGCTCCCCGGCCTGGTAGCTCTGGTATTGAGCCTCTGTCAGTCGGGTGCCCGCAGGGACTGACCAGCGCGTGGCTGAGGCCTGGGCCAGAGTCACCACAATGGGGCCACTGACGCCGACGGCACCCACGTGAATATGCGCCATAGTGCTTTCAATTCCGGTGGTCTCGACATCACCGCTCACCGTCCTATCCGTCGCCACTGATATGGTACTGCTCGCCGATGCCTGACTGCTTACCGGCGGCACTTCCTGCGCGCCCGTGAGCTGCAACGAGGGCGGCGCCGCCATTGTGGGGAAGCTCCACATCGACACGAGGCCAGCCGCCAGTAAGAGAGGAACGGCTGAGATCAAGAACCCTTTCCCTGATTGCATGCGAATTCTCCAGAGCAAATTGAAGTAGGAACCAGCCATGGCCTGATGCGCCTGAGGTGCAGCGTGAGCCGCTCCCGCTGACCTCTTCTGTACGCCAGCGCGCCTACTGCCTGCCTTTGCGAGGCGGAATGATTCTTGCGCGCCGTGCTACCCGCTTTGCGGGCAGTGCGCCCGACTATGCGCGCTAGGCCACCGACAGCCAGCGCCCCACAGGAGTAGCTTGACTCCACCAGAGTAAGGCTCTGCTCTGTCAACTCATCACGCCCGGCGCGCGCCAGGTGAGCGGATTTCATCCGCCATCGCAAACCGCCGGACGGGCGTCACGATTTAGTTAGGACAACGGAGTATTTTTTGTGAACAGCGAAGCTTCTCGGAAAATTGTCGTCGCCGGCAGCATGGCTGCGGTCGCGGCTCTGGTCATCGTGGTGCTGGCGCTGCGCCACCATCCTGCCCCGTTGGTCGCCGCGGCGGCTCCGCCTCCGCCACCCACTGCTGACAACGTCAGCCCGCCGCCGCCGCCGGCCGCTCAAGCGCCTGAGGCAGCGCCGCCAATGCCCCCAGTTGATAGCGTCGCAAGCAAGAGCCCGCCGAGCGCTGCTCCGCCTAGCGCCGACTCACCACCCGCTCCCGCTCGGACGCGAGCCAAGTCGAGCGCCGCGGCAGTTGCGGGCTCGGGCCCCAGCAAACCAAGCGGAACGCTCGCGGCCACAAACAATGTGCCCGCAGCCAGCACGCCTGCTGTCGATAGCGCCGCAAATGCTGACACCTCGCCCACGGCGCCAGCCACGGACAGTTCGACCGCAGACGTTCAAAAGGCGGACACTGATACTGACCTCGCCGCCTCAGACCATCAAATTACGACCGACGTCAAATCTGCGATCTCACTCGATACTGTCACCAAGGGCAGCGAGATCGGAGTGAGCACCTCTCACGGCGTTGTCGCCTTGACGGGCAGCCTGCCAGACCAGGGTATGGTGGACCATCTCGCAGATGCCGTTGGTAGAGTCAAGGACGTCAAGGGCGTGGACACTTCGGCGCTGATTGTTACAAGCCTTTAGTCACTCTTTGCGCCCCACGATGCTGATCAGGACGGCCGCGCCCGCCAGGATTGCAGCGGAGATGAGCAGTGATGCGCGGGCACCGGGGATGAATGCGTTCACGCGTCCTATGAGCGAGCCAAACAAGGCGACCCCAATGACGCTGCCAGTTTGCCGCGTGGCATTGAGAACGCCGGCGGCAATGCCGGAGCGCGCCTTCTCGACGCTGCCGAGCAGCGTCGAGGTGAGCGGCGGGACCAATAACCCGAGACCGGCGCCGATAGCCAGCAGCGGCGTGAGCATCAGCCAGTAACTGGTGCCGCGGGTGATGCCGAGCAGAAGCAGGCAACCCGCCGCGGCAATGGCCGCTCCGGAGGCGATGATCCAGCGCGCGCCAAATCGCTCCGCTGCGCGAGCGGCCAGCAGGTTCATCGGCAGCACCGCACCCATCATCGGCAGGAACGCCAGGCCGGTGGCCAACGGGGATAAGCCGTTGATCTGCTGAAAGTACAGGCTGAGCACAAAAATCATTCCGTAGAAGGCGACGTTCACCAGCAGCCCGACTGTCGAGGTCAAGGCAAACATTCGATGAGCGAACAGCGACAGCGGCAGCATCGGCTGTTGCGCGCGCCGCTCCCGCGATACGAACAACGCGCCAAGAATGGCGAAGGCGCCGAAGCCGCCAAGCACCAATGGATGGCTCCAGCCCAGGGCGCCGCCTTCGATCAGTGCTCCAGCCAGCGCGCCCAGCGAGCCGATGGCCGAGACCTGCCCGAGCAGATCGAGCTCGCGACCGGAGGATGGCTTCGTCTCGGTGGCGTAACGCCAGGTCAGCCACAACCCCGCAAGACCGATCGGCAGATTGACCAGAAAAATACTCCGCCAGCCGACCAGCGCGATCAGGGCACCGCCCGCGAGCGGACCGGTCGTCAGCGCAAGGCTTGCCCCGGCCGCCCAGATGCCTACCGCCCTGGCGCGTGCTTTTTCCTCGACGTAGGCATGATTGAGGAGGGCCAGTGAGTTGGGCACCAGGATGGCGGCGCCCACACCCTGCATCAACCTGGCCCCGATCAGACTCACCGCGCCCGGTGCCAGCGCGCAGCCGAGGGAGGCGGCGGTGAAGAGCGCGAAGCCCATCATGAAGACTTTCTTGGCGCCGACCCGATCGCCCAGCGCTCCCGCTGTCAGGATGAAGGCAGCAAAAGCAATCGTGTAGCTGCTGACGACCCACTGGAGTGCGGACACCCCGCCGCCCAGAGAGGCGCCCATGCTGCTCAGGGCTGTATTCACGATCGTTACATCCAGCTGTACGATCCCGTAGCCCAGGCTCATCGCGGTCAGAGTCAGCAGCCTGGCTCGCGTCGAGTTGAGGCGCCCTGACTGCCTCACTTTCCGCACGCGCGGCTCCCCCTTACGGGTCGCCGGTCGCAAAGACAGCTCCAGGGAGCTCCGCCCCTTGCACCGCAATACGCTTTGATTGCAGCGTTCGCGACACCAGTTGCCTCAGCAACAAGTGGGGCGCCAGATCCCTGCGGTTCAGTGAGTTACGCCGGCCGAGGGCGTCAGCTGCAGGCGGATTTCGCCGCTCTTGTGCGCAGCGCTGTGAACATTCACGTACAAGTCGCCGCTCTTGTAGCTTTGAATTTGGGCGTCAGTCAGTTTGGTCCCCGCAGGCACGGACCAGCGCATCGGGGAGGTCTTCTCCAAAGTCACCAGCACCGGGCCGTTGACCCCTATCGCGCCCTGGTGAATATGGGCCATGGTGCCTTCGATCCCGATCGTGTCCACCGCGCCGGTCACTGTCCCATCCGCGGCAACGCTAATGGTGCTGGTTCCGGTGGCCAGGGTTCGTACCAGCGGTACCTCCTGGGCCCCAGTGAGAGTCACCGAAAGCGGCTCGGCCATCGTCGGAACGCTGCCCAGGTAGGCGGCGCCTGCCGCGAGCACCAATGCGGCCGCGAGGATCGAATAACTTCTCTTGCCCAAATACATGCGAGATCTCCCGCAGAACTAAATCAAGACCTGGATGGCCCAATGCGGCTAGCGTTGAGCCTGCTCCGCTCAACTGCACACTTCTGTACGCTATCGCTCATACCGTCGTTGTTGCGATACGAATTGACCCGTTCGTCACCGCAGCCCGTACGTCTCTTGGCTTATACCCGGGTATGACGCTCCAGGCTGTAAGCGCCGCGCTGATGTGCGCCGTCAGTTTTCGCCTACGGCAAGCGCCCAATAGATAGGTCAAATTAACGCGGACACTGCTACCCGAAGGCGCCGGCGACTCAAGCGTGGACTCAGAGTGTTTCCAGATCGGTGAGAAACGCACGCTCTACGCGCCCTGCTCGGACCCTGACGCCCTCTGCGCGCAGCCGCTGAGCCTGCTCGCGATAAGAAGATGAGTATCTGGGAAACACGATCCGACCCCCCGCACCCAGTACTCGGTGCCAGGGGATGTTCAGGGTTTCTGGAGCCCGCTTGAGAGCGTAGCCAGTCAGTCGCGCACGCCCCGGCAGTCCGGCAGCGCGCGCCACCGCACCGTAGGTTGACACGTAGCCCCGCGGGATCGCGCAGACGACATCCAGAATGGTCCGGATCGCCGCACTGTCGGCGAATGCACCCCGACGCCGGGTGGCAGATTCCGCCCTGGCCTGGGGCAGCAGCGTTACCGCTTTGCGAATCGATCGTGGCAATCGCTGACCTCGCTGTGCCCGCAAAGTCTACCCGATTGCCCCGCTGCCTCATCGCGCCAGCCCCCAAGTGCCACAGCGTCCAAGCCGCTACAGATTATCGGTCGCCAGGGTCAGGCTGTTGGCGCTCTGCGAGTTCAGGACATACAGATCGCGCGTGGCCGGGTCTGCGCTCGACACGGCATTGGTGGCTTCTATAAATCCGGTGTGATCGGTATCGCGGAAGCTTCCGCTCAGATCGGTCGCCGAAGTCATCGGCAGCGTGCCCATGGTCGCACCCACCTGATTTGAGCCGGCATCGATAGCTACCATGGTGCCGCCGCTGACGGCATCCTCAACATACTGCTCGCCAGTGGTCGAGTTCATTACCGTTACGGTCGAGAGGCCCTGCACCTGGAATACAGTCTCATAGGCCGTTGAGGTCGTCGTGGTATCGGCGGGCCATGGAAACTCCTCCCCGCCATCGACGAAGGTCGAACTGGCCATCAACGTCTGAATCACCGTGCCATCCAGCCCGATGATTCCGGAGCTTGTGCCACTGCGTGTCAGCGTATTGGTCGCGGAGCTGAAGGTTTGCTCCCAGGTGGTGTAGTAGAGCGTCGTCGCGGTCGCGATGAAGGTGCCATCATTGGTCGTGCTCGCGAACAAGATGCTCGCCGCGCCACCAGACTCCGACAGCGTGCGCACCGTATAGGTCGGATCCTTCACGCCCCAGATCAGATTGCTGCCAAGAATGGGGAAGTCGAGGGTCACAATAGTACCTGGCTCGCTATCCACCACGGCCGGCGCTGCTGAGCCGTTGGCGGGCAGAGCGTAAATCGCCGTCGACGCTGGCGTCGCGCCACTGGGCGGCGTATTGATCGAGAAGTACAGGTTGGTCGGCGAGGCGGCAAATAGCGCTTCGGTATTCGTGGGCTGCCAGTTCGGAATGGTAAAGAGCGAGGCGCTGATGGTCTGTGCCGCATAGTCGACGTAGACGATGTTGCCATCGACCACATAGAGCTGGCCGGTCGGATATCCCGAAGTGGTGCCAACAGGCAGTGCAGCGGCGACGTTGATCGTCTGCGCAAAGGTACCGAGTATCACGGGATTGGCGAAATTCGAATCCACGAGTGCCAGATTCGCGCCACTCTTGACGACAAATCCGGAGATGCCGCCTTGCGAAGTGCGCACTGTCGCAAGCGGCATGCCGCTGGCCACGATCGGTGCGTTGCTGGCAGACATGCCGGTCTTCACCATGTGGATGATGTCAGCCGGGGTATCGCACACGCCGCCGGGACCGGGCAGGCGATAGAAGTAGGAGGAATTCGTGGGCGTCACAAGATCCGCGGTGAAATAGACGCCGACGTAATCGTAGTTCGCTCCGGGTACGGCCGTACCCGAGAGCGTGCAGGTATCATCAATCGTGGCACTCGTCTCGCTCGAGACCTGCTGCGGGCTCGGCGTGCCGGTGGTGGTCAGATCGATCTCAAGGATATTGCCGCTGCTGCTCTTATAGATCTCGACCCCCGCCTGCTGGCCGAGTGCCGTGCCCGTGGTGTAATCAATCTGGCCACGCAGCGCCTGCTTCTTGCCGGCGTAGCTACCGATCGGCGCCGCGGCATAGGTGGCGCTGAGATCATCGGCCCATGCCAGAAACACGCCGCTGTCGCCCACGTAGCTGTCCAGTGTCGGTGGTGGCCCTCCGCCACCCAGTGGACCGCCGCCGCCGCCAGCGCAGCCAGCTAGTGTGGTGGTGATAGCCGCACCCAAGACCGCAACGGAAAGCAGATGGCGCATGGAGATCCCTCGATAATGGTTTGATTCGTGCTGTAACGACAACGTCGCGTGGATGCGAGCGTTGACGATCGGTTCGACCGATTGCATTACAACGGCGACATGTTGGGCGGGCTGTACTCGATCGGCCTCATCTGGGGGCTGGTGCGTGCGGCGAGCTTTCCTTGCGGCAGCAAAGGCTTCGTTATTGTTCAATAGGTATCTGTCGTCACGCCCCACGCGCAAGCGGGCCTGAATCAGGATTGCGTCTCTTAGGAGCGGCCGTTCGCTACAATGCTGCCGGCATGACAGTGGGCAGAAGCGGCGGCTTAAGCCGACCAGGAGCAGTGACTGTGAATCAATCCAGCAGACAGCGCGGATTCGCGCACCCCATCCGAGTCGGGTGCGCCTTCCTGATGGTGTCGCTCGTGGTTCTGCTGGGGCAAAGGGTGGCTCGCGCTGAAGAGGTCGGCCCGGGGTATGACCTCGAGATGAGCAGGATGATTCCGATGCGCGACGGGGTCACGCTGGAGTCATGGATCACCAAACCCTCACATCTGCAAAAACCGGTGCCCACGGTGTTCACGCTGACGCAGTACGACATCGATGGCGGACGCCACGGCGACTCGGCCGCTTACTACGCGCGGCGCGGCTATGCATTCGTGCAGGTCTATGTGCGTGGCCGCGGTCGCTCCGGCGGCGTCAAGGACGACAGCCTTGGGCTGCAGGTGGGACGGGACGGGTACGATGTGGTCGAGTGGATTGCCAGGCAGCCGTGGAGTGATGGCCGCGTGGTGATGTTCGGCGGCTCCTTCGTCGGCATGACGCAGTGGCACACCGCGGCGCAGAACCCGCCGCACCTGGCCGCGATTGCACCCTACGTACCCATCTACCCTGGCTGGGATGTGCCCAATACCAACGGCATTCCACAAGCCTGGTCCGCAGTGATCATGGGCTACACCAGTGGCCGCTCGCTCAACAACGGCTTCATCGCCAATCAGTCGTACTGGGCCGGGAAGATGCTCGAGCAGTACGCGGGCTACCGACCCTTTGGAGAATTAGATACCGCCATCGGAATCGCAGCCGATGACTGGTGGATGATCGATGGGCGGGGCAAGAAACTCTCATTCATGAACATGTGGCTCGACCATGTCGGGGATGCCGCCTTCAACCTAGCCGCCGAGCCTAAGGACTTCGAGTACGCACGCATGCAGTTTCCGGTGCTCTCAGCCACCGGCTACTTTGATGACGACCAGCCCGGCGCCCTGCGTTACTACGGCAACCTCCTCGCCCACGCCCCGGCCGCCGCAGCCGCGCGCCATTTCCTCCTCATCGGACCGTGGGATCACGGCGGCACACAGCAGCCAAGCAAGCAGATCGATGGGCTCGCGATACCGGCAGCTGCGGTACTCGACATGAACCGCCTGCACGCTGACTGGTACGACTGGGTACTGGGCCGCGGGCCGCGGCCGGCATTGCTGCAGGATCAGGTCACCTACTTCATGATGGGCGCCGATGAGTGGCGTTATGCGCCCTCGCTCGAGGCCGCGGCTTCCGGCAACAGCCTTGAGCTGTATCTGTCCGATGCCGAGGGCACGCCCCGGGACGTGTTTCATTCCGGTACGCTCAGCGCTACGCGCCCGGCCGCTGAGCCACCGGCCGTGCTTGTCAGTGACCCGCACGAACTGCCGGAACTGGAGCTCGCCCACTTTGCGGAAAGCGAAGACTCCAGCAGCCAGTTCCGCGCCTTCCAGAAGCGCGCGATCACATTTCATTCTGAGCCGCTGTCACACGACACCGAGGTCGCAGGCCATATCCGCCTGCTGCTCGAGTGTGCGGCCGATGCGCCGGACTTTGATCTGTGGGCGCAGCTGCTGCTTATCGAGCCCGACGGCACGACGGTGCGCCTGGGCGAGGACATCCGGCGGGCGCGCTTTCGCAATGGCCCCTTCCGGCAGGAACTGCTGCAGCCCGGGCAGATCGTGCAGATCCCGTTCGAGTTCTATTGGATGGCGTGGCGATTCCCGGCCGGCGCGCGCCTGCGCCTGACGCTCGCACCGCTGAACTCGCCCAACTATCAGAAGAACTTCAATACCGGAGGGCGCGTGGGCTACGAGCGGATCGAGGATGCGCGAATTGCCAATATCCAGATTTTCCACGGGGCGGATCACGCCAGCCGCCTGACGCTGCCGCTTGCGGCGGCCTCCCACTGATGGCACCTACCTTAAGGGGAATGCAGCATGCCTGCGATTGATCGTCGTGGCTTCCTGTCAATCTCCGCGGCGGCACTCGCCGCGGCATCACTCGTGCCCGCACAGGCCCAGCGTCCGGGCGCAGCAAAACCGCGGCTGATCATCAACGCGCTCGGGGCGCTCGATGATCCGAACCCCGATCCCGAGCGGGATGCGCCCACCGCTGCCAATCCCATCAGTGACCCGCAACCCCGGGAGTTTAAGGAACGCGTACTGCGTGATGCTCATGCCTCCGGTCTGAATGCCGTCAACCAGACCTTAGGGTTTGTCGCCGGGCCCGAGGAGCCGTTCGAATTCACGGTTCGCGACGTGGCGCGCATGGATGAGATCATCCGACGTCAGTCGAAGGATGTGCTCAAGGTGCTGACCACGGCAGATATCCTCCGGGCGCAGGCCGAGGGCCGAATTGGTCTGATCTATGGCTTCCAGAATGCGACCATGCTCGGCAGCGATTCCTCGCGCGTGGAGATCTTCGCCAACCTCGGGGTGCGGGTCATCCAGCTCACCTACAATCCGGCCAATGCCCTGGGGGATGGTTCCGCAGAAGCGCAGAACCGCGGTCTGACCCCCTTCGGCCGCGAGGTCGTGGAACAGCTCAACGCCCACCGGCTGATGGTCGATCTCTCGCACAGCGGAGAACATACCTGCCTCGAGGCCGCGCGCGTTTCAACGCAGCCGGTGTCCATCAACCACACCGGCTGCCGCGCCCTGAACGATTTGCCGCGTAACAAGACGGATGAGGAGCTGCGGCTGGTCGCCATGCGCGGCGGATTCCTCGGCATTTACTTCATGCCGTTCCTCGATCCCGCGGGCCATGCCACCGCCGAAGAAGTGGTGGCCCACATCAAGCATGCAGTCGATGTCTGTGGGGAAGACCACGTGGGTATTGGCACCGATGGCTCGACCACACCGATTGATGATCTGGGGGCCTACAGGGCTGCGCTGGCGAGCGAGGTCGCGGCGCGACGCGCGGCGGGCATCAGCGCTGCGGGCGAAGGACCCGACACCTTCCCATTCGTCGTCGATCTGCGCGGGCCGAACCAGTTCCGCGAACTGGCGGAGCGCCTGCAGGCAGCCGGCTACTCAGAAGCGCGGATCGACAAGATCCTGGGACAGAATTTCCTGCGCTTTGCGAAGGACGTATGGGGGACCTGAAGTACCAAGGGGACAGCGCACATCTGACGCCCTAGGTCGGCTTGCGCGTGCGAGACCCAGCGTCAATTGTGCCTTCCCAGAGCTCCCTTATGTATGAATTCGCACATTGGAGCCTGCATCCGGCATCGCAGCTCACGAACGCACTGCAGAATTCTTGGAACGGCTCCCTCCAAGCGTTTGCAAAATATGCATGCCAGTGCTGTGAGCGCTCTGAAGTCCGCCTGTAGTCCAAGGCAACTGACAACGAGATCGGTATAAAGTAGTACCAGCGAGATGGCGGCAGAAACGTCGCGGGCGTGGGAGCAACAATGAAAGCAGTTCGCTTATACGAATATGGGGGCCCTGAAAATCTTAAGTACGATCTTGATGTCCCCGAGCCCGCCTGTGGCGAGGACTCGATACTGATCGAGGCAGCGGCAACCAGCGTCAATCCCATCGACTGGAAGGTTCGCTCGGGCGCACGGCAAAAGGATTTTCCCCTGACCTTGCCGGCGATACTCGGCAAGGATGTCAGCGGCGTTGTACGTGCCATAGGCAAGAACATCCGCACCTTCAAGCTGGGTGATCGTGTGTTGGCGCATGCCGATGACACATATGCTGAACTAGTAGCGGTTGAAGGCGCCCTGGTCACGCACTTGCCCGAGGGGATGCCGTTAATCGACGCCGCGGCGCTGCCCCTGGTCGTCCTGACGGGCGATCAGCTGGTCAGGGTCGCTGCACGTGCGCAACGTGGGCAAACCTTTATCGCCTCGGGGGCACTTGGGAGTGTCGGTCGGGCCGCCGTGCACACCGCAAAGAAGCTGGGCGTGCGTGTCATTGCCGGCGTCCGTGCAGCGCAGTTAAAGGAAGCCGCCACCCTGGGCGTGTCCGACACGCTCGCCATCGACGATGAGGATGCCATCCGTAGATTTGCGATGGTGGACGGTATCCTCGATACGGTCGGGGGCGAGACGGCGGGAAAACTCTTCGCCAAGGTCAAGAATGGCGGCAGCTTTGGCTATGCCTCGGTACTCCCAGAGGGTGTGGCCGCTACGAATACGACCGTGCGGGTCACGCGCGTCTTCGCGCGTCCCGATGCATCGAAGGTACGGGAATTTGCCGATGATGTTCGTGACGGCAAGTTCATATTGCCCATCAGCCAGCGTTTGCCGCTGCGCGATGCCGCTAAAGCGCATGCTTTGGCGGAGAAAGGCGGGGCCGGCAAGCTCGTGCTGGTGATCCGGGATTCGGCGCGCTAGTAAGCCTGGTGGGCACCAGGCTAGGCCTGCCCGGTTTGCAAGTCTCATGGAATTGTTGCAGCGCCGGCGCAGCGCCTGTTGAAATTAGCCGCCCGGAAGCGGACATTGTGCGGCGGCGGCCTTGGCTCGCGTGGGGTATCGCTCGTGAATCTCCGGTCCGAAGCGATCCAGCAGTGCGCCCTTTCGCGCAGTGACCAAAGCTTGCGCGATCCCACCGAGCCGCAAGCGCCAGCGGCAGATCGCAGCTTCTTAGATTGTTTCGCTCGAAGGAGATGACACCATGAGCAAGCCTTTGCTTAACCGACGTCAATTTGGCGCGCGTTGTGCGGCCTTCGGCTTGTCACTTCCCGCCCTGAGCGCATTGATTGCGGAGCAAGCACTCGCACAGGCTGCTGGTGCAGTCGCCGCCTCAAAGGTTCGCACTGTAAAGCTTCCCGACGGCACCGCCGTGCCGTCGCTCGGCATTGGATGCTGGCACCTCGGTCAGGGAAGGCATCCGGTGGCTATCGAGGAAGAGGCGTTGAATGCGGGCATATCTCTCGGCATGACCTTGCTCGATACGTCAGGAAACTATGGCAACGGCCGCTCCGAGGAATTCCTCAGCCACGTGCTTGCGAGTCAGCGCGAGCGCATATTCCTGGTCTCCAAGGTCGAGATCAATGAAGTGGCTGACGATGGCATCGCGCGTGCCTGCGCGGCGAGCCTCGCGCGCCTGGGCAGCGACTATCTGGATCTCTACTTGCTGCATTGGCCGGCTCCGAGCGCACAACTTCCCGGCATTGTCGCGGCCTTTGAGCAGCTGCGCGCTGCGCGCAAGATTCGCGCCTGGGGCGTATCCAATTTCAGCGTGAGCCTGATGGAAGATCTCTTCAAGGTTCCAAATGGCAATCGCTGCGCCACCAATCAGGTCCCATACAGTCTCAACCATCGCAACAACGAGCGCGATGTCTTGCCATGGTGCAAGCAGCACAACCTACCGGTCATGGCCTACTCGCCGCTCGGCGGCGACAATAATCTTGTGATCGGCGATCACACGCTGGCGCAGATCGGCGCCGCCCATGGTTGTTCGGCCGCCGCGGTCGCACTCGCCTGGGTGATGCGCAGCGGGAACGTGATTGCAATTCCCGAATCCGGCTCTCCAGACCACGTAAAAGAAAACGCCGCGGCGCTCTCGGTAAACCTCACGCCGCAGGATCTTCAGACTTTGGATGCAGCGTTTCCAGTACCCGCCTAGCCAACGGAGCGTGTACCTCACGCCACCAACGGCCGCTGCTCTGTCGATGTCGCCGAGCTGGCGGTCTCCATTAGAACTGGCACTTACTGACAAGGCCGGGCCGGACTCGTTATCTCGGCCAGAGCGAGACGACAGCTGTTCCCGCAAGGCACGGTAAGCAGCCTCCTACAAGCGCTAATTCCTCCTGATATCTGAACGACTTACAGTGCGTTTCTACTCTACAGCGTTAAATTGACGCTGCTGAGCGCGGACGCTCAGACTCGCTGCCATGCCATCCCAACCCCGATCCATTGCGTCTCTCACGATATCGTTTGGGTTGGTCGCCATCCCCGTAAGACTCTTCTCAGCGACGGTAGCCTCGGAGCGCATTTCCTTTAACTTGCTGCGTCAAAAAGACGGTTCGCGCGTCAAACAGCAATACGTGGCCGTGAACGACGGCAAACTGGTTGAGCGTTCAGAAATGGTTAAAGGCTTTGAATTTGCCAAGGACCAGTTTGTGATGTTCACGCCAGATGAGCTCAAGGCGCTGGAGGACGCCACCACGCACTCCATCGATATTGGCCAGTTCGTGCCCCTGGAGTCTGTCGACCCCGTGTACTTCGACGGCACTTATTATCTTGCGCCTGACAAGGGGGGTTCAAAGCCCTATGCCCTGCTGGCAACCGCTTTGCGGAAGAAGAAGCAGTGTGCCCTGGGACGCTGGATTTCGCGCGGAAAAGAACACATCGTCGTGATTCGACCACTCGAGAAGGGCCTCGCGATGCATCAGCTGCATTTTCAGGCCGAGGTGCGCGAGATCAAGGAACTGGGCATAGAGACAGCTGCCGTTTCCGATTCTGAACTGAAACTGGCCGAACAGCTCATTGATCAGTTGAGTGCCAAGCGCTTTGACCCCGATGAATTCAAGGATGAATTCAAAGGCCGCGTCGAAGCCGCCGTGCAACGAAAGGTCGCGGGCAAGGAAGTATCACTGGCTGAGGCCCCGGTCGGTACCAGCAAGGGCAACGTCATTGATTTGATGCAGGCGCTGCGCGCAAGCCTGGGTGCGAAGTCTTCCAAGGCAGGCGCGGAGCGCAAGCCACCCAAGCGAGCGCCTGAGTCCGAAAAGAGAAAAGCTGCGCGGCGATGATATGCACGCGTACGACCGACGCGAGCTGAAGCGACTGTTTGGACTGTCCGCCGCGACGATCCGGTTCCTGGAACAAACCGGGTATCTGGATCCGCACGCGCGCGGCCAGTACCGGTTTGGGGATTTGGTTTTGCTTCGGACGGTGGGAGCGTTGCACGCGGCGAAGCTCCCCGCCCGCACAATTAACCGGGCCCTAAGGCATCTTAGGCCGTGGCTGTCGGATGCGGCCTCGAGGGGTCAGATTTCATTGCGCGCGCGCAATGACCGGGTGGAAGCGCAACAAGGCCGCTCGCTGTGGGAGCCACAAACAGGACAGTACGTCCTGCCGCTAGATGCCAGTTTTAACGAGTCCCGCATATTTCCCATGAAAAGGACTGCACCACCGAAAAGGCCCGGCAGCTCGGCCCACGAGCACTATCTCCGCGGCACAGATCTTGAGGAAGAGGATCTACAAGCCGCAAAGGCAGCCTACCAGGCGTGCCTGAAGGGCGATTGCGCGCATATGCAGGCTCGAATCAACCTGGGCCGGCTGCTGCATCTGGAAGGCAAACACCGAGAGGCGGAATTGATCTATCGCCGGGCACAGGAGCCGAATGCAATTCTGCTGTTCAATCTGGGCGTACTGCTCGAGGATCTGCAGCGCGAAGCCGAGGCCATGTCAGCCTATCGGGAGTCGATAGTCCACGATCCAGGCCTGGCCGACGCGCACTTCAACCTCGCCCTGCTGCACGAGCGCGCGGGCGAGGGGCAGGCAGCCTTTCGGCATTTGCTTTCCTATCGTCGGCTGCTCCAGATTGGCAAATCGCGCAATCACTAAAACTTCGAGAACGAAATGCGCTCCGTATCGTGCGAAAAGTGAAGGCCAAACAGTCGAAGGCGCTGCTTTCACGCTACCGGGGAAAACGCGATTTCACACGGACCGCGGAGCCGAGCGGCCGCGCCACAGTCTCCCGCTCGGATCGTCTGCGCTATGTGATCCAAAAGCATGCGGCGACGCGTTTGCACTACGACTTGCGGCTGGAGCTTGATGGTGTGTTCAAGTCTTGGGCAGTGACCCGTGGGCCCTCCATTGATCCTGCCGACAAGCGCCTTGCGGTCGAGGTTGAAGACCATCCGCTTGCGTATGGCGATTTCGAGGGCACGATCCCCAAAGGCCAATATGGCGGAGGCACGGTACAACTCTGGGACCGTGGCTATTGGATACCCGAGGGGACCAAGAATCCCCAGCAAGGGCTGATAAGCGGCGAGTTGAAATTTGCGCTGGATGGCGAGCGCCTGCAGGGCAGTTGGGTGTTGGTGCGTCTCAAGGCCGATCGCTTTGGTGGCAAGCGGACCAACTGGCTGCTCATTAAACACCGGGACCAGGCTGCGCGGCCTGGCGAGGCCCAAGCCCTGCTGGATCTGGATCGCTCCGTCGCCTCCGGGCGATCGATGAGTCAGATCGCCGCCGGCAAGGGGCAGCAACCGATGCCATTCATGATGGCCACTTCAGCAGTCAATGCCGACGCGGTATGGCGTAGCAACCAGTCGCCTGCATCGACGGTGGCGCTCGGCAGCAGCGGCAAAGGGAACAAGCCACTGAAGCTCAAATCAATGCCGACCTTCATAGACCCGCAGCTCTGCAAGTCGGTGGAGCACCCTCCTTCGACGACCGGTTGGGCGCACGAAGTCAAGTTCGATGGTTATCGGGCGCAACTACGCGTCCAAAACAAAGAGGTTCGCATTCGTACGCGCAGCGGACTCGATTGGACCCGGCAGTTCTCCGCGATCGCAAAGAGCGCTCGTGCTCTGCCCGATTGCATCGTGGATGGCGAGATCTGCGCGCTCGATCACAACCAGATGCCGAGCTTCGCTGCGCTTCAGGTGGCCCTATCGGAGAATCAATCTGAAAATCTGGTGTTCTTTGCTTTTGACCTGCTGATCGCGGGCAAAGAGGACTTACGCCGGTTACCGTTATTGGACCGCAAGGCACGTTTGCAGGCGTTGCTTGAGCACTCGGATCCGGACGAGCGGATTCGATATGTGACGCACTTTGAATCGACTGCCGATAACCTCTTGGCCTCGGCCTGTAAATTGCACCTCGAGGGTATCGTGTCCAAGCGGCTGGCGGCAGCGTATACCTCCGGTCGGTCGGGCGATTGGACCAAAGCCAAGTGCCGTGCCGGACACGAAGTGGTGCTGGGCGGTTGGACAACCGAGGCAGGAGGTGTTCGCTCCCTGCTCGCCGGCGTCAATCGTGACGGACACCTGGTCTACGTGGGACGCATTGGTACCGGGTTCGGCGCTGCTGTCGCTGCAAAACTGTTGCCAACGCTTAAAAGACTTACCCGCGAGACCAGCCCCTTCGGCGGCAAGAATGGCCCGGCCAAAGAGAGCAACGTCCGGTGGCTTAAGCCCACGCTGGTCGCCGAAATCGAATTTGCTGGGTGGACCGATACCGGGATGATCCGTCAGGCCTCCTTCAAGGGATTGCGTCGGGACAAAGCCGCCGGCGAAGTCGTCACCGAAATACCTAGCCCGCTTCTGCCCGACCGTGATGCCCCCGAT
>Ga0302325_10005396_pt1 | contig 29095 bp, 28 predicted proteins | sample Palsa_T0_2_FD_201948 | JGI IMG/M metagenome (GOLD analysis project Ga0302325, IMG submission 201948) | Peat permafrost microbial communities from Stordalen Mire near Abisko, Sweden - Palsa_T0_2 | ecosystem: Environmental > Terrestrial > Soil > Palsa > Peat permafrost | place: Sweden: Abisko...
CGGCTGTCGGAGTGGGGCGGGGAGCTGGGTGGGCGCTCGCCGCCGGGTGGGCGCTTGCCGCCGGAGGCGCGGAGGAGGGGGACTTGGCGCCGGACGACGACGCGCTCGAGGACTTCGAGATACCTGGTGATGCTGGCGCGTAGTAGCTCAGGCTCAGGGGACTCGGCAGTCCGTCCACATGGACGGTCAGCGCGACGTGCTGGCCCGCGGACAGGATCGATTGGTAGCGGAGGAGGTAGCCGGCGCTCAGTGCAGACGTGATGCCGGTCAAGACTCGTGGGAGCTGCGCGCCGGTGGCGGCGGCGAATTTCCCGCCCCCGAGCCGGGCCAGCCGGCGCATCACATCGGGGGTGAAGGTGCCGTCTCGCAACGCGATGGTGAAGATCCGGACGTGCTGAGCCCGCGCGACGGCGCCGACGGACTGGGGCGTTAGGCCGCCCGATCCCGTGGCGCTGCCGTCGGACACGAGGATCACCGTACCGTCGGCCACGTTCGCATCGGCGAGCTGCTTGAGGCCGGCCATTAGCGCCGGCAGTATGCGTGTCCCCGTTTCGGTCGCGGGGGTCTGCGCGAGCACTCGGTCGATGACTCGCCGATCGCTGGTCGGCGGCAGTAAGACGGTTGAGTTCTGAGCGAAAGAGATAACTCCCAGCTCCTGCTTGCCCGTCCGCCTCGCGGCGATCGCGCGGGCGGCGGCCATCTCCTGTGCGAGCGGGGCCCCGCGCATGCTCTGGCTCTGGTCGATCACCATCACGACGCCGAAGTCGCCGGCGTTGGCGGCCTTCAGTGGCGTCACCGACAGGTGGTCGACAGGCTTGCCGTTCTCGCTGGCATATATGCGGGGTGCGCTGACCCGGACTCCGGGAGGGACGGTGAGCACGACCGCGCGGGAGGGAAACTTGGCTCCGCCGCCGATTGATCCACTCAGCGAGGCGGCTGTCGCGTTAACCGCCAGCAGCGCCAGGAGCGCCGAAGTGATCGCGCCGAGGTAGAGAAAGTGGCCAAGCGCCCGCATAGGATTCTTAGCCACGAGCTCGGACCGCACGTACATGGTTGGGCGGGCGTTCGGCCAGAAGTCCGGACGGCAACGCGATGCCACGCCGCTCGAATTTGTCGAGGAACGTCGGCCTCAGGCCGGTTCCGTGCAGTGTGCCCTCGATCCGATGCATGTGCTTGTTTTCCGTCGCCGCATCGATCTTGAAGGTGAACAGGTCCTGGAGGGTGATCACGTCTGACTCCATCCTCTGAACCTCGGTGATCGCCACGAGACGCCGCGTACCGTCGTTCATCCGCTCGATCTGGAGCACCAGGTCGAGCGCCGAGGCGATCTGCTCACGGATTGCCCGCAGGGGAAGCTCGTAGCCGGCCATCAGCACCATCGTCTCCACTCGCGCCAGCGCGTCCCGCGGGGTATTCGCATGTACGGTGGTTATGGATCCGTCGTGACCGGTGTTCATGGCCTGGAGCATGTCGAGCGCCTCAGGGCCGCGAACCTCGCCCACGACGATTCGGTCGGGCCGCATCCGCAGCGCGTTACGCACGAGGTCGCGGATCGTGATCTCTCCCTCGCCCTCGATGTTCTTGGGCCGCGCCTCCAGTCGAATTACGTGCCGCTGCACAAGCTGGAGCTCGGCGGCATCCTCGATCGTCAGGATCCGCTCGTGGTCGGGGATGCTCGCCGACAGCGCGTTCAGCAGTGTCGTCTTACCGGAGCCGGTGCCCCCCGAGATCAGGATGTTGAGCCGCGCCTGAACACAGCGCTGGAGGAGATCGACGGTTTCCGGGGTCAGCGAGCCGCGCTTGACCAGCGCATCCATGTCGAGACGCTCCTTGCTGAACTTGCGGATCGTCAGCAGTGCTCCGGTGAGTGACAGCGGCGGGATCGTCGCGTTGATCCGGCTGCCATCGGGCAAGCGGGCGTCAACCATTGGGGAGGCCTCATCGACCCGGCGCCCGACCTGGGCGACGATCTTGCTGATGATGCGCCGTAGGTGCGACTCATCGGTGAAGCGCACAGGAGTCTTGTGGAGGCGCCCGGCGCGCTCGACCCAGATGTCGTGCGCACCGTTGACCATGATCTCGCTCACCGTGTCGTCGTCGAGCAGCCGCTCGAGCGGTCCGTGACCGAGGATGTCGTCGCTCAGCTCTCCGACGATCCGCTCGCGGTCTTCGCGCGAGATGCCAGGCTCCTTCGCGAGCCGCTCGCGCAGCTCGGCCTGCACGCGGACTCGCAGCGACTGCGGGTCGATGTCCGCGTTGAAAAGCTGCCGGCCGAGCGCCTCGATCAGCGCCATGTGAACTCGGTTCTTGATCTCCGAGAAGGGCTCGGCAAAGAGGTCGACCTCTTCGTCGATTCGCTGGGACAGCCGCTCGTGGAGCTCCATCAGGAGCTCCTGGCCGCGCGGCGGAAGAGCGGTCGTCGCGCCGGTGCCGGCTGCGGATCGTCCCGCTGCACGATTGGAGGATCCGCTTTCGCCCCGAGCGAGGCGTCTATGTATAGCTGCGCGACAGAGCGGAACACGGCCGCGGGAGCGGATCCCCGCTGCAGAGCGATGGGGGAGCCCTGGTTCATCGACCGGGTGATCTCGCGATCGCTGGGCAAGAGAATGTCGACGTCCCTTCCGAGGATCGCCAGTACGTCGTCCCGCTCGATCCCGACGTTCGTGTTCGCCCGGTTCAGCAGGACCTTTACTCTGCGCCGGTCGTATTCCATGCGCTCGAGCGTCTCGAGCCCGAGCTTCGTGTTCTTCAGCGAGAGCGTGTCCCGCATCGCGACGACCAGGATGTCGGTAGAGCAATCCACCGCGCTGATCACCTCAGGGGAGAAGCTCGGCGGCGTGTCGAACACGACGAACTCGAACATCTCGGCGAGCAGGTTTTGGACCTCGGCGAGGAACGGGACGCTGATCACCGCGGCCTGGTCGGGTCGGACCGGCGCCAGCAGCGCACGCGCCCCGGAGGAATGCTCGACCAGGAAGTCCTCGAGCTTCTCGGCGTCGAGCGACCCGCCGGACCGGACGAGGTCATACATGGTCCGCACCGGGTTCAGGCCCATGGCGAGTGCGACGTCTCCGAACTGAAGATCGAGGTCCATGAGCGCTACGCTGCGGCCGGCCTGGCCGAGTGCGACGGCCAGGTTGGTCGCGGTCAGCGTCTTGCCGCTGCCTCCCTTGAGCCCAAGCACACAGATCGCATTTCGCGCGGCGTCTGCCTTCGGCGCGGCAGTGCCCCGCTTGCGCATCAGCGCCTTCTCGAGCGCGAACACGAGCTGCCGCGCCAGGGTGGGATCGACACCCGCCGAGGACTCGATAGGAAGCGCGACGATATCGTCGACGCCATTCTGGAACGCGTCGCCCAGATACCCGTTGCCGGTGGGCGGACACATCAGGACGATCGGACGCAGAGGGTGCTGGCGGCTCGCCCCGGCGACGAACTCGCGCACCTGGGCGGTGAAGTCGGCGACCGCGACGATCAGCGCGTCGCCCGCTCCGAGCCTGCTCGCGGGCGGTCCGCCGACCTCCAAGTAGTCGATCACGTTGACCCTCGGGTCGCGCGTGAGCACCGTCTCGATGAGACCCCGGTCAACCTCGCCGTCGAGCGCGACCAGGGCGTTGATCTCGGCGCTCATCGCTTCGCCCCGGAAGTCCGTCGAGTGGGATAGGTCGGCGTCTTCGTCAGGTAGTTCCCCAGAATGTTCTGGCGGTCACCGGTGATCGTCGGGGCAGGGGCGGTGGCGTTGAGGCCTCGGAGCTCGAGCCAGATCTTGCCGTAATCGAAGACCCACATCACTCTCGGAGAAAGCGTCATGCTTACTCCGAGGAGCACGTTTCCACTGCCGCCCGACGCAGCAGCGGCCGGAGCCTTTAGCACCACAGCATTCGGAACGAGGAGACTCACGACCGAGCTGCTACCGGCTGCAAAGCTGCCATAGACGTCGACGTGGTCGCCCGTCTGCAGGACTCCAGTACCGTGAGCCGGGTCCAGCGTGATGGAGACGGCGCGCTCGGTCGGCGTGAGCTCGGCGGCGAGATTGCTGCCGGCGGTGACGGTGAAGTCCGCCGCCGTCAGCTGCTGCCCGGCATAGATGTTGCTCGCCGCCACCTTCCCGACCAATGACGCGGCGTTCGTGATCGCGCCTCCCGACACCTGGGTCGCGAGAATCGGCGTCACCTTGTAGAGCTGCTGCGAAGCGATCACGGCGCCTGCGGTTCCCTGCTGGATCTTGCTGCTCGCGACGAGGACCGTGTCCTGCTTCGCAGGGCTGACGACCGCGTGCTTGTACTTGCCGATCGCGAACAGCAGGATCCCCGTCGCCGCCAGGGCACAAAGCAGTGCAAGCGCCAGCGCCCCGCGCCGGGTCGCCAGCATGCCGCCCAAGCTGGGGGCACCGAGTCGTTTACGAGTGAGTTGCACGTGATGCTCCTTGTGGGTTTAAGAGGTAGGGCATTGCGAGGCCGTCGGAGGGCTGTTGACGGTCCACCCGGCGTTGCAGCTCGGGCTGGTGGTGGCGTTGCACAATGGATCTATCGTGCGATCGAGCGGGTCCGTCCACTGCGAGAAGTGCTAGGTCTACTAGAGGAAGGTGTAGTTGCATCCGCCTCACCGGCTCCATCTAGATGTGCTTGGACGTGCCGTTGAAGAGGCTCGAGATACTCGATCCGAGGAGGACCGCGGCGATGATCACGACGAGCGCGATGACTCCGATCAAGATGCCGTACTCGGCCATCGTCTGACCGTCTCGACGACAGGCCCGTGCAGAGAGGAGCACCAATAGGGCGCCGCCGGCGTGCCAGAGATTCGCGACAAGCTCGCGAAGTCTTGGCGGCCAAGCGAATCCGCCCGCGGGTGACTTGCAGATAGGGGTCAAATTTGGCTGCACTTAAGCGTTATCGTGCGTATCCCGACGCGACAGTCATCGGAAGCTCTAGGTTGCACCTAGACCAACGTTGGGCATGCGAGTGGCGCGTGCCGATTAACAAAAAACCCCGCCCGGAGCTCGCACGAGGCGAGGCTTCCGGGCGGGTTCTGACCTCTTTCAGGCGGGGCCTAGACCTTGCCTGCGGTGCTGTTGAAGAGGGCCGAAATGCTCGATCCGAGGAAGACCGCGGCAAGGATCACGACCAGCGCGATGACGCCGATGAGGATGCCGTATTCAGCCATCGTCTGTCCTTCTTCGCGACGCATGCGATACGTCAGCATGGTGAAGTAGGCATAGAAGCTGTTCAACATAGGGGATTCACCTCCTCCCATCGTTATCGTGCCGGTTGGCCGTGTATAGGTAAAGGTGGGCTCGGGTCTCCCGGCACAGCTGACGGCCGGTCCTTGTTCTTGGCTTGCCCACCATGTGAGCTGTATCGGGACTCGTAGGGAGTCGCCAGGAGAGAGGAACTGCTAGTCCCGCGTAGACCAAGGTCTAGTGCTGCGGGTGGCGGCTCGAGGGAGCGACGGGTGTCATGATGCTGGCGCGTCACATCTCGCCAACCGGCGGCTAGCACTCTTCCGCGTGCTGGACCTGTCCGAGGCGGTTCGGATCGAGCGCGCGGCGCTCAGACCCGCGCTGCGTCGCCATGGAACATGGCCGAAATGGTCGATCCGAGAAGGATCGCAGCGACGATGACGACCACCACGATCGCGGCGATGAGGATGCCGTATTCGGCCATCGTCTGCCCGTCCTCGCGGCGCCCACACAGGATCAGCGTGGTGATGTAGGCGGAGAAGGTGTTCAGCATGAAGTTTCGCCTCCTCCCATCACTGTCGTGCCGGCTCTGACGGGCTCGTGGTTGGTAGCACCCTGCCAGCAATATCGGGGTAAGCGCGGCTCACACCAGAGCAAAACCTCTAGGTCCAACGTAGACCAAGGTCTAAGAATATGGGCGACGTTTCGCGCGACCGGAGGAAGGGCTAGCCCAAGTTAGACCTTGGTGGGTGTGTACGACTCACGCAGCGGGCGAAACATCAGGCATGCCGCAGACCCAGGCAAAGCTGATAGTCAACGAGACGCGCGGAAACGTCGTCTGCGAACCGGCGGTGATCGCCGATAACCCACTTACACGTATGCGCGGCTTGCTGGGGCGGCACGGGCTGCCCACAGCAGGAGGGCTGTTGCTCACGCCGGCGCCCTCGATCCATACGGCCTTCATGCGCTTTGTCATCGACGCGGTGTTTCTCGACTCGGAGCTAAGAGTGTTAAAGCTCGCGCCGCAGCTGCGGCCATGGCGAGCCGCGAGCGCGCGCCACGCGAAAGCTGTGCTCGAGCTCGCCGACGGTGAGATCGCGCGGCTTGGCCTCGAGGTGGGCGACCGGCTCGTTCTGCTGGACTATGGTGGTGCGCCGGCTCAGGCTGAGCCGCGACTGGCACGAGTGTTGATCGTGGGGACTGATCGCCGCTTTCGCATGCTTGCCTCGGCGTGGCTTACGCGGCGCGGCTATCACGTTACGGTCCGTACGGGGACCGACGACATCGCGGAACTGGCCGCGCTGGAGTGCGTCGACGTTGCCGTCATCGACGCCACTCCGTCGCTCACCGCGGCCGCGCAAGCGGTGGCCAGGCTTCAGACGGTGCGCCCTTCTCTCGCAGTCGTCGCCGTCAGCGACGATCTACAGCAGGGACTCTCCGCGCTGCCGGTGCTGCCGAAGTGGGGCCAGTTCGGTGCTCTGTGCGCGGCAATCGATCAGGCCCACGGCGATCAGAGGCTCAAGGAGGACGAACATGCAGGCCGCTGACAGGCGCGCGCCGATCCCCGCCGGGGTCCTGGCAGCCGTGGCTGCGGGGCTGGTGTTCGCGGCCTATCCACTCGGCGCGGACGCCGTGATTGTCGCCTTCGTCGCCGTCGTGCTCGTCGCGATCGCGGCCATCGATATCCGCAGCCTTATGATCCCGAACCGGATCGTGCTGCCGGCCACGGCGATCGTTCTCGCGGCCGACATGATCTTCATCCCGGGTCGCGCGATCGAGTTTCTCCTCGCCGCGCTCCTCGGCGGCTTCGTGCTCCTTCTGCCGAACCTGATCAGCAGTTCGCTGATGGGAATGGGCGACGTCAAGCTCGGGCTGCTGCTCGGCGCGGCGCTCGGCTGGGGAGTCATCGGAGCACTGGCGATCGCCTTCTTGGCGACGCTTCCATTCGCCGTTGCCGCGCTCGTTCGCGGCGGTCTCGAGGCGCGAAAGGCCGCGCTGCCCTTCGGCCCGTTCATGGCCTTCGGCGCACTCGTCGTGCTCATCCTCCCCCGGCTGACGGGCCTCGGAGGTTGACCCTGAGATGACGCGCGCGCATCTCACATCGACGACGACCGGGCACTCCGCGTCAGACATGGATGCTTGGCTCCGACTCGAGGGACTGGAATACGTTCGCCTCGGCGATCGCTTAGCCGTAGTGCGGCTGCTGGCGGGGCTCGGCGCCCAGCTTCGCGCGCCCAGCGGCGCGAGCCTCGTAGTGCACGCCGGGCAGGAAACGACGACGTACCGGGCGCGCGGCTGCAAGGTCGCGCCCCCCAGGCGCCCGCGGCTCCTCGGTGGTGAGCTGCTGTGGCGTGCGTGCTTCGCGGTTCCGCTCGACGTGGTTGAGTTCCCGTGCGCGCTATTCGAGCTCAGAGCCCCCGGTCGCGCCGCGCTCGCCCTACCCGTCCCGGATCTGCGCTTGCTCACCGCGGAGCCCATCACCCGCGGACGCGGCAATCCGCTTCCCGCCGGTTCGGTGCGCCGGCGGCTGGTCGTAGTCGCAACGACCTTGGCGATCACCGGGTCGACGCCGGGAATCGCCCTGGCCGCCGCGGGCGCGCATCACCCCAGCGCTGAGGGCTCCTCGGCGTCACGCGGGGCTCGCGTCGCTCGATCACTTCAGGGGCTCGATTCCCTGAGCATGAGCGGGGCCACCCATCCGGGGTCGATCGAACTACCGCCGGCGGCGCGCTGGTCAGGGGGCGCGGCCGAGGGCCCGGGTTCGGGCGAGCGCCGGCGTTCGGGTAAGACTTCCGGTTCGGGTAAGACTTCCGGTCCGGGCAAGAAGCCCGGTTCGCGTAAGAAGCCCGGTTCGCGTAAGAAGCCCGGTTCGGGCCACGGGGCGCCCCGGGGCGTGCATTCCGGCCATCACGAGACGCCTCGGCTTTTCGGCCTCGTGCCGACCCCAATCACGCCGGCCCCCCAACTCCCCGCCCCGGCGCCCGCCACCACCGGCTCCGGCGCCCGCAAGGATCACCGTCCCGCTCATCACGGCAAGAAGACCGCACATCCAAGCGGCGGAGCGTCGGTCGGTTCCCCGGAGCCGCGTTGGGGCATGCGTCCCGCGGGCAAGGCAGGTCGCACCTACGAGGTATTTGCCGCACCCCCGATCGTCGCCGCCGCGCCCCCTGCGCCGACCGTCACCGCCGCTCCCACCGCGGGCATCGGCGTTCCTGGCCTCGGTTCCCATCGTGCTGCTGCGACGGCGTGGAGCCGGCTTTCAGAGCTGCTGGCCAACGGCAACCGTCCCCCGGCCTTCCTGATTCCGATCTACAAGGCCGCCGGTCACCGCTATCACGTGCCGTGGGCGGTCCTCGCGGCGATCAACTCGATCGAGACCGACTACGGGCGGAACGTCAGTACCTCGAGCGCGGGCGCGATCGGCTGGATGCAGTTCATGCCCTCGACGTGGGCCGAGTACGGAGTGGCCGCCGGACGCCACAGCCGACCCGACCCCTATGACCCGCGTGACGCGATCTTCTCCGCCGCCCGCTACCTGGCGGCCAACGGCGCCAAGCATCATCTGCGCCAAGCGATCTTCGCCTACAACCACGCCACCTGGTACGTCGACGAGGTCCTGTGGACCGCCGTGAGCATCGCCAACCACACACCGAAGCCCGGCTCCCGCGTCCGCCTCAAGCTCGACGCGATGCAAGCAATGGCCGTGGCGCTCGACGGCGAGCCCTACATCTGGGGCGGGGGACACGCCGGGTGGGAGATCGCCCCCGGCTATGACTGCTCGGGTTTCGTCTCCGCCGTCCTGCACACTGCCGGCTACCTCGCGGCACCCGCGACGACTCAGACCCTTCCCTCCGAGCGCCACATCCTCCCGGGGCCCGGACGGTACGTGACGATCTTTGACCGGACGGATGGCGGAGCGGCCGAGAACGACCACGTGATCATCGACCTCAACGGTCGGTGGTGGGAGAGCGGTGGATCGGGCGGGGCCGGAGGTGCACCGCGGGTGCACAGGCTCACCTCCATCTCCGCCACGTATCTGTTGACATTCAACGAGATCCTCCACCCGCGCGGGCTCTGACCGGGAGTCCGCCGCCCCGTCAGGCTTCCTGCCACAATCGCCCATCGTGCTTACGTACCCGTCGCGGCGGGCAGGTGAGTTTCCGCCGATGGGGAAGAGTGGCCTGTATGACCAGCGACGGCAGGACATTGCCGGCGAACTTCGACCGAATGACACGACTCCTGGACGGCTCGGGAATCGGCGTCATGGTTCCTCCCGGTGTCAGGGCGCATGCGCGCCAGCGCGCACTCGAGCTGCTCGACTCCGGAGGTGAGGGAGAAGCCATCGCCGCCGTCGCGCTGCTCGCGTTTACGGCCGAGATCTTCTGCGAGATTGCCGTCGACCTCGCGGCTCGCCCGCGCGACGCTCGCCGGCTGGTCGACGGGGTCGAAGAGATCGCGGGCCTGCCGAGCGCCGCTCTCGGCCGCGAGGTCCTCCGGGCGCCGAGCCTTCCGCAGCTTTCCACCGATATCGCGATCGAAGTTCAGCTTGCGCTGTTGCTGGTTTTCGCTGAAGTCAGCGCGATCTCGCTGTGGACGCTGTCACCGGACGGTGGGCTCGTGCTCATCTCCCACGTTGGCGAGCTGAACCTCGACGGTCGCAGCAGCTGTGGAGAACTGGCGAGCGCGCTGCTCGCGGATAAGGAAGCGGTGCCGGCCCGCGGTTCGGAGGTCGGGATCAGGATCGAGCGCTGGTTCCATCCGGCCATTGCTCTGGTCGCGCATGGCGAAGCTGCGCGAGCTGATCACCGCGTCCTCCTGCTCGAGGCGGCTGCACCCGTGCTCGGGTCCATCCTCGAGCTGCGTTCCCACCGGGAGCCCGCGGATGAGTCGGTCGTGAGCTCGGTTGAACGCAGGCTCGCGCGCCTGCGCTTCGACCTCCACGACGGCCCGCAACAGGACACCCACCTCCTTGCCCAGGATCTCCGCTCGTTTCGTGACCAGCTACGGCCCATCATCGCCGAGGATCCGAACGCAGACCGCCTCCTTGGTCGTGTCGACGACTTCGAGGCGCAGCTAGTCGCGCTGGACGGCGACCTGCGGAGGATCTCGACATCCGTCGAGTCGCCGTTCGTCCATCCCGGCACGCTGCCGGAGAGGCTGCGTCAGATCACCGATGCTTTCGCCGGTCGCAGTGGCTTCAACCCGCAGACCCGACTCGAGGGCGACCTGACGAAGCTCAGCGAGTCACAGCAGATCGCGCTGCTGTCGCTGATCCGGGAGGCGCTGAGCAACGTGCGGGAGCACAGCCGGGCAGGCAAGGTGAAGATAGCGATCTCCGCGCATGCGAGCGGGGTAGAGGCCAAGGTGACCGACGATGGTCAGGGTTTCGATCCCGAGACGACGCTGGTGAAGGCCGCTCGCGAAGGTCATCTTGGCCTGGTCGGCATGCACGAGCGGGTGCGCATGCTGGGGGGCCGCACGCACATCGACAGCCAACCCGGCGGTCCCACGGTCATCTCCGTGAGCCTGCCGTCGTGGCCGACGCAGCCAGGGCTGAGGTACGGCTAAGGGCTCGCGACGAGGTCGTGCTCGTAGGCGTAGCGGACGGCGGCGGCCCGGTTGGCGACGCCGAGCTTGCGGTAGATGTTCGTCAGATGAAACTTGACGGTGTGCTCGCTGACCCACAGGTCGCGGCTGATGGCCGCGGTGGTCAGCCCCGCGGCAACGGCGGAGAGGATCGTTCGCTCGCGATCGGTCAGGATCGGAAGGTCGGGGTGATCGCCGGCGCCGCTCTCGCTCGCGCTATATGAGGGGGCGTGGAACACCGCCCCGTTGGAGGCCTGGCGGAGCACCGACACCACGTCCACGGTGGCCGCGCTCTTGAGCACGTAGGCGCTCGCGCCTGCCGCCAGCGCGCCATCGATTGACGCACGGTCATCGCAGGCCGACATCACGACGGTCTTGATCTCCGGCCAGTTCTGGCGGATCTGCTCGATGCACTCGAAGCCCACGACGCCCGGCATCCGCAGATCGAGGAGCACGAGCCCCGGACAACGACGCTCGATGAGTTGCATCAGCTCGGGCCCGGAGTGGGCTTCGCCCACGACCTCGATCTCGTCGGAGTGCTCGATCGCGCGCCGGATCCCGGCGATGATCATCGGGTGATCGTCGGCGATCAGCACTTTGATGCGGTTGCTCGCCTGCTCTAGCGCGACGGGCCCGTCTTGCGCGCTCGGGGGTGCGTTCATGGTCGGTCCTTCCTCATTCGATACTCATCCGTCGACACGGAAAGACCGCGGCTGATCCGTAGTACCCCGCAAATCACGTTTTTCTCGTAGGGTTTAGGCAGATGAACGCGAGTGGCCTGATCAGCATTTCGGCAGCGGTCGGCAACACGCCGATCGTGTCGCTCACGCGCGGGCTCGAAGATCTTGACGTGGAGGTTTTCGCCAAGCTCGAGGCGCTGAACCCGGGCGGCAGCGTAAAGGACCGCATCGGCGTCGCGATGGTCGAGGCGGCCGAGCGAGAGGGGCGGATCGAGCCCGGCCGGACGACGATAGTCGAGGCGACCAGCGGTAACACCGGCATCGCCCTCGCCTTCGTCTGCGCTGCCAAAGGCTACGAGCTCGTGCTCACGATGCCCCAGGGAATGAGCCGCGAGCGCGAGGGCCTGCTGCGACTCTATGGTGCGCGCGTCGAGGTGACGGAGTCGCTCGGGGGGATGAACGAGGCGGTGGAGGCCGCCCGGGCGCTGGCCACGCGAGCGGACGTGTTCCTTCCCGACCAGTTCTCGAATCCTGCCAATCCGGAGATACACCGTCGCACAACGGCCCCAGAGATCTGGGAGGCGCTCGACGGCAGGGTCGACGTATTCGTCGCCGGGGTCGGTACCGGCGGCACGATCACCGGCGCCGGCGAGGCACTCAAGGAACGCAACCCGGCATGCCGAATAGTCGCCGTGGAGCCATCGGCCTCGGCTGTCCTCTCGGGCGGACTGCCAGGTCCCCATAAGATCCAGGGGATCGGCGCCGGCTTCGTTCCGAGCGTGCTCAACCGAGACGTGATCGACGAAGTGATCGCCGTCGACGACGAAGACGCGATCGAAACAGCCCGGCTTCTCGCCCGCCGCGAGGGCGTCCTCGCCGGCATCTCCGGCGGCGCCGCAGCATGGGCTGCACTAGAGATCGCCCGCCGACCGGAATCCCGAGGCGCACGGATCGTGATGATCCTCCCGGACTCCGGCGAGCGATACGTATCAACGCCCTTCTTCGCGCCGTAGCCCTGGGGCCGGCGGACCGGGCCCACCCGCACGCTACGCTTTACCTCATGCTGGGACTCGGGCTGCTCGCGCGGACCGCGGCGGAGATCCGGCGCGACGTTGCCGCGACCCACACCCGTGACCCTGCCGCGCGCGGGGTCCGGTCGCTCGAGATCCTCGCCACCTGGCCGGGTGTTCATGCCCTGCTTGCACACCGCCTCGCGCACGCGCTGCACGGTGCCGGCCTCCCGCTCGCGCCCCGTGCGATCGCGACGATCTCACGCGCGGCGACCGGGATCGAGATCCATCCCGCCGCCGAGATCGGCGACGGCCTGTTCATCGACCATGGCATGGGCGTCGTGATCGGCGAGACAGTTCGGATCGGTAACGACGTGACTCTCTACCAGGGGGTCACGCTGGGCGGCACCGGATTTGCGACCGGCAAGCGTCATCCGACGGTGGAGGACAACGTCACGATCGGCTCTGGCGCGAAGCTGCTCGGGCCGATCACGGTCGGCCACGGCTCGAAGATCGGCGCCAACAGCGTCGTCATCCACGACGTGCCGGCGAACTCGACCGTCGTCGGGAATCCAGGCCATCCGGTGCGCGTGGAGGGTCGTCGCCTGGAAGGTCCCGACACCGACTGGGTGCACCTGCCCGACCCGATCGCGGACGCGATCAAGGGGCTCGCGAACCGGATCGCGGCCGTCGAGCGCGCGCTCGCGGAGAGCTCCGAGAACGGCGAGTTCACGGTCCAGGGCGACATCCGCCCATTCCGACCGTTGCGCGGGCCTAATCCGGCGGGGGGCTGATCAGCCGATGGTGCATCAGCAGGCTGGCAGTGGTTGGGTGCAGACAGGGATGAGCGTCGAGGTGCTGAGCGAGTCGCCGACCTGCTGGAAGGCTAGGGTTAGGTCGCCGGCGCCCGTGACGTCGTAGTAGTCCGACGAGCTGCTGGCCATGTCCAGCATCAGAGTGTCCGCGTTGTCGTAGGTGGCAACAGCCCCGGCGCCGGTGTCGGGGCCGCAGATGCTGTCTGAGTCGTACTCGATTGTGTAGATCGTGTCACCGGCGGTGTCGCCCAGCGCCGAATTCACAGGGGTAGTCTTCGCCTCGGCGGCGGCGTTGTACGCGTCCGTGCAGGCCGTGGTGCTCTTGGTGCCGTTGCTGAACGTGGTCGAAGGGTTCAGCTCGCCGTCGCTCTCGATGACGATCATGCTGGTCGTCCCGGTCCGGGCGTGCTGTTGGAGTTGGTACTGCGCCTCGGTGATCGCTCCCGCGAGGTAGCTGCCCACGCCGCCGATGTCCTTGAGCCCGTAGCCGTCAGGGTTGGTCCCAGTACCGGCCGGATAGGACTGGGGGGAACACTCCCCCCAGTCGAGAGCCTCAACGACGTTCGAGGTCGTCCAGGTGGAGGCAATGGTGGCGGTGCTGGCGTCCGCAGTCCGGTAGTCGCTCGAGAGCCCCACGGCTTCGTAGCCGAGGTAGGCGTCGCCGCTGAGAAGGCTGGGAGTGGTCGGGTCGCTCCACGGAGGATACTCGACGCCGAAGGTGCTGGCGCTGTTGCAGTTGATCTCATCGCCGAGGATGGCCGGCGACGGCGGGTTCCCGGTGATCGCCGGGATCACCATGAGGCCCACCTCGTCGACCGGTGCGGCCACGTTGGCCCCCAGCTCGGTAGGGGGGGTCGCAGTGCTGTTCTTGGTGTAGGTGGTGGGGCAGCTTGTCAAGGCTGGATCGCAGGGGTCCAGCTCGTTGAGCAACGCCTGCGTGCCCGCCTTGGCGCAATCGAGCTTGTCGGGCTCGGCTTTGAGTGTGTTCGCGGTGATGCCGGGCACGGTGGCGGTGCAGTCGTCGGACATGGAGCGGGTGTTGTCGAGGATGACGTAGACATTGACCGGGTGCGCAGTCTCTCCTCGCTGGGCGGCGGTGGCGCTGGCGGAGACGGTAAAGCTGGGAAGATGTAACACACCGCCGAGGGTCGTTTGCACCGTCGTCTTCTCCGTCACGTTGACCGCATTGCAGCCCGTGGCTCCCGTCGGTGACGGCGTTAGCGCACCTGTGGGCTGGCACGGGGTACTCGTGTCCTGAGTAGCCGTATCGGCCGGGCAGGTCGGGGGAGATCCCGTCGGGTAGGGGGGCGCGTGTGAGAGGCACTCAAAAGTCACGGTCGGCGAGCCGGCTGTGACTTCGTAGCCCCCGACGGCGTTCTTTTCGCCTGCGGCACCGCCGTAGGACATTCCGGCGGTGTACGCGTTGTAGGCGTTGGGGAGGTCTTGGCCGGCGGCCAGCGCGGCAGAGTTGACCGCGGCCTGCAGCGACTGCTGGGCGACGTAGACCCGGCCGATGTCGAAGACGAGCGCGGCGAATCCGATCAGCACGACCATGCTCCCTGCCACCAGCGGCAGCACCTGTCCGTCCCGCCGGCGGACACGCCTGAGGATCGCAGCCGCCCGCTTCATTGGATCGCATCCGATGCAGAGGCACTCAGGTTCAGGTTGAAGAGTGGCAGGCCGAACACGGCGAGGGTGAATGGCTGCCCCGCGGTCACGGTGGCCTGGTCGCCCGTGACCTCCGTGCCGCCGGTTTCGCTCGGGTAGGATCCCGTGCCGCAGGTATCGGTGGCCGACGAGAAGCTCGTCGTCACCTGGCTGGAGGTGAGGCCGAGCGAGCTCGCGGAGTTGAGCGTCTGCGTGATCGCGGGGTCGCAGGGGTCGCTCAGGCCGTGGCCGAGCGAGAGCGTCTGCGCCCCGCCGCGGACAGCATCGGTGAGAGTGATGTACTTGTTGAACAGGAGCCCGAACTGAATGATTCCGGTCACGAGAATCAGCAGCAGCGGCAGGATGATCGCGAATTCGACCATGGACTGCCCGTCTTGATCGCTGCGAAGCGACCTGAGCCTCTCGGCTACGACCCGTCTGACGCATCCGATCACACCCATGACCAAAGCATCGGCCCGGCTCGGCCCAGATCCAATGCCACGAACCTCTAAGCGGACCTAGACCAAGGTGCGGCTTGCGGGTCGCCGACTCCTTCACCCGCGCTTGGGCTCGACTGGAGCAGGCTCCCGCGCAGGATCTTGCTCTGTCCGGGTCGCGGCGCGATTCGAACCGTTCATTTGCGCCGCGGGCCGCTCAGACTCTTTCCCCCACGCCCCGCGTTGCGAAAGCCTTACATGTCGGGGGTTTCGCAGCACGCGCTCGGTAATCCGCGCGGATTTGCCCCAGCAGCTAGCTCTCGACCGGCTCGCGCCCCGCGGGGAGGGTAGCGGGCTCGCTCCCGGGCATGTTGCGCTTCGCGCGCACGAGATAGAGCGGGCGTCCCTTGACCTCGTCGTAGATCCGGCCCACGTACTCGCCGATGATCCCGATGGCGATGAGCTGGATCCCCCCGAGCAGGAGCACCGCGATCGTGATCGAGCCGAAGCCGGGAAGATAGGAGCCGGCGATCCGGAGCACGATCACCACGGGGATCGCGACGAAGGCCAGCGTCGAGATGAGAAAGCCGAGCAGGGTCGCCAGCTGAAGCGGACGGTCAGAGAACGACACGATGGCGTCGAGCGAGAACCGCAGCATCTTCGTCAGCGTGTACTTGGTCTTGCCCGCGTAACGCGGGTCGCGACGGTAGGGAACCGCGGCCTGCGTGTATCCCACCCACACGGTCATGCCGCGAAGGAATCGGTTGCGCTCACGCATCGAAAGCAGGGCATCGAGCGCGCGGCGGTCGAGCAGCCGGTAGTCGCCGGAATTGTGCTGGAGCTCGACTTGGGCGAGCGTGTCGAACAGGCGATAGAACCACCGCGCCGTCGCCAGCTTGAACCTGGACTCGCCCTCGCGTTGCTCTCTCACCGCGTAGACGACATCGGTTCCGCTCAGCCAATGGTCGAGCATCCGCGGGATCAGCTCGGGCGGGTCCTGGAGGTCGGCGTCGAGCATGACCACGGCGTCGCCGCTAGCGTGGTCGAGGCCCGCGGTGAGCGCGGTCTGATGCCCGAAGTTCCGCGAGAGGCAAACCACCCTGACGCGGGGATCCTCGGCGGCGAGCAGGTCGAGTGCCGCCGGCGAGCCGTCGGTGGAACCGTCGTCGACCAGGACGAGCTCGAAGTTGATGCCCTCGAGGGCGGCTCGCACGCGGGCGTAGAACTCCTGGATCGTCGCCTCCTCATTGCACACGGGCGCGACCACGCTGAGCAGGCCGAGCGACCGTCGCCCACGGGCGTCAATACCGGGCTGCCAGTTCATGGGTCCATGTTAGGGCCCGCGACACGGGTGCCGGCGAGAGGCTGGTTATCCGCCCAGCAGCGTCGAGCCGTTGGGCACCCAGCCGAGCAAGTTGATCGCGAGCATGATGCCGGTCATCGTCAGCGCCCAGTGACGGAGGCGGCGGTTGGGGCTCAGCGCCGTCAGGGGGGTCAACCAGGCGATGTACCACGGCAGCAGCGAGCTCGCGGTGAGGAGCATCGCAACCGTTGCCCACCCGGCCCCGGCGATCCAGTCGAGGCGACCTTGGTAGACGAGCAGGAGTAGCCACGCCGTCACAGCGACGAAGGCGACGCCGAGCAGGACGCCGACGAGACGGCCGACATCGCCGAGGCCGAGCTCGTTGGAGATGAACCCGGGGATGCTTTGCCAGTTTCCGTCCGCCTGGTTTAGCCGCAGCGTCGCGAGCAAGTGGAGCTGCCCGGTGCCGAACATGACAAAGCCGAGCGCGGCGACGAGCGCGCTGGCAACACCCGCGCCGAGCAGCAGTCGCCGACGGTGCGCCTGCGGTCGCACGAGCGCGAAGGGCGCCAGCAGCCCCGCCGTCAGCTTGATGGCCGCGGCGACGGCGATCATCGCCCCACCTGTGGCCTGGCGATTCTGAAGGAGCACGTACACGCCGGCGAGGAGCGGGGCGAGCATGAGCAGGTCGTTGTGGCCCCCACCGAGGCCCCAGACCACGGTCAGTGGATTGAGCCCCACGATGATCGCGGCGCGTACCGGGTTGAGCCCGCGCAGGCGTGCGGCGTTCCACACCAGTCCGACGGTCGCGAGGAACGCGAGGGTGGCGATCGACTTGTAGGCGACCACGCTCGAGGAGATGTTCAGGTGCGCCAGCGCGTAGCTGAGCGCGGTGAACAACGGGCCGTACGCCGTCGGGGTCCCGACCCATTTAGAACCGATGAACGGATACAGCGGGTCGGTCAGGATCGTGCTCGGTCCGTGCAGGTACGGGTTGGTCGCGTAGATCGTCCCCATGCGGCCGTAGGCCTGGTAGCTGAAGACGTCGGTCGAGAGCACCACCGGGGCGAGTAGCCAGAGCGCGGCCAAGCCGACGATGCACCCCAGCGCCACGCGTGGCGAGAGCTCCGCCGCGCCGCGAACCGCGAGCACGTAGCAGGCGAACATGAGCGTGAACAGCGCGATCAGGGCGGCGTGGCCGAGCGGCACCCCCGTATGCGCGAAGACGCCCGCCAGCCATGCGGGCATCGGACGCACCGTCTGCGGCACGAGGTCGTCCGTCTTGGCCGCCGAAAGCGCCAGCACGGCCCCTGCGAGCATCACGCCGGCCAGTCCGAGGCGAGGGACCAGCGTGTTCGTGCGTACGCGCAGCCGAGCCCGGCGCAGCTCGAGGGCGCCCGTCTCCGGCACGACCTCGAGGGGAAGACCGTGCGCGCTCATCGGCACGGAGGATGCCCGTGTGTCCGTCAAATCCGCGTATCTCGAGGTTGGGATTTTGTTAAGGCCGCGTGGCGCCGGTCGATTGCCGCTGCTGCGCTCCGTCGCAGGAGGGGGACGAGCCAGAATGCCTCAAGGGCGATATGGGCCGACATCTTGCTGCTGCCGGCGGCGCGATCCTGAAACACGATCGGGATCTCGCGGACGCGAAAACCACCCAGCAGCGCCCGGTAGGTGAGCTCGATCTGGAATGCGTATCCCCCCGAGCTGACCGTGTCGAGCTCGATCCCTTCGAGCACCTCGCGGCGAAAGCATTTGAAACCACCGGTGAGGTCACGGACGTCGATGCCGAGGATCGTGCGCGCATACAGTCCACCCCAACGGCTGATCAGACGCCGCAGCAGTCCCCAATCGCGCACACCCCCGCCCGTAACGTAACGCGAGCCAAGCACGAGATCGGCATCGGCCGAGGCGCGGATGAGATCTCCGAGATAGCGAGGTTCGTGCGAGAAATCGGCATCCATTTCGATCACGAGCTCAGCGCCGCCGGAGAGGGCCCGCCCGAATCCGGCCAGGTAGGCATGTCCGAGCCCCTGCTTGCAGGTGCGGTGCAGCACCTCTACGGAGTCGAGCTCGCCCGCGAGCGCGTCGGCCATCGCGCCGGTGCCGTCGGGAGAGTTGTCATCCACGACGAGAATGTGGTGCGCGCCGGGCGCGACGCGCTCTAGCTCCGAGTCAACAGCGCGGACCACCCGCTCCAAGTTCTCGGCCTCGTTGTATGTCGGCATGACGACCCAGACGCGCGCTGACATCGTCATGGAGCCTAGTTGACCTGGGAGCGGCTATCCGTCTGGCGCGACATCATCTGAGCTGCAAGGTAGTCGGGATCGACCATGAACGCACTTCATCAGCCGCCAGGGCCGTCGGGCGTGGGGCGTGAGCCGTGAGCCGGGCCGTCCTTCTGTGACCAGCGCCGTCTTCCTGCGCCGTCGTCGCGCCGCCGCCTTCGCCACCATCGCCCTCCTGGCAGTGCTGTCGCTCATCGTGGGGATCGCGGTCGGTTCATCGCATGGGAGCCGGGTCGGTCGTCTGCCGCTCACGTCGCGGTCCCCGACCGGCTTCTTCGCGAGAATCGAGGAACTAGCCGGGAACGGCCGCGAATCGTTCGCAGCGCGTGAGCTCGCGGCCGAGAATGCGGCAATCGGCCGCACGCTTGCGTACACGCCATTCGTGCGGATCGCCGGGTCTGAGAAGCGTGAGATCGCGTTGACCTTCGACGACGGGCCGGGCCCGTATACGCCGGGGGTCCTTGCCGTGCTCACGCGCATGCACGCCCCCGCGACGTTTTTCGAGGTGGGCGCGATGCTGCAGTACTTCCACGCTTCGACCAGCGCGATCGTCGCCCAGGGCGACCCGATTGGCGATCACACCGAGCTTCATCAGCCTATGTCCGAGCTGTCCAAGGGCGACCAGCGAAGCGAGTTGCTCGACCAGGCCGCCGCCATCGGCCAGTACGGCGCGCCCTTCCCGCGTCTGTTCAGGCCCCCGTACGGTGTCTACGACGCGACCACGCTGGCGCTCCTGCACAAGTACGGAATGCTGATGGTGATGTGGACCGTGGACAGCGATGACTACCTCACGCCTGGGGTGGCAGACATCGTCCACACCGTGCTCTCGGGTGCGCGCCCGGGCGCGATCATCCTCATGCACGACGCGGGCGGAGATCGAACGCAGACGATCGACGCTTTGCCCAAGATCATCCGAGGTCTGCGCGCCCGCGGTTACCAACTGGTCACCGTGCCCCGGCTCCTGCTCGACGACCCGCCCCCGCGCGACCAGGACCAGGTCCCGTCTTCCTCCATGAGCGCGGGCTGAGGTCGGCTAAGGGCTCGCGAGCCCTACCGCGGCACGTAGGCGACGCGATTCCAGCTCGGTTCGGGCGCGAGCTCGATCGGCTCGCCACCGCGGTCGGGCTGGATGTAGACGAAGCCGTGCGCGGCCTCGTCGAAGCTGATGTCGAGCTCCCCTTCCTTGACGCGCTGGTCAAGCCAGGCACTGCGAAAGATCAGCCGCCTCAGCCAGTGCACCAATGAGCGCTCGGACGGCCCCACGAGCTCTGGCCAGCAGTCGTTCACGTGCTCGCCCAGCGCCGAGGCGGGATCGGTGACCTCCCCGTTGACGACCAAGTTGATCAGGTCCTCGGCCTCGTGCTCCTCGATCCGGCCGCACAGGAATCCGAGCCGTCGCGCCGCCTGTTCGCAACGCTCGCGGAAGTCACGCTCGTTGAACGTGAAGCGCAGCTCTCCGTATTCGAGCACGAAGTCTTCCCCAGAGCTGTAGTTGGCGCGGCGGTACATGGCGGCGTCGGCATCATATGAGGGATTCCTGCCTCGCCGCAGGGGGTGCAGGCGATGTTGCAGGATCTCCGCGCCGGGCCGTAGCGGCCGCCGGGGTGGGGGGTGATCTTCGTCTGAGCGCGGGCTTTGAATGGCCATGAACCGCGAACGGCCGACGATCCTCGTGGTCGAGGATCATCGCACCACCTGCACCTTCCTAGCCGACAACCTCACGGTCGACGGATACGAGATCCTCGTCGCCGACTGCGCGAAGGACGCATGGCGTCTGCTCGCGACCAAGTTCCCCGACCTCGCGCTCATCGACCTCGGGCTCCCTGACCGTGACGGCCTCGAGCTGCTGCGGGACGTGCGCGACGCTGACGGCACCGCGGCGCGAATCGATAGACACATTCCCCTCATCGTCCTGTCCGGTCGTGCCGGTGAGCTCGACCGGCTGCGAGGGTTCGAGCGTGGCTGTGACGACTACGTGGTGAAGCCCTTCTCCTACGCGGAGCTGCGGGCTCGGATCGAGGCGCTGCTCAAGCGGACGGAGCGCAAGGAGAGCCGCGGGCTGCTCCGCGTCGGTCCGCTCCAGATCGATCCGTTGGCCCGGCAGGCGTGGCTGCACGGCACGGTCCTCGAGCTCTCCAAGAAGGAGTTCTCGCTGCTGCGAGTGCTCGCTTCGGACCCCACCCGCGTGTTCACCCGCGACGAGCTCCTGCGCGGCGTCTGGGGCTACTCGACGATCGGAAGGACCCGTACGCTCGACTCCCACGCGTACCGGTTGCGCCGGAAGCTGGGGGAGAGCGGCGACCGCTTCGTGATGAATGTGTGGGGTGTCGGCTACCGGCTGATGGATGGGGTATTGCGTTAGATGCAATCGCGGTCGTTGCGTTGAGTTTCGCCCGTTGAACGCGCGCGCTACGGCTGTTTGAGCGTCGTCGGGCTGTTGAGGCCGGAGTTTGCGGTTGTTTTCGGGGTTGCGCGGCGACTGCAGGTGATGCAGTCTCACTGCATCTGATGCAAGGCTCCGAGACGATGTCCAGCGGGTCGCGCGCCGGCGACGTCGAAGGCGCGTTGGCGCAACTGTTCGGGGCGGGGGTTCGCCCGTTGCGAATGGAGGAGGCGGTGTTCGACGCGGTGCTGGCTGGGTGGCGGCGGCAGGGAGCGGCGCGCCATCTGACGGTGGCGACGACAAGGGCGCGCGAGGGGACCGTGCGCAGGTTTCAGGCGAGGTCGGAGTTGTGGCCCTGGCAGTGGCGGCCGGTGCATGTGGATGAGTGGATGGAGGACCTGAGCGTGCCGCCGCGTCGTTTGGCGGTCTCGACGCTGCGGAGCTATTCAGGGGGCGCTGCGCGGGTTCATGGACTACTTAGTCGACGGGCGTTATCCCTGGGCGGCGATCTGTGAGCGGGAGTTCGGTTGCTGGCCGGTGCAGATCCTCGACGAGTCCAACGCGATCGGTCACGTTGCCGAGTACGAGGGCGATCCGCGGCGGCGGCCGCTGACCCGCGAGGAGTTGGTGCTCTTCTTCGATCATCTCGACGCGCGGGTGACTGGGCGGCGAGCGTTGCGGCGCAAGGGGTCGTTGGCGGCGTTCCGCGATTCTGTGGTGTTCAAGGCGATCTACGCGTGGGGGCTGCGCCGCCAGGAGGCGGTGCGGCTGGATCTGAGCGACTTCGGTCGTAATCCACACAGACCGTCGTTTGGGGAGTTCGGGCGGGTGAGCGTGCGTTACGGGAAGGCTTCGCGCGGCAGCGCACCGAAGCGGCGAAACGTGCTGACGGTGTTCCCATGGTCGGTGGAGGGCGCGCATCAGTTTGTGGTTCTCAAACCCGGAGTCCGCACGGATCACGATCGGGCCGGTGTGCTCGGCGCGGCGGACGCGGGCGAGCAGCTCGTCGACGAATCGGGCAGCGCCGCGCTGGGTGTTCGCCTTGCCCTTGCGGTTGCGGATGTGCAGCACCTCGCCGGTGTCCGCGCGGACGGCGAGGATCGGGTGATACCCGAGCTGGCGGGTGTACCCGTAGCTGGCGCCCTGCTTCTGCTCGCTGTGGACCTCGCCGATGAAGCTGTCGAGATCGATCACCAACGGCCCGTCCCCGGGTCCCGCCCCGGCCTGCCACGCGCGCGCGAGCGCGACATCAAGCACGCGGTCGAGCTGGCGGACATGCCCGAACGTGAACGCCCGCAAGAACGTTCCGAGCGTGGAGGGGGCCATCACCCGGTGCCCGAGAATGAGCTGGGTCGATCCGGCTCTGAGCAGGTTCATGTCATCAATCGAGTCCGCGCCGGCGAGCATCCCGTGCACCAGCGACATCACTTTGCGGCCGGGCAGGCACGCACCCGGCAACCGGGGGTCAAGCCAGACCGACTCGTTCACCAACTCCTCGAGCCCTAACCGGTCCGCCAACGTCGCGGTGACCAGCAGCCCGGCGTCGCTGATCAGGCGTTGCTCATCGAACACGATCCGAACCGCATCGAGGCAGGCCGGGCCTTCGGGAACGTCCGCCGCGTCGTGCACCATATGGGTGACCTCCTGACAGGGCCGCGATTGCCACACACAATCGCTATAAAGTCCCTGCTCAGGAGGACATTTAAACCTCAGCCCCGGACGGAACCGATACCGCCACGCGGTGGATCCAGGTTTAGAACGCCGCGGGTAAGGCCAAATTTCGGCGGCGGATCGTCTGCGGGGTCTTGCGAGAGCCCCAAACGTCAAATGTCGGGGGGTTAAGTAGCACGACCCCGGGTTCCGCGGCCGATCTGATCCGGCGCGGTAGGGGGGATGTGTTGCGTTTGCTCCGAAATGGACGCTGTCGCAAACTCTTGAAACGTCCGAGATGCCCACTTCCCGAGGGTCGACTCTGTCATGTGTCCTCGCCGAGGGCCTCAGGAGGCCGAAGGCAACGCCAAATTTCGGGCGCGAACAGCCGGGGAGTCTTACGACAGCGTCCAGGGGGTGAAAACCACCCACCTCGAGGCTCTCAAAGGGACGTGACCATGGAGACGTATTCACCACTCACAAGTACGCACACTCCGCCAGTTATGGATGGCGCCGTGGAGAGCGGGACGCCATGATCGCCGCCAGCGGATGGATCGCGGCGCTCGTGGTCGGGGTCTGGGTGCTGAAATTGCGGAGCGTGCTCGGGTGGCGCACAGAGCTCGTCACGCGCGCCTGTCACGAGCTCCGCGGGCCGATCACCGTGGCCAGGCTCGGAGTGGAGCGCGCGGGGCGCGACGGCTCGTTGGGCCCGGACGCGGTGAGGGGGATCGACCTCGAGCTCGCGAGCGCGGGCGTGGCGCTCGAGGACCTGAGCGCCGCCCTCGCCGGGCGGCCCGGTCCCTGGAGGGTCGACGCCGTCGACGCGCCCGCTCTGCTCGCCGAGTCGGTCGAGGCGTTCCGCCCACTCGCGCTCGCACGCGGCGTCGACCTCGGCCTCCGCTGGCGCGGTAAGCCGGCCGTCGTCCACGCCGATCGCCTCCGCCTCGCTCAGGCGACGGGCAACCTCATCGCCAACGCGATCGAGCACGGCGAGGGAAACGTCGAGCTGCACGGCCGGGCCGGTGCTCACGGCCTCGAGATCGAGGTCACCGACGCCGGCCGCGGCCTGTCGTCCCCCGTCGCCGATCTCGTCGCGCACGCCCGCGCGGGCCGCGGGCGCCGCGGCCGCGGGCTCGCCATCGCCGCCGAGGTGGCCGAGCGCCACGGCGGGAGCCTCATGGCGGACGGCGATGACGCGCGCTCGAGCGTGTCGCTGTCAATCCCGCTTCGGCGAAGCTAAGCGGGCGGAAGGCCGGGGCGGCTGAGCGAGGGGGGAGGGGCGACGGCGACGGGCGAAGACGACGGGCGAGGGGCGAGGGGCGACGGCGACGGGCGAAGACACGGGCGAGGGGCGACGGGCGACGGCGACGGGCGACGGCGACGGGCGAAGACGACGGGCGAGGGGCGAGGGGCGACGGCGACGGGCGAAGACGAGGGGCGACGGGCGACGGGCGTTGTTCGCCGCGCTCCCTTACGCCCCCGGACTCGCGGGAACAGGCCGCGGCCAAACGGCGATGCACACGGTGCGGACGGAATGTGCCTCTTCTTGCAAGTCATCGCCCAGGCACGCTGGGTGCACGCTGCTTTGCAGCGTCTGGACGAATTGGCACCCACCTCCTCCCACCGCCGGATCCCCAATGACCACGGGGGTTTTCGACCCCGGGTCCGCCGCCGTGGGTGGCCGGGGGGACGTGGTGTGACAAATGGGTTGCAAAGTGGGGGACTGTGGGATAGTGTGGGCCATCGATGCAGTGCGGAACCCGGGTGGCAGGGCTCCTCCCACCCAGCCACCCGGGTTCGGAATTCGGTCAATCACGTGAGAACCCTTGGCATTCCGCGGAACCTTCGAGCCAACGCTAGACGACAAGAACCGGCTCACGGTGCCAGCGAAGTTCCGTTCGGCGCTCGCCGATGGGGTGGTCCTCGCGGGCTCGCCCGAGATCACGCCGGGGGAGCCTCGCTCACTGGCCGTGTGGACCGCGGAGGCCTACGACGCGTTCACCGGGTCCACGCTCAGCGGACTCAATCCCCTCTCGCCGACAGCCCGCGAGCTCAAGCGCTTCTTCTTCAACCACTCCCATGACACCGAGCTCGACTCCCACGGTCGCGTGATGATCCCGCCCTTTCTCATGACCTACGCAGGGCTCGGGAAAGACGTCGCCGTCACCGGCTCGGGCGAGTGCCTCGAGGTCTGGGACCGCGCGGCGTACTCGAGCTACCAGAACGACGTCCTTGCCCGTATCCCCGACATCGCAGCGAGCCTTGGCGACACTACTTGACATGAACCAGGTGCATATCCCGGTCCTTGCCGGCGAGCTGATCGATCTGCTCGATCCGCGGGATGGGGATTTCGCCGTCGACGGCACGGTCGGGGGTGGCGGTCACGCCCGGTTGATCGCCGAGCGCATCGGACCGGCCGGGACGCTGATCGGCATCGATCGGGATCCCGTCGCCGAGGAGCGATTCGCCGAGCTGGCCGAGGAGGTCTCCTGCGAGACGAGGTTCATCCGCGCCGACTTCGTCACCGGGCTCGAGCGGCTCGTCGAGGAGGGGCTCGAGGCAGACCTCGTCTACCTCGACCTGGGCATGTCCTCCATGCAGGTCGATACCTGGGAGCGGGGCTTCTCGTACGCCTATGACGCGCCCCTCGACATGCGCATGGATCCCAGCCAGGAGCTGAGCGCGCACGAGATCGTCAATAGGTGGGAGGAACGCAGGATCGCGCGACTGCTGCGCGAGTACGGCGAGGAGCGCTACGCCGCGCCGATCGCCCGTGCCATCGCGCGCGAGCGACGACGAGGCGAGCTCGACACCACGCAGGCGCTCGTCGATCTCGTCAAGTCCGCCGTCCCCATCCCCGCCCAGTTCGCCGGCGGACACCCCGCCCGCCGCACCTTCCAGGCGCTCCGGATCGCCGTCAACGACGAGCTCGCACAGCTCGACGGGGCGCTCCCGGCAGCGTGGGATCTGCTGCGGCCCGGCGGAAGGTTCGGGGCGATCGCCTTCCATTCGCTCGAGGATCGGCGGGTCAAGCGCTTCCTCGCCGCCCGCGCGCGCGGGTGTATCTGTCCGCCCGACCTGCCAATCTGCGTCTGCGGTCACGAGCCCGAGGCCGAGCTGCTCACCCGGCGCGCGGTTGCGCCGACCGCAGGTGAGATCGCCGCCAACCCGAGGTCGAAGTCGGCCCATCTGAGAGTCGCCCGCAAGCTGGAGCGCCAGACGCCATGACGGCTAGAGCAGCTTCCACCGCGGCCGGCAAGCGAGCCGCCGCCGAGGCGCGCGAGGCCAAGCGAGCGCAGGCTCCGGCCGGAGGCTCGCGCAGCGGTGCGGGCCGTCGCTCGTTCGTCCCAGCCAACCCCAGGAGGGTGTCTGGCCCGGTGCACGGGCACAGGGCGCCCACCGCCGGGCGTCCGGCGTCGGCCAGGGCGGTCCGCGCGACCAGGGCGGCCCGGGCGGCCGCTCCCGCCGGGGCGCGTTCGGTGGCCGCCGCAACTGCCCGTTCGGCCGCCACCGCCACCGCCCGGGCGGCCGTCAGCGCCACAGCCACGGCGATGGCCGCCGCCGTCGAGGTGGCGCCCCGCATCGTCCGTCCCGCCCCGCGGATCACCCGCCCGGTCCGCGAGGTCCCGCGTCCCGACCCGCGGATCACCCGCCCGGCCCGCCAAGCCGCGCCGGCCCCCGCCAGGCGCGGCGCGCGGGCAGTCGACTTCGTCCGCGGTCTCCCGGATCATTCCGTTACCGACCGGCTCGTCCGTGGTCGCGCGTGGATACCGGTGCTCGGACTGCTGCTCGCGGGGATCGTGGCGATCCAGGTATCGCTCCTGCAGCTGAACGGGAGCATGGGGAGGGCGATCGAGCAGGGGACGTCCCTGCAGACCAAGAACGGCGAGTTGCGCGCCGAGGTGGCCGAGCTCAGCGCAGTCCCGAGGATCGAGCGGATCGCGCAAACCATGGGGATGGTCATGACCACACCGGAGCAGCTCAGCTTCCTCTCGCCCCGGGCCCCCGGGATCCGGGCGAAGGCGATCGCTGACATGACTGCTCCGAGCCCGTCCGCGCTAGCGGCCGTACAGGCGGCCTCGTCCGGCACCGCTCCGAGCACGGCGACGACGACAGCGTCCACGAGCGCGGTGAGCACCTCGACCGCGAACGCGCCAGGGACGGGCGGTGACCTCGCCACCCAGACCGCGACCGACCCCGCCGGCGAAGCGCCGTCCACCCCCGCCGCAGGTACCGACGCGACCACGCAGAGCGCCCAGCCCGCGGACGCCGGTGGCGATTCCACGGGCGCCGCCGTGACCCCGACCGCCCCGACCGCCCCGGCTGGGGCAACGGGCACAGGGGTGGTCGGTCAGCCGTCCTCGGGCGGTGCCTCGTCCACCGGTACCGGCGGCTGATCGCGCGTCGTGGGGCTGATCGATCGCCGCATCGGTCTGCTGTTCGTTGCCTTCATTGCCCTCCTCCTCCTCGCGCTCTCGCGAGCCGTGTACCTGGGGACGGTGCAGGCCGGAGCCCTGAAGGCCGACGCGGCGACGCAGCAGGTCACGACCATCCCGGTGCCCGCCGTGCGCGGCGCGATCTCGGACGCGAACGGCACCGAGCTCGCGGTCTCCGAAAGCGCCGACGACGTCACCGCCGACCCTTTCCTGATCAAGGCGAGGTATCGGGCGAGCGACGCACAACGCTTAGCGCCGCTGCTCGAGCGGCCGCAGGCCGGAATCCTCGCCGACCTGTCCGAGAAAACAGGCTTCGTCTACCTGGCCCATGCCCTTCCCGCCGCTCAGGCGAAGTCGATCATGAAGCTCAGCATGGCCGGCATCAGCCTGATCCCCGAGGTCACACGCGACTACCCCCAGGGTTCGCTGGCCTCGCAGGTGGTCGGATCCGTCAATCAGTCAGACCAGGGCTTCAGCGGACTCGAATATCTCTACAACAAGATCCTGGGCGGCCGCTCGGGCGAGCGGCGTTTCGTCAGTGACGCGCTGGGCCAGCCGATCTCCATCGACGACGTCCGCTCGGCCGTGCCCGGCAAGTCGATCAAGCTGACCCTCAACTCGACGCTCCAGGCGGAGGCCGAGCAGGTGCTAGCCGGGGTCGGCGCGAAGTATCAGCCCAAGGGCGCTACGGCGATCGTGTTGAATCCGAACACGGGCGCGATCCTCGCGCTCGCAAACTGGCCGGCGGTGGATGCGAACAGCGTCGGTAAAGGCCAGCTGCAGAACCTCGAAGACCGGGCCGTCGAGTTCAACTATGAGCCCGGGTCCACCTTCAAGGCGGTGACGGTGGCCGGCGCCCTCCAGGACGGCACCATCACTCCGTCCACCGAGTTCGACATCCCTCCGTATCTGCAGGTCTACAACCGTCAGATCCGTGACGCCGAGCCCCACGGTTACCTGAACTACACCGTGGCCCAGATCCTCCAGTACTCGAGCAACATCGGCGCGGACGAGATCGCCATGCACAAGCTCGGGGCCGAGCGCTTCAACTACTGGGTGCACCGATTCGGTTTCGGGACCCCCACCGGCGTCGACCTACCGGGCGAGGAGCGTGGTGTCGTGCCGCCATACTCGACCTGGTCGGGCACGACGCTGGCCACCCTCCCCTTCGGCCAGGGCCTCGAGGTGACGCCGATCCAGATCGCCACCGCATACGCCGCGATCGCCAACGGCGGCATCCTTCGCACGCCCCACATCGTCCAGTCGATCGGTGGTAAGCCAGTCCCGGTTCCGCGCGGGCACCGGATCATCTCGCCCGCGGTGGCGTCCGAGATGCGCACCATGCTGCGAGGCGTATACGCCGACGGGGGAACCGCCTCCGGAGCGGCGATCCAGGGGTGGAACCTCGCCGGTAAGACGGGAACGGCGGAAGTCGTCGTCAACGGCACGTACTCGCAAACCGAGTTCATCGCCTCGTTCATCGGCTTCGTCCCCGCCAGCGCCCCCAAGCTCGAGGTCATGGTGATGGTCGACGAGCCCTCCGAGGGATCGATCTACGGCGGCGCCGTCGCTGCCCCGGCGTTCGCCCAGATCGTCGGTGCGGCGGTGCCCTATCTGGGCATCAACCCTTGCCCGGCGCCGTGCCCCACGGTCGCGACGTCGCTCGTTCAGCCTTAGCTCCGCCTGC
>Ga0302325_10005397_pt1 | contig 29093 bp, 32 predicted proteins | sample Palsa_T0_2_FD_201948 | JGI IMG/M metagenome (GOLD analysis project Ga0302325, IMG submission 201948) | Peat permafrost microbial communities from Stordalen Mire near Abisko, Sweden - Palsa_T0_2 | ecosystem: Environmental > Terrestrial > Soil > Palsa > Peat permafrost | place: Sweden: Abisko...
CTCGTACTTCGCGCTTACGACGACCACATTGCTAAAGCCAATTGAGGTGTGGGCCGTTGAATCGGACACCGAGCGTCCGAAGCGGTTACGTTATCTCGCTGGACTCTCACGAAACGCGTGGCGAAAAGAAGCGTAAAGGCGAACTCCTTTACCGTGCCTGGTGAACGGAAAGACGCCTGAGATTCTGCCAGCTTAGGCGATCGACTTGCGTTTGAGCTTATGGCGAAGGCGATCACCTGGGCGGCGGCCGCGTCGAGATCGGCGGTCTCGCAACCGTGCAGCTTCGTACACATCCCGAGAAGGCTTGACGGGTGAAAGCAGGCGCACCGCAGAAGCGCCTCGACACTACTTTCTTATGGGGTGATTAGAATGCCGAACCCGCTCTTGAGAGCCGGTCTTTTTCGTGTTTTTGCGGCCGCGACCGTTGCCGCGACGCTTGCCGCTTGTGGCGGTGGAGGCGGTGGTGGTGGTGGATCGAGCGTCCCCGGCGGCGGCGGTGGTGCTCCTGCAAGTGTCAGCGGCGATATGCTGGCGCTTGCGCCATCGCGTGGCTGGAACTACCAAGGCAACGGCTCGTCAGGGCCGTTCACGATCACGCTGTATGCCGATCCGTCGCCGATCAATGGCGCGACGGCCGTCGGCGCGGCCGCCGTGCAAGGGACGGTTCCAACCGTCCTGACGAGCGGTTCGAACTTCGACGCGAATCTGCTTGCGATTGCGGGATTCAATTCCACGACCGGCGGAGGCTACACCGTCGCGTACGAGATATCCGCTGGAAGCTCGTCTACGCTTCCAAACCCGACACTCGTCCCCGGAACGCTGACGCAGGGCGCGACATTTTCACCGTATGCGGGCGTCTCGGCAACGGTAACGAGTGTCGGAGCCGTCCCCGGAGCGTCGGCCTGCCCAACTCCGGCAAACGGCGCCGTCGTCGCGTACGTCGTGAACGGTCAAACCTATACCGTGACCTATGTCCCCGGTTGCGGCATCACGCAGTTCATCTATCCGGGGGGAGCGACGTATACGCTGGTGTCTGTCGGCACCTACACTTCGATCGGACAACTCGGCTCGGCGAGGCTCGTTCGCAGCATCAATTGGGTCTCCACCGTCCGGTCCATCCTTGGTCTGGAGCACAACGTGATGCCGGCGGCGCGTCTTCGGCTGTGATCGATCAGGCGATCGTCTTGCGTTTGAGCTTGTAGACGAAGGCGATCACTTGGGCGACGGCCGCGTAGAGGTCGGGCGGGACCGGCGAGTCGAGCTCGACCTTGGCGTACAGGGTGCGCGCCAGCGCCGGGTTCTCGAGCACCGGCACGTCGTGCTCCTTGGCCAGCGAGCGGATGTGGAGCGCGATCAGGTCGGCGCCCTTGGCGACGAGGACCGGCGCGTTCATGGTGAGCTCGTCCCACAGCAGCGCGACGGCGTAGTGGGTCGGGTTGGTGACAACGACGGTCGCCTTGGGGACGGCGGCCATCATGCGCTTGCGCGCCATGGCGCGCTGGCGCTGACGCAGCGCGTTCTTGGCCTCGGGGTTGCCTTCGGATTGCCGATGCTCGTCGCGCACCTCGGTCTTGGTCATCTTCAGCGACTGCTCGAGCCGGCGGCGCTCCCACACGTAGTCGGCGATGCCCAGCACGAGCAGCAGGCAGCCGACCTTGACGCCGATCCAGAACACGATCCCTTCGACCGCTACGATGACGTCGCGCGGCGCGGCGTGCGCGAGCGCGTACAGCATGGTGAGGTTGTCCTTGACGCCGAACCAGCAGATCAGGATCACGATCGCGAGCTTGAGCAGCTGCTTGGCCAGCTGGACCAGCGTCTGGGCCGAGAAAAAGATGCGTTGGATCCCCGCCAGCGGGTTGAGCTTGGTGAAGTTCGGCACGATGAGACCGGGCGCGAACAGGATGCCGAACTGCAGGACGTTCGCCGTCACCGCCAGCACCAGCGCCGACGCGAAGGCCATGCCCAACAGCGGCACGTAGGGCAGAGCCGCCCGCGCGAACAGCCCGCCGACCGACGCGATCGTGACGTCCTCGTGCGATCCGGCGTGATCGATCGCGATGGTGAAGGCCTGCGCGCCGGCGTCGATCGCAGCCAAGAAGCCCACGTGCAGCGCGATGATGATCGCCAGAAAGATTGCCGAGCTGCCGATGTCGTGCGACCGCGCGACCTGACCGCGCCCGCGCGCCTCGCGCTTGCGTTTGGGAGTGGCCTTCTCGGTGGCGTCGGGGCGGGCCATCTGCTAGGGGGTCGGAGCCGGCAGCGGGGTCGGGGCCGCCTGCGGACCCATCGCGCGCAGCACCGTGTCGAGCTGCCGGGCCGACGTGTCGACCAGCGACGGGAAGACCGCGCCCATCAGCGGCATCGACACGATCAGCATCACCAGCCCGACGCTGATCTGGATCGGAAAGCCGACGATGAACACGTTCATCTGCGGCGCGACCCGCGCCATGAGCCCGAGCATGACGTTGACCAGGAACAGCGCGACCGCGACCGGGGCGGCGATCTGGAACACGATGAACAGCGCCTGCGCGAAGAACCGCACCACGTCGCCCGCCACGAGCTCCGGCGCGCCGGCGTACGGCAGCGGCACGAGCGTGAACGAGCCGACGATCCCCGCGATCAGCACGTGGTGCGCGTCGACCGCGAGGTACAGCAGGGTCGCGAGCGCCAGCTGGAACTCGCCGATCACGGTGACGCTCTGCGAGGTGAGCGGGTTGACGATGTTGACCACCGCGAAGCCGATCTGGATGTCGATGACCTCGCCGGCGAACTGGATCCCGGTGAACAACAAGAACGCGACGAACCCGAACACGAGCCCGACGAAGAACTGCGCCAGGATCGCGACGACCAGATCCCCTACCCCGCCGAGCGGGGCCATCGGCGGCAGCGTTCGCACCGTGATGAGCGCCAGCAGCGCGCCGATCCCGAACCGCGTCAGCCGCGGCAGCTGCGTCTGCGAGAACACCGGCACGAGGGCGAGCATCGCCGAGACGCGCACCAGCACCAGCAGCAGCGCTTCGAACTGCGCGGCCGACAGCCCGAACACGTCGAGGCCGTGCACGAGCATTCCGCTCACCGGACGAAGTTCGGTATCTCGGTGAAGACGCGGGTCGTGAAGTCGGTCAAGAGCGCCAGCATGAAGGGTCCGAACAGCAGGATGGCGAGCGCGACCACCACGATCTTGGGGATGAAGGCCAAGGTCGGCTCTTGGATCTGCGTGACGGCCTGGAAGATCGACACGATGAGCCCCGTCGCCAGCCCGAGCAACAGCGCGGGAGCGCACACCAGCAAGGCGACGACGATCGCTTCGCGGCCGAGCGACAGCGCGGTGGCGTACGTCATCGCTGGTAGCTCGCGAACAGCGCCGCGACGGTGAGGTTCCAGCCGTCGACCAATAGGAAGATCAAGATCTTGAAGGGCAGCGAGATGATGACCGGCGGGATCATCATCATCCCCATCGACAACAGCACCGAGGCCACGACCATGTCGATGATGATGAACGGGATGTAGATCGCGAAGCCGATCTGGAACGCCGTCTTGAGCTCGCTGATCACGAACGCCGGCACGAGCACGTAGGTCGGCACACCGTCCTGGTCCGCCGGGCGCGGCTCCTTGGTGAACGAGTAGAACAGGGCGATGTCCTTCTCACGCGTCTGCTTGAACATGAAGGCGCGCAGCGGCTTGGCGGCGCGTTCGAGCGCGACCGGCTGCGAGATCTTGTTGGCCAGGTAGGGCTGGAGCGCGCTCTTGTTGATGTCCTCGATCACCGGGTGCATCACGAAGAAGGTCAGCAGCAGCGCCAGCCCGACCAGCACCTGCGTCGGCGGCACCTGCTGCGTGGCGAGCGCCGTTCGGACGAACGACAGCACGATCACGATGCGGGTGAACGAGGTCAGCAGCACCAGCAGCGTCGGCGCGAGGGTGACGACGGTGAGCAGCAGCAGGATCTGCAGCGACAGCGCGACATCGGACGGTTTGGTGGCCGGGCTGACGCCGATGTTGACCCTCGGAATCGGGATCGCCGACCCGGCGGTCTGCGCGAGCGCGGGCACGGCGAAGAGCACGACGGCGATCACGGCGGCCGACGCGGCGAGCACGGTGAGGAGACGGCGGTTCACGTTATGTTCGGAATCTTTGCAGCAGGCGGAGCACCGCGTCGCGGTGCTCCCCGAGCGCCTTCCGTTGCGTCTCGATGTAAGGTTCGACGACGTCCGGGGGAACGTCGGCGACGTGGGTGACCCCGGCGGATCCTCCGCCTAAGAGGTAGTATCGGTCGCCGACCTTGACGACGTGAACGGTCACGTTCTGCGCCAGCGCGGTCGACTCGACGACCGTCATCAACCGCCGGCCGCTGGCCGCGACGATGCGGCTGCGGTTGAGCATGCGAACGACGTAGGTCAACCCGACCAGCAGCAGGGCGACGACCGCGAACGCCCAGACGGCGCGCAGCGCGAGATCCACGTTGGACCCGCTCAGACCCGCTCGACGACCGGGTTGAGCTCGCTGATCTTCACCGCGAACTTGTCGTCGACCACGACGACCTCGCCGCGCGCGATCAAGATCTTGTTGACGTACAGGTCGATCGGCTCGGTCGAGAGCTTGTCGAGCTCGAACACGCTGCCGGTCTGCATCGAGACGACCTCGCGCAGCGAGAGCTCGGTCTGACCGAGCACCGCGGAGATCTCGAGCGGGACGTCGTGGACGAGGTCGAGGTTCGCATGACCCAGCGCGGCCGGACGCACCGGCGTCGGCTGCATCGGCGAAAACGTGACCGGGCGGCTCTCCTCGACCCGCACGCTCGCCGGCGGCGGCACCGGCGCAAGCCGCTCCGGCTGCACGACGGGGGCCGGCGGAACGAGCCGGTGCTGCGCGAGCACGTCGAAGTCGATCGTCAGCTCCGTTGCGAACCCGCCGAGATCGAGCTCGCAGGTGAACGTCGCGAACGGCGGCGCGGGGAACGCGCTCGAGTCCGTCGCGACGACCGACGTGATCCCGAGGGTGTCGTGCTTCGCGTTGCTCGCCACCGCTTCGCCCATCGCGCTCGAGATCTGGGCGACGGTCTCGGTGACGATCGAGAGCTGCATCGCGTCGAGCTCTCCGCCGCCGCTCGGCGTGCCGAGCATCAGCTCGACGATGCGGGCGAGGTCGCGCTTGTGGTAGCGGCTGACGAAGGTGACGTCGGCCGACGGGATCCGCGTGATGGTTGCGACGACGTCGGGCTCGACCCGGATCGACGCCTCGGTGGCGAGCGGCGTCGACGGACCCGCTTGCACGGTGCGGCCGGCCAGCGTCCCCAGGACCCCGGCGGCGGAGGCGAACATCGCATCGGCGATCGGACGGAGCGTATCGGACACGTTATTCCTCGTTCTCGACGATGTGGCTCACCTGGACCGCGAGCCGGTCCCGGTTGACGCCCGGAAAGACTTTGAATTTCTCGCGCTCGTTCACGCACACGGCCAGCGGCTCGCCGACCGGCTTGTCGAACAGGACCAGGTCGCCGGGCTGCAGCGCGATCAGATCGCGCAGCGACACGACGGTCTTGCCCAGCTCCACCGTCACGCCGACGGGCGCGCGCTCGACGTTGCGCGCCAGCTGCGTCACGTCTTGCTCGGTCACCGCGCGTCCCGCGACGATGCTGGGCGACCATTGGAAGTCGGACAGCTGAGAGCCGACCTGCTGCAACACTTGATACGGCAGACAGAAGTTCATCAGCCCCGTCATCTCGCCGACCTTGAGCTCGCAGGTGACCAGCGCGACGATCTGGTCGAGCGGGATGATTCTCGGGATGAACTGCGGGTTGGAGTCCAGCGCCTCGATCTTGAGCGAGAGCGTGAGCAGGTAGTTCCACGACTCGCGGTAGCTGTTGAGCATGCGGGCCATGAAGCGCTGCATGAGCGTGCGCTCGATGTCGGTGAGGTCGCGCAGCTTCTGCGGATACCAGCCGGGGCCGCCCAGCAGCCGGTCGATGATCGAGAAGACCAAGTTGAGATCGACCTGGACGATCCCCGACCCCGGCAGCGGGTCCATCGAGAAGATCGACAGGATCGACGGCAGCCCGATCGACGCGATGAAGTCGCCGTAGCTGATCTGGTCGATCGCGACGATCGTCGCCTCGACGCGCGTGCGCAGGTAGACCGACAGCGAGTTGTTGAGGAGCCGGGTGAAGTTGTCGTGCAGCGTGCGCAGCGTCTGCAGCTGGTTGGCCGAGAACTTGTCGAGCCGCTTGTTGAACCGAAAGTCGAACGGTTTGATCTTACGAGCGTCGGGCGGCAAGCCCGGCTCGGGCGCTGCCAGCTGATTGACGAGGGCGTCGATCTCCTCTTGGGAGAGCATGCTCATGAGTTGTTGCCGTTCTCCACGCCGGGTGCCGATCTGCCGTTGAGGATGACGATGTCGACGCGCCGGTTCTGCTGGCGGTGCACGTCGTTGTCGTTGGGAAGCTTCGGGCGGAACTGACCGTAGCCGGCGAACGAGATCCGGGTCGGCACGATCTTATCGTGCTCGACCAGATAGCGGGTCACGCCGGTAGCCCGCGCCGCGGACAGCTCCCAGTTGGTAGGGTAGGCGGCGGTCGCGATCGGGATGCTGTCGGTGTTGCCCTCGACCCGCACTTCGTTCTTGACGCCGCGCAATTGCGCCGCGATCACGTCGAGCAGTTCTTTGGTCTCGGGCCGCAGATCGGCCGAGCCGGAATCGTAGTACGCCTTGTCGCTGAGCAGGGTGATGACCAGGCCCTGCCGCTCGATGTGCGTTCGAACCTTGCTCTGCAGATTGCGGCGCGCGATGTATTTGTCGATCTGCGCCTTCACCGAGCCCATGTTGGCCTCGTCTCCGCGGCCGTGCGCGTTGCCGATGACACCACCGTTGGGCGGGTTGTTGGCCGACTGCAGACCGTTGAAACCGCCGGAGATTGCGGTCGCGAACCGCTGGAACTTGACCCGCGAGACGTTCGAGATCGCGAACAGGATGATGAACATCGCCAGCAGCAGCGTGATCATGTCGGCGTAGGTCAGCAGCCAGCGCATCATGCCGGCGCTCTCCGACGGACCGTGACGGTGGCCGCCGCGCTTGAGCCGCGAGCGCGATGCAGTCGATTCCATCAGACCCCGGCGAGCTCGGGCTCGCCGACCACGCCGCCGGCTTCGACCTCGGTCTCCCGCTCGGCGGGATCGAGGAACGCGTGCAGCTTCTCCTCGAGCAGCCGCGGGTTGTCGCCGGCTTGGATCGACAGGATGCCTTCGACCATGATCTCGCGCAGCAGCAGCTGCTCGCCGGCGCGTTCCTTGATCTTCGCCGCCAGCGGGATCCACACCAAGTTCGCCAGCGCGATGCCGAAGAACGTGGCGACGAACGCTTGCGCGGTCGCGACGCCCAGCTGCCCCGCGATGTTGGTCGAGCCCGACAGCGAGCCGAGCTCCTTGAGCATCGCGATCAGACCGAGGACGGTGCCGATGATGCCCAGCGTCGGCGAGAAGCCGCCCATCGCCATGAACACCCCCTCGGCCTTGGCGTTGCGGTCCTGCACGAACGCCATCTCGGTCTCGAGGATCTTGCGGATGATGTCGGTGTCCCGGCCGTCGATGACGAGCTGGATTCCCTTGCGCATGAAGTCGTCTTCGAGCGCTGCCGCCTCGTTCTCGAGCGCCAGCAATCCCTCGCGCCGCGCCTTCTCGGCGAACGACACCAGCGTCGCGATGACCTCACGCTCGCGGTATACCGGTTCGACGAACGCCGTGCGCAAACCCAGCGCGACCCCGTTCCAGAAGTTCCGCAGCGAGAACGAGATCATCGTCGCGCCGATCGTCCCGAAAAAGACCAGCATGAACGCTTCGTACCGGGCGAAGATGATGCGGACGTCGACGTTGCCGATCCACGCCGAAAGCGCGAGGGCAGCGACGGCAATCCCCAGGCCCAGTATCGTCGCGAAATCCAAAGTACGGCCTTTCCGAAGTGGGGCGGGCGTCGAGGTGCTCTCCAGGTCTATCGGCGCCCTCGCCCCGCTATTTGAGACCGCTTGCCCGCTCCCGAACTCGGTGCGCCCGTAGGCGTCGCCCCAAGCCCACGGGTCACGCTGAGCCTGGTCGCGTCCCTGAGCCCCAGTTCTGTCACCCTGAGCTTGTCGAAGGGCGACGGCCGTACCGAAATCGCGCCCAACCACCGGTCGCCCTGAGCGAAGTCGAAGGGCGACCCCGCCCGCCACGATCGCGCCGAACGGCTACTCGGTCGGCTCCTCGGGGGCGTAGATCCGGCGCTTGAACTCGATGATCTTCTCGCGGATCTGGTCCATCGAGTCCCGGACCAAGACTTTGTTGCCCGAGGTCAGCGTGACGACAGTATCCGGCGTCTCCTCGAGCGTCTCGATCAAATCCGGGTTGATCATCACGGCTTCGTTGTTGAGCCGCCGTAGAGCAATCATCGCTTCCTATCATGCCATGGCGAGGTGACTCGCGGGAAGCGCAGGCGGATCGACTTCGTTGCCGTGGGGTTCGCGTACCCCTAGTACGCTTCACCCCGCGGCGCCTCGCGCTCCGCCCCCGCTTCCCGCTCCTGGACGACTAGCGGATTAGGCCGATGATCGTTTGCAGGTCCTCGTCGGCGGTGGTGATGCTCTTCGAGTTTGCCTGGTAGGCGTTCTGCGCGGCGATCATCTTGGTGAACTCGTCGGCGATCGAGACGTTCGATTGCTCGAGCGAGCCGGAGACGATCGCGCCGTAGTTCCCGGTGCCGGCGGTGCCGACTTCGGCCAGGCCCGAATTCGCGGTCTGCGCGAAGTCGGAGTCGCCGACGCGCTCCAGACCTTGCTCGTTCTGGAACGTCGCGACGGCGACTCGGCCGATGGTCGAGGTCTGGCCGTTCGAGAACGAGCCGCTGATCGTGCCGTCGGCACCGACCGTGATGTTCGACAGGATGCCGGCGGCGTAACCGTTCTGCGCGGTGACGTTGGCCGTGTCGGTACCGGCCAACGACGTCATGCCGGAGAAGTCGAGTCCGATCGGGCCGGTGGCCGGAGCCGGTCCGCCGGCGGTCGGCGCGGTCGCGGCGTCGGCCGTGCCCCACGACGTGACGTTGAGCTGGTTGCCGTCGGCGAGCGACGGGTTCGCATCGTTGCTGTGCACGTCCGCACCGGCCAGCGCGACGCCCGAGCCGAGCTGGCTCGACGTGTTGATGAACTGGCCGTTCTGATCGAAGTACGCGTAGCCGATCACGCCCGTCGAGGCCGCAGCGGCGTTCGGCGCACCGGTCGCCGGGTTGATCCCGGTGAACTTCGTGCCGTCGGCGAAGCTGACCGTCACCGACCAGCGCGAGGCCGGCGTTTCGGCGACGCCGCTGGCGTTTGCTACCGATTTGGGCAGACCGTCGGCGGTTCCCGTCGCGCCCGTCGCGACCGGCGTGTACGTGATCTGTGCGAGGTGCGCGTTGCCGAGCGAGTCGTAGATCGTCGTCGAGATCGTGTACGGCTGCCCGGTGCCGGGGGTACCGGCGGCGACCCCGGTCGCCTCGGTGCTCCACTGCGATTGGTCGAGATTGCCGCCCATCGACACGTCGAACACCTGGTCGCCGGTCGGGCCGAACTTCTCGGCCGCGTTGAACCCGGTGCCGACGGCCTGCGACTGCAGCCCGATCGGAATGGTGATGTCACCCGGCGTGCCGGTCTGCGTGATGACCCCGTTCTTGCCCGCCATGTAACCCAGCACGGCCATGCCCGACGAACCGTCGTACAGCATGCCGTTGGAGTTGAGCGAGAAGTCGCCGTTGCGCGTGTACACCGGCGAGCCGCTGCCGTTGGGGTTCTGCAGGATGAAGAAGCCGTCGCCGTTGAGGGCGAGGTTGGTGTTGACGCCGGTGGTCTGCAGGCCGCCCTGCGAGAAGTCCGTGTCGATCGAGCCGATCTGCACGCCCAAACCCACGTCCTGACCGTTGATGCCGCCGGTCGTTTGCGTCGGCGCGGTCGCATAGCTCTGTGCCTGGTAGAGCATGTCTTCGAAGTTGACGTCCTGGGCCTTGAAGCCGGTCGTCCCAACGTTGGCGATGTTGTTCGAGATGACGTCGATCTGGTTCTGGTACGCTTCCAGCCCGGTGACGCCGATGAACATCGAGTCCAAACCCATCTAGGTGACCTTTCGTGTCTGCGAGTCGCCGAACGTCGTTCGATCTGTCCGGCGTGAGAGCTCCACGGATGGTCCGCTCTCGGTGTGCTGAAGGAAACGTGGGCTACGTGTTTGGGGGACCCACGCAGTGGGGGGCACGCAGGCCGAAGGCCGGAGTGCCGTTCGATCCGTCGATTCTGGCGCGGTCATTCTATGACCGCGGCTGAATCGATGTTGGTGAAGACGTTGTCTTTCATGCTCTGCTGGTCGACTGCCGTGATGACCGTGCGATTGGTGATCGAGACGACCATCGCGGTGTCGCGCATCATGAAGAGCGATTGCTTGGCACCCTTCGCCGCCGCTTTGTCGGCCATCGCGTTCATCTTGGCGAGGTCGTCCTGCGACAGGTTGATGTTGCGTGATTGCAGACGCTGCTGCGCGTGGGCCGAGAACTTGAGCGACTGCCCAGCCTGTCCTGAGCTTGTCGAAGGAGTGGCCTGCGTCGTGCGCAGGACGTCGCGGAACGAACCCGACCCGGTGGGCGGGATCTGAACCGGTACGCCTTGCGGGCGGACGGCGGGGACGACCGGCGGCGGAATCTGCACGCCGCTGATCTTGGGGTCGGCCACGTCAGTTGCCGATCGACAGGATCGACGAGGTCGGCAGCTCGACCGGCTGACCGTTGGCGTCGGTGATCGGGTTGCCGTTCGAGTCCACCAGCGTGAACTCGGGGATGCCGTTGACGACGGAGATCGAATTCACGGTCCCGGTGACGGTGGTGACGTTCCCGCTCGAGTCGGTCGACTGCGCCGAGACCGTCTTGCCGAGAAGCCCGGCCGACTGCATCACGGAGAAGTTCGATTCGAACGAGCTAAACGAGTCGTTGAGCGACGTCGTCGCCTGCACGGCCGAGAACTGCGCCAGCTCCGCCACCGATTGGGTATCATCCATCGGGTTGAGCGGATCTTGGTTCTGCAGCTGGGTCGTGAGCAATTGGAGAAACGCCGTCTCACCGAGTTGAGAGTTGAGCGACGACGTCTGTGACGTCGCGGCGGTGTTCTGGTTGATCAGGCCGTCGATCGGAAGACCGCCGGTCGATGCGGTGGACATACGAGATCCTCTGGTTAGACGAGGTAATTGAGGGCGCCGAGCGCCGGGTTCGCCGCGTAGATCGGCGGCCCGAAGCTTGGAATCGCGAGCAGCGACGGGTCCGCCGGCGCGTCCGCCTCGGCCGCCTCGACGGCGCCGATGCGCCGCGTTGACGGTCGGGTGGATTCGTCGTTGGGCCGTGACCGATCGCGCGTGTCGGCGAAGCCGCCGGCGAGACCGACGTTGAAGCTCTGGAGCTTCAGCCCGGCATCGGCGAGCGACTTCGCGAGTTGGGTCTGCGCACCGGCGAGCGCGCTCTGCGCGTCGGCGGTGTGCGCGGTGATCGACGCGTCGACCGAGCCGCCCGAGACGACCAGCTTGATGCTGACGTCGCCGAGCTGCTCGGGGACGAGTCGCAGCCGCACCTCCGATTGTCCGTCGGTGGTGCGGATCGCCATCCCGCGCAGGACTTGATCGACGACCGCGTTCGCATCGACGTGCTGCGGCTGCGGCAACGACTGAGGCGGCGCGGGCGGAGCGATCGGTACGGCGTCGTGCACGGCCTGAGCCGCGAACGACACGATGGGCTGGGCGGCGGCGGCATTGGTGCCGGCGGTTGCCGTAACCACGGGTGCGGCCGGCGACGCAATGACGTTCGGCGCGGCGTCACCGGGGTGACGATCGGCCGGCAGTGCGTCCGCGCGCGTCAGCGCGTTCGCAAACGCGGTGACGAACGCTTCGACCGCCGCGTCGGCGGAGGTGCCTTGCGCGCTCGTCGAGGCGCCGAGCGACGCTTCGGCCGGCTTCGGTCCGGCGATCGCGTGCGATGACGCGACCACTGGTGCGCTGGGCGACGGATCGTTCAGCACCGCGCGCGTGAGCGCGCGTCCGAGCTGCGTGTCGCCGCCCGATGCAATCGCTTGCAGCGGTTCGAACGCGACCGTTCGCCCGTCGCCGGCCGCGGCGGTCGCGGTGTGGAGTGAGTTTGCCGGACCAGCGGCGGGTGACGTGCTCGCCGCGAGCGCGCTCTGCGCGTCGCGAAGGATGCTGTCGAGGTCCGGGGCTGGATTCGCTTTCGCCGTTGCGGCGTCCGAGCTGTTTCCTGCGGTCGATCTGACCGGTTGCCCCTGGTCTTCGTTCGTCACCCTCGTCGCGAGCTCGGCGATCTGCCGGAATCTCGATACGAGGGCCGCTGCCCTCTCGGCGTTTGTTCCGGGTGGTCCGGTGTCGTTGGGCTGGAGCGCCTGGCTGAACACCTCGCTGAAGTGCACCTGCGCGGTCAACGGCGAGATCCCGAGCTTGGCCGCGATCGACGCCGCCAGCGAGCCGGCCAACTGGGCAACGACGTCGCCGGTCGGCGTGCCGCCGTCGAGCTTCGCCTTGACGGCGCGCGTGAGCGCGACGACGTCGGATGACGTCGTCGTCGCGGCGGAGGCGGTGGTGTCGCTGGCCGCGGTCGAGCGCGCGGCGATCGAATCGCCGAGCTGCGTCTTGAACAACGCGCCTTCGAGAGCGGCGAGGCCGCCGGCGGGCGCGTCGGAACGCGCGCCGGTCGACGCACGAATGCTGATGGTCGGGATGGCGTTCAGGACCTCACCTCCTCTCTCTTGTGGTCTATCGGTCCAGGCCTGTCGAGACCTGAGCGACGGCTCGGCTGAGCCGGACGGCGACCTTCGTCGGCAGCACGTCCATGATCGCGCCGGCACTGTCGGGATCCATCTGGGCCAGCACGCGGCTGACCTGATCGTCGGGCAAATGCATCGCGATCGCGGCTGCCCGTTCGGGCTCCATCGCCGCCCAGGTCGCCGCCAGCCGCCGGTCGTCGGCCGGCGACGCCGCCGCGGCGCGCGACCCCATGAGCCGGCGCGCATGCGGCACCGGCAGCGGCGCGACGGGCGGCTCGTTGAGCGCCGCGGTCAGCTGTTGCGCGAGCTCGTCGGCGCGCGCCTCGGCGTCATCGGTCGCTTCGCGCTCGCGCTCGAGCTGCGCGGTGAGGTCGCGGATGCGGCGGTTGCGGTCGGCGATCGACTGCTGCTGCGCGGCAAAGGTGAACGGCCGCACGACCACCCGCGTGGCGTTCGTGCCGGCCTTCCACGCCGGCGCCAGCGGACCGTGGGCGATCGCGCGTTGTACGGGCGGGAGTGCCAACAGGAAACCGAGCACGGCCAGCACTCCGAGCGGCACCAGGATGCGGCCGACGCCGCTGCGGCGTTTGCGTTGACGGGTGACGATCACGGTGAAAATCCCTCGTAGGCTTGCGCGCGGTCGAAGAGCCGCGCGTTCTGGTCGTCGAGCTCGCGCTGATCGGCCAGCGCCGCGTCGAGCTGGAAGGTCTCACGACGCCGCTCTTTGAGCGTCTCGAGGACCTTGCGGTCGCGCGCGGCGTCGACCAGCCGCAGCCGCGCGCGCTCGCTCTCGGCGATGCACGCGTCGAGACGCTGCCGCGCGGCGACCATCGCGCGATCGAGATAGTCGAGGTGGGTGTAGGTCGAGCGCAGCGTCTCGGCGTCGAAGGCCGCGTGTTCGAGCACCAGCCGCCGCCGCAGCGCGTCGCGCTTCGCGCTCAGGTCGTCGACCGTGCGCTGCGCGCGCAGCTGATCGGCCAGCGTCCGCGCGTGCTCGCCGGCGCGCTCGCTCTCGATGCGCGCGCGGTGGCCCAGCACCGGCTCGAGCCGAAACCGAAACTTCATCCCGGCCGGCTCATCCGAGCGCGAGCACCGCGCGCTGCGCGTCCTCGAAGCGCGATTCGTCGTAGATTCCTTGGCGCAGGAAGCCGCGCACCTGGTCGATCCGAGCCAGAGCGTGGTCGACGCGCTTGTTGGATCCCGCCACGTAGGCGCCGATGTTGACCAGATCCTCGGCTTCGCGGTACGTCGCGAGGATGTCGCGCAGCTTCGAGGCCGCCGTCAGGTGCGCCGGCGGGACGACGTCCGGCATCACCCGGCTCACCGAGCCGAGCACGTCGATCGCCGGATAGTGATTGGCCGCCGCGAGCTTGCGCGACAGCACGATGTGCCCGTCGAGGATCGACCGCACCGCGTCGGCGACCGGCTCGTTGAGATCGTCGCCGTCGACGAGCACCGTGTAGAGCGCGGTGATCGTACCCAGCTCGGAGGTGCCGGTTCGCTCGAGCAGCTTGGGCAGCAGCGCGAACACCGACGGCGTGTACCCGCGCGTCGTGGTCGGCTCGCCAATCGCGAGCCCGACCTCGCGCTGCGCCATCGCGAAGCGGGTGACGCTGTCCATCATCAGCAATACGTCGAGCCCGGAATCGCGGAAGTACTCGGCGATGCGCGTGGCGACGAACGCCGCCTTGATGCGGACCAGCGCCGGCTGATCCGAGGTGGCGACGATCACGACCGAGCGCCGCAAGCCGGCCTCGCCGAGATCGCGCTCGAGGAAGTCGCGCACTTCTTTGCCGCGCTCGCCGACCAGCGCGATGACGTTCACGTCGGCGTCGGTGTTGCGCGCGATCATCCCGAGCACGGTCGATTTTCCGACGCCGGAGCCGGCGAAGATGCCGACGCGCTGGCCCTTGCCGACCGTCAGCAGTCCGTCGATCGCGCGCACGCCGACGCCGAGCGGTTCGGTGACGCGCCGGCGCTGCATCGCGCTGGGCGGAACGCCGCCGACCTCGCTGCGGCGCGCGTCGACGATCGGACCCAGGCGGTCGAGCGGGCGGCCCAAGCCGTCGAGCACGCGCCCGAGCAGGCCGTTCGACAGGCCGATCTGCAGCGGCTTGCCGAGCGCGACGACGTCGGAGCCGGCGGCGATCCCGCCCAGCTCGCCGAGCGGCATCAAGAGCACCTTGGCGTCGCGAAAACCGACCGCCTCGGCCAGCACCGGCTTGACCGTGCGGCGGTACGAGATCGAAGCAGTCTCACCGATCGCCATCGGCGGCCCGTTGGACTCGATCACGGTCCCGATCACCTGGCTCACCTTGCCATTGGTGCGGATCAAGTCGGCGTCGAGCAGGTCGTCGATCGCGCGCGACGCGTCGAAGCGGCGCGCCGGTGCCGCAGCGAGAGCCTGTCCTGAGCGAGTCGAAGGGCTCACGACGCGCGCGCCGCGTTGAACGCGTCTTTGAGCTGCGGGTCGGCCGGCGCGGGTTCGATCACGACGTCGTCGTCGATGTGCAGCACCTTGCGCACCTCGTCGAGCTGCGTGCGGATGCGCGCGTCGATCGTGCCGGACGTGCTGTCGATCACGACGCCGCCGCGGTCGACGCGCTTGTCCTCGACGACGCGCAGGCTGCGAATGTCGCCGATCGCGATGAGCTCCTTGCGGTGCTCGCGCATCCGCTCGAGGTCGGCCGGGTTGACGCGCACCGTCACGGTGTCGCGCTCGATGAGGCGGGCGATCGCGACCTTCGCCATCTCGACGGCGACGCCGCGGTCGAGCGCGACCTGCTGGTGCAGCACGCGCTCGGCGATGCCGAATGCGAGCCGGACGAGCTCCGGCTCGGCCTCCGCGATGAGCTTGTGGCGCTCGACGCGCGCCATCTCGAGCAGGCCGCGCATCGTCGCCAGCATGTCGTCCATGGCGGCCTCGGCAGCCTCGCGGCCGGCGGCGTTGCCCTCGTCGTGGCCGCGCCGGCGGGCTTCCTGCGCGATCGCGTCGGCGCGCGCCGCAGCGTCTTCGATCAGCGAGCGCGCGCGGTCGTGCGCGTCGGCCAGCAAGACCTCGGCGTTGCGCGCCGCGTCGCCGAGCAGGGTCTGCGCCTGCAGGCGGAACGCCTCGACGTCGACCGCCGGCAGCGGCGGCGCGCCGAGTACCGGGCCGTCGAATACGACGCTGGGGTCGCTGCCGCCGTCAAAGCCGAAAGCGCTCGGCGACTCGAAGTCGACGGCGCCCGGCAGCTCGATCGGCGGAACGACGATCTCGGGGACCTCGAGCGCATAGCGCTCCTCCCGAAAGCGCGCGCCCTTGATTACACGACCCATGGTAATCAGACGATCCGGTCTTCTTTCCCGCCGCGGGCGATGACGATCTGACCGTTCTCTTCGAGCGTACGGATGACGTCGACGATGTTCTGCTGCGCCTTGCCGACCTCGCGCACGCGGACCGGGCCGAGGACGTCGATGTCCTCGCGCAGCGTCGTCGCCGCGCGGGTCGACATGTTCTTGTAGATGCAGGCCAGCAGCTCGTCGTTGGCCGTCTTGAGCGCCAGCGCCAGATCCTTGCCGTCGACTTCCTTGAGCACGCGCTGGATCGCGCGGTCGTCGAGGCTGATGATGTCCTCGAAGACGAACAGCAGGTTCTTGACCTCGTCGGCGACGGCCGGGTCGCGCTTGGCCAGACCTTCGAGGATGTTGCGCTCGGTCTCGCGGTCGACGAAGCCCATCACCGACGCGAGCGACTGCACGCCGCCGGCCTTGGTGAAATCGGATCCGCTCACGAGCAGCCGCCTTCCCAGCAGCTCGTCGAGCTGCTCGAGGATCTCCGGTGCGGTCTTTTGGAGAATGGCGATGCGCATCGCGACCTCGCCTTGCAGCTCGGGCTCGAGCTGCGAGAGCACGCCGCCGGCCTGGTCGGGCGACATGTACACCAGGATGAGCGCGATGGTCTGCGGGTGCTCTTCCTTGATGAACTCGAGCAGCTGCGCCGGCTCGGTCTTCTTCACCAGCTCGAGCGGGTTGCCGTGCTTGAGCGCCGCGAACAGGCGGTTCGTCATGTCGTCGGCTTGACCGGCGCCGAACGACCGCTCGAGGATCTCCTTGGCGTACTCGATCCCGCCCTCGTTGATGTACTTGAGCGCGATCGCGCGCTGGTACGCTTCTTGGACCACCGAATCGCGCTTGTCGATCGGAACGGTCGAGATCTTGGCGATCTCGAGCACGATGCGCTCGACCTCGTCCTGCCGCAAGTACTTGAAAACGGTCGCCGACAGGTCGAGCCCGATGGTGATCATCAGGACGGCGGCCTTCTCCGGGCCCGTGATGTCGGGAACGGCGGGCGCGTACGCGTCGAGGTACGACGAACCGTGCGCGTCGTCGCCCAGGGTGAGGATCGGTTTGTCGGTGATCATGTTATTCGGCCAACCACAACTTCACGAGCTTGGCGATGCTGTCGGGACTGTCTTGAGCGACGCTGGTAACGTACTCGATCATCTGTTCGCGGGTGAGATCGGCCGCCGAGCGGATCGGCGCGGCGATCGCCGGCGTGCCGTCGAGCATGGGGTGCTCTTCGAACGACGGCAGCTCTTCGGCCAGCGACGAGTCGAAGGTCGGCAGCTCGTTGCTCGGCCGGAAGGTGCGGCGGCGAACGAAGGCCAGGCCGAACCCGGCGGCCGCGATGCCCGCGATCGCGAGCAGCGCGACGAACGGCACCGTCGGCAGGCCGAGCACGGTCGTCGAGGCGGAGCGTGCGGCGAGCGCTTCGGGGGTGAGCGCGAACGGGATCGCTTCGACCGAGACTTGGTCGCCGCGCGTTGGATCGATTCCGGCGGCGGCGGCGACGGCGTTGCGAATCTTCGCGATGTCGGTTGCCGAGACGACGTAGGCGGTCGCGGCGGCGGCTCCGCGCGCGCCCGGCGCGGGCGCGTTGACCAGCACGGCCACCGACAGACGCGTCACCTTGCCGGGCGCGTCGACGTGCTTGGCCAGCGCCTTGGTGACTTCGTAGTTGGTGGTCGTCTTGGACTTCGAATACCGGCCGTTGGCCTGCGGGCCTTGCGCGCCCTGATAGGTCGGGATGACGTTGGTCGTCGTGCCCGGCACGCCGATCGCGGCGTTGCGCGCGGCGCCGTTGCCGGCGTACGACTCGCGCTCGTTCTGCTGCGAGCGCACCGTGCCTTGCGGCGAGTACGACTCGGTCTCGGTCGAGTTCGCGTCGAAGTCCATCTGGGTCGCGACGCGCACGGCGGAGCGGTGCGCGCCGATCGTCATGTCGAGCAGACCTTGCAGCGACTGCTGCAGGTCGGACTCGTATTTTTCTTTGGCGACCAGCTGGTCTTGGGTGAGCTGCAGGGCGCTCGACGCGTCGCCGAGCCCGCCGTCGGCGAGCGCCGACGGACGTAAGATCGTGCCGTTCTGGTCGACGATGGTGACGTTCTCGGGCTTGAGCCCTTCGACCGCGCCGGCGACGAGCTGCGTGATGCCGCGGACCTCTTGCGCGCCGAGCTGCATGCCGGGCTTGGTCTGGATCGCGACCGATGCCGTCGTCGGCTGCTGCGTCGTCGAGTACAGCGACGCTTCGGGCGTCGCGATGTGGACGCGCGCCGAGAGCACCGGGGTGAGCCCCGAGATCGTGCGCTGCAGCTCGCCCTCGGTGGCGCGCGTCTTGGCGATCTTCTCTTGAAAGTCGGTCATCCCGAGGTTCGTGCGGTCGAACAGCTCGAAGCCGGTGCTGCCGCCGGCTTTGACGACGCCTTGACCGGCAAGCTGCACGCGCTGCTCGTACACGTCTTCGTGCGGGATCAGGATCGTCGCGCCGCCGTCGGCCAGGCGATGCGGGATCTTCTCCGCGTCGAGCTTCTGGATGACGGCGTTCGCGTCGTCGGGCGCCATGTTCGAGAACAGCACCGCGTAGTCGGGTCCGCGCAGCCGGAAGAAACCGAGGAACGCCAGCGCCAATAGCGCGACCGCGGCCAGCGTACCGTACAACACCCGATTCGTAGCAGCCTGAGCGTTCCACCACTCGCGAATCCGAGAGGGGTACGACGCGGCGGACGAGGTCAGACGATCCAAATGCCACCTAGCCGGGGCGTACTAGACGCCTCGTGGGATGCCGACCGTGGCTCGATTCAACCGGACATCCATGCCCGGGTACTCCGATACTATCGGCCCGACATGACGCGGTCTTTACCGCGGATCAGACCGCGAGCGCGGACCGTTCGGGGCCGACCGAGACCGCCGCCACCGGAACGTCGGTGAGCTCCGCCAGCCGTTCGACGAAGGCGCGCGCGGCCGGCGGGAGATCGGCAATGCGCCGCACGCCGCGCAGGTCGTCGGGCCAGCCGGGATGCTCCTCGACGTCGACCTGCAGCCCGGGCTCGCCCAGCGCGTCGATCCCGCACGGCGTTCCGTCGGCGCGGCGATAGCCGGTCACGACGCCGATCCGGTCGAAGCCGGACAGCACGTCGAGCTTCGTCACGAACAGCGCGCCCAGACCGTTGAGCTTGGCGGCGTAGCGCGCGGCGACGGCATCGTACCAGCCGCAGCGGCGCGGGCGCCCGGTGTTGACCCCGAACTCGCGGCCTCGCTCGCGCAGCCGCTCGCCGGTTTCGTCGAGCAGCTCGGAGGGAAACGGGCCGCCGCCGACGCGCGTGCAGTACGCCTTGGCGACGCCGAGCACGCCGCCGACCGCGGTCGGGCCGATGCCCAGCCCGGTGCACGCGCCACCGGCGACGGTCGACGAGCTGGTGACGAACGGATACGAGCCGAACGTCACGTCGAGCATCGTCCCTTGCGCGCCCTCGGCCAGCAGACGGCCGCCGTTCGCCGTCACCTCGTCGCGCCAGGCGACGTCGTCGACGACGTGCGGCAAGATGCGCGGCGCGAACGCCAGCGTCTCCTCGATGACGTCTTCCTCGCGCGGCACGTCGTCGGCGCCGGCGAACAGCGGCGCGCGCGCCAGCAGCGCATGGCGGATCTTGGTCGCCAGCGCCTCGGGCTTGGCGAGGTCGCCGAAGGTGATGCCCAGTCGCGCGACACGGTCCACGTAGGCCGGGCCGATTCCGCGGCCGGTCGTTCCGATCGCCGCGCTGCCGCGCTGCTTCTCGGCCAGCCGGTCGAGCGTCGCGTGGTAAGGAAAGACGATCTGCGCGCGCGCCGACACCGTGATCCGCGTGACGTCGACCCCGAGACCCGCCAGCGTGTCGAGCTCGGTCGTCAAACCGCGCAGCGAGACGACGGTCCCCGCGCCGACGAGCAGCTTCGTGCTCTCGACCAGCACCCCCGAAGGCACGATGCGCAGCGCCAGCTTCGTCGCGCCGACCTCGATCGAGTGCCCGGCGTTGTCACCGCCGCCGAACCGCGCGATCCCCGCGTACTCGCGCGCCAGCAGATCGACGACGCGCCCCTTGCCCTCGTCCCCCCACTGAATCCCCACTACGATGTCGACCGGCCGGTCGACGTCGCGGCGGAGACCCCAGTCGATCACGTGTCGCCGCGGAAGTCGAGGTCGGCGGTCGATCCGACCGGCAGCGCCGGGACGCCTTCGAACTGCGTCATCACGTACTCGCTGAACAGGGCGTTCGGCCAGCCGAAATCGGCGCGGGTGAACCTGGTCGGATCGTTGGGATCGAATGACTCGTGCAGCAAGTGATCGCCGGGATCGGACGCGAGCAGCTGATTGAGCACGTCCTTGCGTTCGGCATCGCTCGACGCGGTGAAGCCCTGCATCAGCATCGCTATCGGCCAAACGTAATTGTCGTTGGTGTGCGGCGAGCCGATTCCCCGCGCGAACTTCCCGGCGTAATACGTCGGATCGTCCGCCGAAAGCAAGAACTTGCGCGTGTTGCGATACACGAACGAGCTCGGCTTGGTGTACCCGAGGTACGGCGCGGATAGGAGCGACGGCACGTTGGCGTCGTCCATGAATATCTTGTTGCCGAGACCGTCGACCTCGTAGGCGTAGATGTAGCCGTAGTTCGGGGTGAACTGCACGCCGTAGGTTTGAATGCCGGCCTGGACTTCGTCACGCAGCGCCTTGGCGCGCTGGGCCTTGATCACGTTGTGGTAGACGTCGCGCTCGATCTCCTCGAGATTGCCCAGCGCGACGACCGCCATCATTTCCGACGGGATCAGATAGTTGTACTTGCAGGCGTCGTCGGAGGGCCGAAAGCCGGTCCAGATCATCCCGGTATAGCCGACCGCGTTCCCCTTACCGCCGTTGACGAGCTCCTTCTCGGTGTAGGTCGAGTTGCGCGGATGGTCTTGCTCGCGCTCCATCGTGCTCAGCGCGCTGTCGAACCCCAGCGACAGGTCGCCGGTGAAGACCGTGCCGTCGCCGGTCTGCTTCCAGTACGTCCAGGCCAGCGTGATCGGATACGCGAGCGAGTCGAGCTCGAACTTGCGTTCGAAGACGCGGTAATCCAGCGTGAAGGCGTTGGCGTACGGGTCGGCCTGCAGGTATTTGCCCATGCGCGCGATCGTCCCGCGCAGCAACCCGTCGACTTGCATGTCGCCCTTGGCGAAGAACAGGTACGGCCGCACCTGGACGCTGGCGTCGCGCAGCCATTCGGCCGGGATGTCGCCGGTCTTGATGTACGCCGTCCCGTCCGAGGCGATGGTGACCTGCTTGTTCGTGTCGAGCAAGGCATTGCGATACATCGACTCGAGCTTCGGGTCGTTGACGGTATAGCCGGCGGCGGCTTTGCTCACGGCGTCGAGCTCGATCGCCGGGGCGGGCCGCGGTGCGAGCATAGCGAGGGTCGCGAGGGCACAAAGCACCCCCCGGACGATCGGGAATCGCATCGTTACCGCGACCTTACCACCCCACCCTGGGGATTCCTCGAAAAGGGGCCACCTACCTAAGATCGGCAAAATGGCCGACGGGGCTGGGGCGGCCCGGGGGGAGGAACACGTGAACCGAACTTCTGCGCTGACGCTGCGGCTGGTCGCCGCGTTCGCCGCCGTCGTCATCGTGGCAACCGCTCTCGCGGTCACGACCCGATGCGCGGTCGCCTCGCCGCAGCTCCTGTACGACAATCCGCAGCGTCCGGCGGATTCGCGGCAACTACTCGCCACGACCGGCACGGTGCTGCGCTATGAGTTGATTGTATCGGACAGGCTCATCGCGCCACGCCTGACGATCAGAGACGACATCACGGGCACCGAGACCACCTTCTCGCTGAGTTTCGACACCTCGATAGACGGCCAGCGACTGAGCTGCGCCGGCGATCGCACGGCCAACCCCGGTTCGTCACCTGCGAGCATCATTGCTCACTACCTCGGAACCCTCGTCGAACAGTATCACCTGTGTACCAGCCTGCCCCCCAACATAATCGTCGGACAGACGCGGGTCGTCCTCATCTACTGGCGGCACGTCGAGCACGATCCGCCGAGCCCATTCTACGACTTCAACCAGAACCCCGGATCCGACGCGATCTGGGTCACCCGTTGACCTACGGTGTCCTCCATCGTCAGATCAGACCGGCGAGCGCGTCGCCGAGGTCGGCACCGGCGTGCTCGCGGAGGACGCGGTAGATCGACGACGCCGGGAAACCGAGCCGTTCGAGACGCCGCGCCGCTGATTGGTAGGATACGGCGGGATTCGCCCGCCGAATCCGCGAGTACGCCGTTTCGATTCGCTCGGCTTCCGTAGCGCTCGACTCGGCGACGCGTTCGCGCGCGGCGTCGCGGTCGATGCCACGTTTGACGAGCTCGGCGACGAGCCGCGAATCGCCGACCGGCACGCGTTTACCCTCGAGGTAGAGCGTCGCGTACAGCGCGTCGTCGAGCAACCGATCGCGCTTGCACGACGCGACCGCCGCCGCAGCGGCGGTCTCGTCGAAGCCCTTGCGCCCCAGCTTCTCGAACAGCTGCGCCTCAGTCAGCCGCCGCTGCGCCAGCATCCGCAGCGCAGTAATGCGGGCAGACCGCGAATTGTCTATCATTCAAATGCGACGGAAAGCTCGGCCCTCGTCACCCTGAGGCTCTCGAAGGGCTGAGCAGGGTCGAAGGGGGTTATTCGTCGTCGGTTGTGGCGGCAGCGCCGACGGGTTTGGCGAAGCCGTTGGTCGAGACGGTGGCTTTGAGCGCTTCGCGGATCTTGGTCGAGATCTCGTCGGCGACGTCGGTGTGCTCTTCGAGATACGACTTGGCGTTCTCGCGGCCTTGGCCGATGCGCTGCTCGCCGTAGGTGTACCACGAGCCCGACTTGCCGACGATGTTGCGCTCGAGCGCGACGTCGATGATCGAGCCCATCTTCGAGATCCCCTTGCCGTAGGTGATGTCGAACTCGGCCATCCGGAACGGCGGCGCGACCTTGTTCTTCACCACCTTGACGCGGGTGCGCGTGCCGACCACGTCTTGGCCGACCTTGATCTGCTCGAGCTTGCGCACGTCGAGGCGAACCGAGGCGTAGAACTTGAGCGCGCGGCCGCCCGAGGTCGTCTCGGGGCTGCCGAACATCACGCCGACCTTCTCGCGCAGCTGGTTGATGAAGATCATCACGCATTTCGAGCGCGAGATCGCCGAGGTGAGCTTGCGCAGCGCCTGCGACATCAGGCGCGCCTGCAGGCCGACGTGCGTATCGCCCATGTCGCCTTCGAGCTCGGCCTTGGTGACCAGCGCGGCGACCGAGTCGACCACCACGACGTCGACCGCGTTGGAGCGGACGAGCATCTCGGCGATGTCGAGCGCCTGTTCTCCGGCGTCGGGCTGCGAGACGAGCAGGTTGTCGAGATCGATCCCCAGTGCTTGCGCGTAGGTCGGGTCGAGCGCGTGCTCGACGTCGACGAACGCCGCCGTTCCGCCGGCCTTTTGCGCTTCGGCGATCACGTGCAGCGCGAGCGTCGTCTTGCCGCTCGACTCCGGACCGTAGATTTCGATGACGCGTCCGCGCGGCAAGCCGCCGACGCCCAGGGCGAGGTCGAGCGCGATCGACCCGGTCGAGATGACCTCGAACGCCATCCTGTCGGTGAACTCGCCCATCTTCATGATGGAGCCCTTGCCGAACTGACGCTCGATCTGCGCGAGCGCGTTGGTCAGGGCGATTTGTTTTTCGTCGGCCATGATGCTCCGTGCGGCTGAATGCTGTCGGTTGTTGTTCCGACGGTACCGCGCCGTAGTGCCAGATGCGTGGCAGGGTGCGAAGCCGTCGCCGGTCATTCCCACGCTGCTCCCGCGCCGGCTAGGGCGCGTCGTTAGCTCACCGTTTCGAGGCAGGCGGGCATCGAACCTCTGTTCGATGCAATCTATTCTAAGGTCTTTACTTATTTAAGTCTATACTATATTATCGCGGACATGCACGGCTTCGCCGTCCTCGGCGACCCGACCCGACGCCGCATCGTCGAGATGCTCGCGACGCGCGAGCTTCCCGCCGGCGAGATCGCCCGTCGGTTCGACATGACGCCACCGGCGGTGTCGCAGCATCTCAAACTGTTGCGCGGCGCCGGACTGGTCGCCGTACGACGCGACGCGCAACGCCGCATCTATGCGCTCGACCCGCGCGGGCTCGCCGAGCTCGACGCGTGGCTGGCGCGCTTCCGCCGCTTTTGGTCGGGCCGGCTCGACGCACTCGAGCGCGAACTCGACACCGCTGATCGCACTCGGAGGAACACGCCATGAGCGAACGTCTCACGCCACCCGCAACCGACGCGTTCGGCACACTACTCGACGCGCGCACCATCCGCTTCGTGCGCGACCTGCCTGGCCCGATCGATCGCGTGTGGGCATATCTCACCGAGTCCGATCTCAAGGCGACGTGGATCGGAGCTACCGAGATCCCGTCGACGGTCGGCGGCGAGAGCACGATGACATGGGAAGGCGAGGACGGCGAACCCGGCGGCGCGCTGACGATTCGCACGCGGGTGTTCGAACCGCCGCACGTGCTCGAGTACGACTGGATCGAGCTCCACGCACCCGGCGGCGCGATCCGCGACTCGGTCGTGCGCTTCGAGCTCGCGGACCATGACGACGGCGTGCGCCTCACGCTCACGCACCGCGCGTTGCCCGCCGACTCGTACACGACGATCGCCGCCGGATGGCACGCGCACCTCGACACGCTCTTCGCGCAGCTCGACGGATCGGGCGGTCCCGACGCCTACGCACGCTACGCCGAGATCGAGCCGCGCTACGGCGCGCTCGGCACGTTCCCCGCAGCGGGAACGGTACGGCTCGAACGCGTCCTGCCGGCGCCGCCCGAGCGCGTCTGGGAGTACCTCACGGAGCGCGATTTGCTCGCACTCTGGTTCGCGCACGGCGAGATCCCATCGACCGTCGGCGCCACGTCGACCTTGACGATGCTCGCCGGCGACGTCACGACCGAAACGAACGTTCAGGTGTACGATCCGCCGCGAACGCTCGCGTACACGATGTACTCGACCCAGCTCGAATCAGCGCCCCACGATCCATCGCTCGTGCGTTTCGAGCTCGCGCCGCACGACGACGGAACCCTGCTGACGCTGACGCACAGCAGCGTCCTGCCCGGGACGAGCGGTCGCGTCGCCGCCGGCTGGCACGCGCTCTGCGACGCGCTCGCCGCGCGCCTCCGCGACACCGAACCCTCGGGCTTCCTCGACGTCCTCAACCGCGTCGTCGCCGGCTACGAATCGCTAGCGCGCGAAGCGACGTGAACCCCAGTCGCGCCCGTCCGGCGCCGAGCCCGCAAAGATAGGTTTCATGGCGATAGCAGGCGCCAGACGACCGTACAGAGATCGCAAAGCATGAGCGGCAGGCTTGCGATCGATATGCCCCAAGCGATTCGATAGCATCGGGACCGCCGGTCACGACGCCAGATGAGGTCAGCAGCGAGGTCGGGTGATCCGAGATCGACGTCGCTGGCCCAAAATAACGGGATTGCAGCCAACAGCAGCACCGAGGACGCCGTTTCAGAAAGTACGACCAGGCCGGAAATCAGTACCGCCGGCGGATAGTGGTCGGAGATGCTCATCATGACGAAGACGCCGGCGGTGACGAGGGCGTTGAAATTCAGCAGTGACGCCGACTTGCCGTCGATTGCGCTCAAGTAGCCGTAGAGTTGCTCGAGTAGCTGCCAGTCCGGACGATCGAGGAGCTGCCGCAAAGCCGACACGTGTCTCTCTGCCGCATTACGTCGTTCAGCAGCCATCGCGGTCAACGGCAGGGCGTCGTCGAGTCGATCTGCTTTCCGTTGCCGTCGTAACGCCGCACGGAGACGCTGTCGACGGTGTAGCCCGAGGCGACCGAGTTGGCGGGCACCGGGCACGTTCCGTTGGCGAAGGTCAAGATGATCTGCGGCGGCACGCCGAAGCGCTGCAGCACGTGGGCGCTCATGTGCGGGCTGCCCTGACCGTACTCGTGCCAGACGCCGTCGGACTTCATCAGCACGATGTCGCCCCCGAGCCCGCGCACGATCTTCCACGACGCGAAACCCCAGCGGCCGGCGACCACGACGTACCTCACGTGGATCGTCGAGCGCGGGACGGAGGTCTTCGCTTGGATCGCGTCGACCGTCGCGGAACGGACGTCGTCTATGGCCGCCGCCGATGCCGCTTGCGTCGCGGCGGCGAGCGCGAAGAGCGCGGCGAACGCGCCGAGCCCCCATGGGTTTCTCATGTCGTTCACGATCCTCGCCGGCGGCTCGCATACTTCGGGCCGCCTTTGAACTGCTACGTTGGCGACCGGCCGTTCCGACTCCCGGCACAGCGGCCGGAAAACCGCACTAGGCCGCGGGGGCGCTCTCGAACAGCGCTTTGGTGAACTGGGCGGCGTCGAACGGGGCGAGCGCGTCCTGCCCTTCGCCGATGCCGACGTACTTGACCGGCACGGCGAGCTGGTCGACGATCCCGACCAGCACGCCCCCCTTCGCGGTGGAGTCGAGCTTGGTGACGATCACGCCGGTGAGCTGCGTCGCCTCGTTGAAGAGCCGTGCCTGCGAGAGCGCGTTCTGACCGGTCGTGCCGTCGACGACCAGCAGCGTCTCGGCCGGCGGGCCGCCCGTCTCGCGCTCGATGATGCGGCGCATCTTCTTGAGCTCTTCCATCAGGTTGGTCTTCGTCTGCAGGCGGCCCGCGGTGTCGACCAGCACGACGTCGACGCCGCGCGCCTTGGCCGCGTTCATGCCGTCGAACACCACCGACGACGGGTCGGAGCCCTCGGCGCCGCGCACGTACTCGGCGCCGGCGCGCTTGGCCCAGATCTCGAGCTGCTCGGCGGCCGCGGCGCGAAACGTGTCGGCGGCCACGACCAGCACCCGCTTGTGCTGCGCGCGCAGCATCGAGGCGAGCTTGCCGATCGTGGTCGTCTTGCCGCTTCCGTTGACCCCCACGACCAGGACCACCGACGGCTTCGCGCCGAGTTGCAGCTCCATGCCGGGCAGGGTGAGGAAATTCTCGACGTCGCGCCGGAAGCGCGCGACCACCTGATCGCTTGTCTCGTAGCGGTCTTGCTTGGCGACGACGCGCAGCGCGTCGACGATCTTGGTGGTCGTGGCGACGCCGAAGTCCGCGCGCAACAGGATCTCTTCGAGATCGTTCCACAACGCATCGTCGACCGGCCGGCGAGCGAGCGCCATCTCTTCGAGCTCGCCGCCGAACGCTTCGCGCGTTCGGGTCAGCGCCGCTCTGATCTTCCCGAACCAGCTCACCGGTTCGGCGGGTTCGCCGGAGGTGGGTACAGGGCCCCTATGATTCCGCAACGCGAGCTCGCTCCGGGCGTCGCCGTCTCGGCGATCGGCTTCGGTGGCTATCATCTGGGGCTGGTCAGGGACGAGACGGAGGCGATCCGCATATTGCACGCGGCGATCGACGCCGGCATCACCTTCCTCGACAACGCTTGGGAGTACAACGAGCACGTCAGTGAGGAGCGGATGGGTGAAGGCCTTGCCGAGGGCAGCCTGCGCGACCGCGTGTTCCTCATGACGAAGGTCTGCACGCACGGCCGCGGCGCCGACGTCGCGATGCGGCAGCTCGAAGAGTCGCTGCGCCGGCTGCGCACCGATCATCTCGATTTGTGGCAGATCCACGAGTGCGTCTACGACGACGATCCCGCGCGCCACTACGCTAAAGGCGGCGTCGTCGAAGCGCTCGAGCGCGCCAAGCGCGACGGCAAGGTGCGCTTCGTCGGCTTCACCGGCCACAAGCGGCCCGAGATCCACCGCGAGATGATCGAACGCGGCTTTCCGTTCGACACCGCGCAGATGCCGCTCAACGTGATGGACGCGAGCTACCGCAGCTTCGAGAAGAACGTGCTCCCGCTCGCGCGCGAACGCAACATCAAGGCGCTCGGGATGAAGGCGTTCGCCGAAGGCCGGCTGCTCGAGGCCGGCAAGATCGATCCCGACGACGCGCTGCGCTACGCCATGTCGCTGCCCGGTGTGCTCACCACCATCACCGGCATCGACTCGCTCGAAGTGCTCGACCATCACGTGCGGATCGCCGACGGCTTCACCCCGCTCGACGACGTCGCGATGCAGGCGCTGCGCGACAAGTACCACGACCGCGCCGGCGACGGCCACCTCGAGCTCTACAAGTCGACTGCCAAGAACGACGCCGACGAAGGCCGCGCGCAACACGGCTTCCCCCCGATGGAAAAGCTCGCGATGTAGTGCGCGCTACTGTCGAATGGCTTGGACCCCGTCTTTGGCCAGATCGACTTGCACGCTGTCGGGACCGCTGAGATGCCCGCCGCCGATCGCGACGAAAGTGACGCCGTTGCCCTGGAGCATCTGCTCGATCTTGTTCGCGAACGCGCGATTGCGCTGCACGACCAGCACGTTGTAGAGCGCCGGATACCGGTTCAGGTCGCCGTTGACCAGCCTGCCGAGCGCAGTTACGTCGCCGGCGCTCCATGCGTCGACCATCCTGCCGAGCTGCGCGGTCGCGCCGTTCGCGTCGTCGAGCGTGGCCAGCAGAAAGTCGATCTGCTGTTGTTGCGGGAGATCGGCGAAGAAGTGCATCTGCTGGTCGAGCGTCTCGAAGCCGAGCACCGGCTTGTGCGCCGCGTCGGCCATGCTCTTGAGCATCAGGTCGACGCCGCTCTTGGGATCGTAGCCGGCCTTCATGACCGGCAACGTCGAGAACGTGACCGCCGCCAGCCACGGCCGCAGCATCTCGATTCCGGCGTCGGGCAGACCGTACGTCGTCTCGAATGCGGTCAGTTTCGCCTTGCCGGCCGCGTCGAGCTGACTCGACAGCGGGTGCGCCGGATCGACGCCGTACTGCATGATGAGCGCCTGCGCGCCGGCGGCGTCGTCCGCGTCGGGGACCTCTTCCCACAACGTGCCGGCCGCGTCGAACGCGGCTTGGATCTTCGGCGACCGCCACTG